>OHSQ01000802.1_pt1 | contig 13626 bp, 8 predicted proteins | sample 1578661 | NCBI WGS metagenome assembly OHSQ01 (sample SAMEA3879534, study PRJEB24766) | human gut metagenome | biome: human-associated habitat; feature: feces | place: USA | collected 1985/1987 | reverse complement strand
CGAGCTCGGTCACGCCATCGACCTCGGGTGCGGTTACCGTGCCGTCGGTCGGAGCCTGAGCATCAAAGTCGATGCAATCGAGGCTCTGCTCAATGTGCAGTGGGCGCAGCTTGCCGTCGGTGCCGGGGCGGTCGTAGTCGTACAGGCGATACGTCACGTCGCTCGACTGCTGCGTCTCCAAAATGAGCGTGCCGGTCTTGATGGCATGCACGGTACCGGAATCAATCTGGAAAAAGTCGCCCTTGTGGATCGGCAGCACGTTGAGCATGTCGTCCCAACGGCCTTCCTCGATCATCTGTGCGGCCTCGACGCGGTCCTTGGCGCGCTGGCCGACAATGATCGTGGCACCGGGCTCGCAGTCCAGCACATACCAGCACTCGGTTTTGCCCAGGCTGCCGTTCTCGTGCTCGGCGGCGTACTCGTCGTTGGGATGAATCTGGATCGAAAGGTCGTCCTTGGCGTCCAGAATCTTGATGAGCAGCGGGAACTCGTTGCCGAAGCGCTCGTAGTTGGCCTTGCCGAGCAGACGCTCCTTTTCGTTTGCGAGCAGCTCGGGCAGGGTGGTGCCGGCCAGCGGGCCGTTGGCAACGACCGATTCGTTGCCCTTGACACCCGAAAGCTCCCAACTTTCGCCGACCTGTTTCTGGTCGGATTCAATCTGTTTGTAGGGAATTATCTTCTCGCCGCCCCAGAGTACGGTCTTGAGAATGGGTCTGAATTTGAACGGATACATGGTTTTCTCCTATTAGGTTGTTCTGCTATTGTTCGTTTTTGGTGTCCAGCTGGTGGAGGGCATAGGCGTAGGCGCCGACCGAGATGGCCTGGCTTGCGCCCATCTTCGAAATCATCACGCCGATGCGCTTCATCGGGTCGTAGGCTACATAGCGGTCCGTGCCGTAGACCTTCAGCGGGCGCTGGTTGCCCTTGGCGAAGGCCTTGAACTCCTCCTCGTTGTCCAGGTCGAAGACCTCCATCTGGACCCGGTTGAGCGTATCGCCCGAGAGGGTGTGTATTTTGCCGCGCAGCTCCTTCAGCAGGCTCGGCATGATGTACTTGCGGGCTGCGGTGATGCCGCCGCCGATGACGATGATGCCGTCGATGAGCGTAACGGCCGTCGCCATGGCGTCGCCGGCAATTTCGCCCAGTTCGGCGAAGGCCTTCTTGGCCGCCTCGACATCGCCCGGACGTTTCCCGTCGGCGATTTCGCAGATGTCCTTCGGCTCGAAGTTGTGGTTCACGTCGCCCGAAGCCTCGCCGTAGACTCGCTTGACGGCGCGTACGGCCACGCCCTCCTCGACGATGATGTCGGGCATCTTCTTGTGGCGCAGGCAGAAGGTCTCCACGCAGGAGTTGTCACCCGCATGGAGCCGGTCGCCGTCGGTGACGATACCGATGCCGAATCCCGTGCCGAAGGTGTAGCCGATGAGGTTGCGGTACTGCTTCGAGCTGCCGAGCGCTTCGAGTTTGGCATTGACCTCGGGAAGGGCTCCGCCGAGTGCCTCGCCGTAGGCGAACAGGTCACCGTCGTTGTTGATGAAGACCGGAATGCCGAACGTGTATTCGAGGAAGGGACCCAGCGCCACGCCGTCGCGGAACGAGGGGAAGTTGGGCAGATAGCCTCCGATTACGCCGTTGCGGTAGTCGGCCGGGCCGGGGAACGCGAAGCTGATGGCTACGGGCTTGGTCTCCAGTTTGGCAATGATGGCACGGAAGCCTTCGACCATCGTGGAGAGACAACGGTCGAGGTCCTGGGCATTCGACGGCATCGTGATGGGTTCGACGATGAATTTGTTGGCCTGCATGGCGCCGAAGACGAAATTCGTGCCGCCTGCATCGAGGGTGATGACCACTCGGCTGTCGTATCTGTACATGCTGTTCAGGTTTGTTTTGTAGTCGTTTTTGGTTTTGCGGGCTTTTCCCCCGTACGCTGCACAGCCCGGCATTCCCCGCCGCGAAGGATGCGGCCGGAATGTCGGATTCGACGGACGGGAGCGAAGCGCTCGTATTTTTGCTGTTGGGCGCAACGAAGATAGTAAAAAAATACGAAACGGTCGAGCATTCGCTGAAAAAGTAGGACGGATTTGTGCGGAAGTTCCTTCGGATTGGTGTGAATGGCAGGATTTTGTTACCTTTGTAAAGATAAAACAACCCGAAAACCAGAACCGATATGAAACGATTGCTGCTGTGGATGCTGCTCTTGTGCGGCGGATTGCAAGCGATGGGTCAGCAGATGACCGTCGCATCGTTCAACGTGCGTTATCGCAACGACGGCGATGCGGCTGCCGGTAACGGCTGGGAGCGCCGCTGTCCCTACGTCTGCGCCCTTGTCGAATTCCAGGGATTCGACATCTTCGGAGCACAGGAGGTGCTCGACGACCAGTTGCACGACATGCTCGACCGACTGCCCGACTATAACTATATAGGTGTCGGCCGCGACGACGGTGCGACGAAGGGCGAATATGCGCCGATTTTCTACCGCAAGGAGCGCTTCGAACTGCTCGATGAGGGCCATTTCTGGCTCTCGGAGGTTACCGACCGTCCCAACGTGGGGTGGGACGCTGCGCTGCCCCGCATCTGTACGTGGGGCCGTTTCCGCGACCGGACGAGTGGCCGTGTCTTCCACTTTTTCAACCTTCACATGGACCACGTGGGGGTGAAGGCCCGGGCCGAGAGCTGCCGTCTGGTGCTCGAGCGCATCCGCACGATGTGCGACCCGGGGGAGTGCTACTTCCTGACCGGTGACTTCAATGTCGACCAGACCGATGCGATGTATGCGCTGCTGGCCGAATCGGAGGCGTTGCGCGATGCCTACCGGGTGGCCGATATCCGTTACGCTCCCAACGGGACTTTCAACGATTTCGATACGGAGGCGCTCACTGACAGCCGTATCGACCATGTTTTCGTTTCGCCGACGGTCGACGTCGTGGCCTATGGCGTGCTGACCGACACCTACCGCACTCCCGAGCAGGACAGCGACGAGGTGCTCCGTTCGGGGTCGTTCCCCAAGGAGGTCTCCTATCGCAGGTACCGGGCCCGTACGCCGTCGGACCACTTCCCCGTCGTGGTCAAGGTACGCCTCGGCGACTGACCGGCACTGGGTCTGGTTCGGTAGACCGGCGCCGCCTGGCGCAGGCACCGGATTGCTCTCTGCTGCACAGGGCATGCAAAATCCCCCGATACGTTTTCGACGTATCGGGGGATTGGCTTTTCCCGCAGGGGCGGGTGTCAGTAGATGTACTCGACGGGCGACTTCTTGAAGCGCAGGATACGCGTGTCGTTGTTGCCTGCACCGTTCTTCGTCATGTAGAGGTTGCCCATGCCTCCGCCCATATACCAGCCCTGTCCTTCGGGGGAGTGTACCGAGAAGAGGATGTTGTTGTAGTGGTTCGAGTGCATGATGCCGTCGGCGTTCCATTGTGCTCCTGGACCGTACCAGGTTACACCCTCGTCCTCCGGAAAATCCGCACTTTTCATCACGATGTAAATCAAATCGGTTGCGGCTACCGTTCCGATGGTGAGGTCGTTGCGGCGCTTTTGCCGGCGAGTGACGGTTGCATGTCCCTCCCACGGTTCGCGCAGCTTGTGTGAACCGTCCCACATCATCCAGATATAGTCCGTGGCGTCGAACATCCGGTTGAACTCCTCCATTGTCGGCAGTTCGTATCCGTCGGGCGAAAGGGCGTCGGCCGGCAGCCTGTTGATGTTCGAGGAGTTGTTTGAGGTGAAGTTGTCCATGACCAACACTCCATCCCTGTCGATTACCTTGAGACCGTTGCCGCTGTCTCCCTGATAGGCCCAGCACCAGAGGTCGTAATACTCTTCTGCCGAGCAGGAGGTCAGGTAGTCGAATACGCTTTTGCCTGCCATTGCAGCGGGGTCGGCCGACGAGAGTATTTGGTCCTCGAAATCGCGCGAATCTCCCCGAGCGTTGTATTTGCACCACCAGACGCCGTGGAACCAGGTGACAGGAAGACCCCAGTTGCGGCGCACGACGGTGTATTCCTCGCGTTGCGACTGGTCGGAGGCATTGCGGATGACGAGCCGCGCAGACTGACGGCGGCCGTTGGCCGTGGGGTCGTTGGGACGCCAGCCGGCAACGATGCGGACGACGCGCTCCTCGCCTTCGGCTGCCGAGATATCAATCCACCGGTCCTCGCCCTCGTCGAACTCGGCGACCAGCTCCTTGCCCGGGGCCAGTATGATGCGACCGAGTTCGTTGTCGATGTAGCGTCCGAAATCGAATTCATAGTTTGGGTTCGCGAAGGCGAAATCACCTTCTATTCTGCTCGGATTGGCTTCGAGGCGTAGTGTAATGCGGTCTTCGGGATAGTTATTGGCCAATCCCTTGCGGTGAAAGCGCAGTTCAACCAGGTCTTCCTCCATGCCGGGTGCATAGAGTTCCTTGCGGATGAGGAAGCGGTTGATGCCTTCAATACCGCCGTCATTGGCGATGGGTTCTATCGTGAGCGGGTAGCCTTCGAGGGGCAACACTTCGAGTTCGTCGTTGCAGTCGATGGCGAGCGACATCTCGGTCCGGAGGTGGTGGAACGTCATTTCCGTCCGACCTTCCGCGACGACGACTCCGTCGGGTATCTCCGTGCGCGTCAGGTCGACTGTGAGCGAATGGTCGAGGTCAGGGACTGCCGGAGTCTCGTCGCCTGTGTTCCAGGGCTCGACGTTGAGCTCCACGTCGGCATCGACGATGTTGCGTCGCAGCGTGACGGTGTAGACGGTATTGCGGCGAATCTCGGCCGGAAGGCTCTTTTCGAGCGTGTAGGACTTGCCGTCGATGAGAGCCTCGATGCGCACGACCGATACGGACGACTCCTGCTCGTAGAGGTAGGCGATGCCCGTGCGGCTCGCGGTGAAGGGTGTTTCGGGCCGGACGAGCAACTCGCCGGTCGGGCCGCTCTCGGACGATAGGGCCGTTTGAGCGGCGAAGAGCGAACCCTCCAGGGCGATGTTGTCGAAGACGATGCTCTCGACCGAAGCCTCTCCGGCCACCAGAATCCGCAGGTCGAACCGTGCTACGCCGCGCTTCATCGCGACCGGCAGCAGGGTAGTGCCTGCCGGAAGCGTGCCCAGGTCGAGCGACCCCGAAGCGAAGCGGACGGCTTCACCTCCCGGTGCCGTTCCGATGCCGCGTGCGAGCCATTCGCTCTCCGAAAGGCCCGGCTGAGGCGAACCGTAGGTGTCGGCCTCGGCATTGGCGACCAGATAGAGACGGCCCGAAAGACGCGCGAGCTGCAGCCCGTAGCCCGCAGCTGCTTCGCTCAGGTTTTCGTAGCATTGGGTCAGCACTCCTGCCTCGAAAAGATAGGCATTCATCGTTTCGATACGCTCATCATCCGGATGAGCGATCGCGGCTCCGTCGAAACCCTCCATCTGCACCCGGATGCTCTGTCCCGCGGCGGGAGCGGCCGTCGGCTCGCTCTCCGGCTTCGTGCAGGAGGGCGCGAAACCGGAGAGAAGGGCCAGAACGGAAATGAACCGTATGTGAATAGTGCGTAGTGTCATCTTTGTCGGGGTTTGAATGTCGGCTCCTTGTGCGGAGTCTCTGTGCGGTTATCGGCGGGCGGGGGTCAGCTCCGTGTCGCTGCCCTCCTCCCACTCGTCCAGGGTGACGTCGACGGCAACGTCGATGACATCCTTGCGCACGGTGAGCGTATAGGTCGTATTACGGTGGATGTCGCCCTCGAGAGCCTTGGTGAGCGTCTTCTCGACGCCGTCGATGTTGGCCACGATGTTCACCTCGATGCCTTCGTTGCGCTGCTCATAGAGATACATCACGCCCGGAGTGTTGGCCGTGAGCGGCTCGTCGAATGTCACGCTGGCGTCACGACGCTCGACTCCGTCGGGCGAAAGGGTCCCTTCGGTGGGGAAGAGCAGACCCTTCTCGGCCGTGTTCTTCAGCGTGATGCTCCTGATGGAGGAGGCACCGGCGGTCTTGACCTGCAGGTCGAATCGTGCGACGCCGCGCTTGAGCGTCACCGGAATCGACGTCTGCGAGTTGGGCATCTCGTCGAGTTTCACGCTGCCAGTGAAGAAGTGGACGGGAGTCGACTCGTGCATGGCCATGCTCTGCTTGAGCCACTCCTCTTCGCTGAGCGACAGGCTCTGGAGCGACGACAGGTCAATCTGGTCGCCCGTATTGGCCAGGAGGTAGAGCGTCCCCGAGTGGCTGTCGAGCTGGAGCGAATAGCTCGAACCCGAAACGGGAATATTTTCGTAAATGTGCGTCATGCGACCCTCTTCGAAGATACAGGCCTTGAAATCGGTGATTTGGTTCTCGCCCTCGAGCGCGTCGGCGGTATTGGCGTAATCGGCCATGCGAACCGTGAGGGTGGTTGCAGCACCGGGCATTCCGGGCGTCTGCTCCTTGTCGGCGCAGGCTACGAGAGCCAGGTTCGAGATGAGAAGTGCTGCGGTGGTTGCTTTTGCAATCGTTTTCATGGTCTTTTCTTTTTTTTCTGATTTGGTTGTTTTTTATTTGTTCTGTGTACAGCCCGTTCTTCGGGTTTTTTGGGGCGGTATTATTCGTAAATGTATTCTACCGGGGTCTTGATACAACGTATTATGCGCGTTTTGGTTGAGTTCTGGTCCGAAAACTTTATCCAGTTCTGGTTGGCCCGGTCGCTTTGTGCATAGCCTTCCATGCCCCAGGTGCGGCCGCTGTTGCCCCAAGTAGCCAGCAACAGATTCTTGCGGGCGATGTCGCCATGGGCGGTGCTCCACTGATGGCCCAGCCCGTAGAGTACCCAGTGCGTTGCTCCGTCGGTGAATTCGTAGATGGTTACGTTGCCGTACGAAGCACCGAGAAACTCCGCATCTCGTTCGATGATGCGTACCCATACCCGGTCTTGCGTGCTGTTCCAGAAAGGTCGCTCGCCGATACCTCCGAGGTTGAAGTTGTCGCTGGCACTGAAGAACTTGTAGTCTTCGTATTCGGGAATCCGGTATCCGTCGGGAGCCATCTCGTCGGGAGGCAGCGTGCCGAAGTTTCCGCCCGTGCTCTGCATCCCTTCGTAGTAGAAGAGATTTCCGTCGTGCCGCAGGGGCAATCCGTCGGGGTTGCCGCCCTGGTACTGGTCGCCCATGAGCGAGAGCAGGACGTCGTCGTCGCACGTAGCCAGGAAGTCGGCCTGCTGCTCTTCGGTCGCCGGGTCGTCCTTAATCTGGACCTGCTCCTCGAAATGTTTCACATTGCCGCGCAGGTTGTACTTGCACCACCAGTTGCGTCCGATTTCGACGACCGGGAGCCCCCAGTTGACCCGGCGAATCGTGTAGCGTTCGGTCGGGGTGCCGTCGTTGAACTCGACCACGAGGTGTCCCTCCTGCGGCCGGCCGTCGGCCTTCGGGTCGTTGGGTTTCCAACCGCCCAACAATCGGAGGCCTTCCTCCGTAGATTCGAGTTTCATCCAGGGGTCCTCGCTTTCATCGAATTCGAGCCGGGCATCGGTGCCCGAGGGAAGCCCGATGACGGCCAGTTCGCCGTCGATGTATTTACCGAAGTCGCAGAGACCGTTGTCGTCGAATGCGAGCAGACCGGTCATCTTGATGGGGCTCTCCTCGAAGATGAGCACGATACGCCCTGAACGGAGGTTGTCGCGCATCAGGTCAAGGCATATATACTCTTCCTTGCGGCCAGGCATGAAAAGCGGTTTTTCAATCGAGACGACGGCTACCTGCATCAGACCGCGGGTCAGAAGTTGGGGAGTTACTGTCACCCTGTCGATACTCCCTTCGACCTGAACCTCCGAGCCGGCCTCGGCCTTCAACACGAGCCGGAAGCGGTTCTCGGCATGGGTGATGCGCACCGTGTCGCACAGGTTATTGACGGAAACACCTTTGGGAAGCTCCGATGCCTCGAGATCAATCAGCCCTTTGAGGTCTGGTTCCGAGTCGGTTGAATCGCCCGCCTGCCAGCCGTCTGCTTCAATCGTGACGTTGAGTTCGGCGCCCTTGCCGTGTACTACCAACTTGTAGGACGTGTTACGGAGGATTTCGGCAGGGAGCATCGTCTCTGTCCGGTGCCATCCGCCGCCGAAGCGGGCGACTATTTCGGCCGTGAACTGTGAGTTGTTCTGTTCGGCCAGGTAGAGCAGCGTTTCGCTGCCGTTCGAGAGCGGATTCTGGCCGTACTCCTTGCGGAACTCGCCCCTGTCGGCCGACTGAGGGGTGGAGAGCCCCTGTTGCGGATGGACGTACCCGCGGTCGGCTATGTTGCGGAGCACCACGCTGTGGACCTCGACACCGGCGTCGGGCGATGCAAGGTCGAGCCGGGCCACACTGCGCGTCAGCGTAACGGCGATGGTGGCGCTCCCTGTCTCCGACAATGTCGCGTGGCCGGTCATTGTCAGACCGTCGGCCGTCATCGCCGCGGTTGCGGCCGCGGTTGCGAGAAACTCGTCCAGCGTACTCGATTCCGGCTGCAGGGCATCGAACGCACCGGCAGGAGGATTGGCGACGAAGTACATCGTGCCCTTGCGTGCCGCGAGATGGAAGATGAGGTCGCCGTCGGCGGAGCTCTCGGCGCCCGTTGCGATTTCGCGGAGCAGCCCATCTTCGAACCGATAGCCCTTGACCGTGCCGATGGCATCGTCGGAGCTCCGGCCGGCCTGCATTTTGCGGAGGGCGATGTCCGCCACGGGAAGTTCGAAACGTACCTCAATGCTGTTTCGGGACGAAAGCGACGCGCCCGGCTCCTCTCCGGTGGAGCATCCCGTGGCGAAAAGCGACAGAGGGAGCGCCAGAAGTGCGTATTTCAGAAGATTCGTTTTCATCGTGTGTATCAGTATAGATTCGGATTCTGGGAACTGTTGAGGTATGAGGGCGAGTCGATGGGCATTTCGCCGATATGTTCGACGTAGAATGTGTTCATCAACTCCTGCGCCCAAGGACCGTAGGTGAACGAGCTGCTGTGACTGTAACCCATCACGTGGCCCAGTTCGTGGAACATGATTTCGCAGGCATAGGTATCGAAGTAGTGGCGTAGCCATGCCGGCTGGTAGGCGCCGAATACTGAGCCGCCGCCCAGTCCGATGACGTTGTTGCCCGGGTAGACCAATCCGACACTCAGTGTCCGGGCCTGCTGCATCTGCTTGAGTACGGTTTCGGCCGTCACCTTGTCGTCGACGCCTCCGTTACCGTAGAGTCGGTCTTCGTTGGCGCGGAGAATCTCTTCGTGTTCGGGCATGTCAATCATGTAGGTGAAGTTGATGAATAGCGCCACCACCTCCCGACAGTGTACCGGACGGATGCCCATCCAGTTGCCGACGGGGCCTCCGTCGGGACGCTCGGGGTCGCCGCCGTATAGGTTGAAACTGATGGTCCAGCCGTGGGCTATCTGTTCGAGTTTTTTCCAATAGGGGTCACTCGATTCGATGCGGTATTCGATGCCGGCCAGGTCGCTGGTTGTCTTGGCCGGGATGCGGAGCATGCGGCCCGACTCGGTGCGGTATATGCCGTCGCGTTGCGTCAGCAGCAGTTCGCCGTAGAAGTCGGCGAAAGCGGGGATGTTGTCGAAGTAGGCCAGGTCGACGAATTCGTCGCCGGTGCCGGGGATTCGGGCCCGTACCAGCACGTCGCTCAGCGGGCGGGGCGAGTAGAAACGGGCGTGGAAGCGTCCGTCGTCGGTAACCGACAGCTGGAGCGGCGCTGCTGTGTTGAAACGGCGCTGCGTCGGGTCGGCATAGACGCTGTGGTGCTCGTCATCCTGCAGGATGAGCGAGTGTTCGCTCGTCCGATAGTATTGCTCCGAAACGAACATGGTTCCCGAAGCATCGTCGGGATGGAGCACGTCGGTGCGGATGGTGCCGATGTGGTTGGGTGATATCTTAGCCAGTTCGAAGTCGAATGAACGGCTGATTTGGTACCCCCGATAGTTGCGCGTGACGATTTCGATGTCTCCCCGAAGCGGTTCATTGTCGACCGTGGGCGGGAAGAGGAACGACTTTTCGTAATCGAGCGACAGCGAGACGGGCAGTCCGGCGCTTTCGCCGGCAAAGTCGCCGGCTCCTGAGAACTTCGTGCGGAAGCGCGGGGCATTCACCATGACCTGTTTCGATACGACGGCTCCCGCGACATAGGGATTATTGTAGTCAAATATGAAATCGGCCCGGCCGACGATGCGACGCTGTACGGGCGTCTGGTCCATGACGGCCTCCTGTACGTTGCCTGCTGCGGTCGTTCGCGTAGTGACGGTGAAAGGTGTCTGCGAGTAGAGATACTCCGCTGCGAGCGGCTGTTCGAGTTCCTCGGGAAAACTCATCCACGTGTCGTCGAGGTGTCTCATGCGGTGGAATACAACCCCGTCTGCCGTGCAGTCGCCGCGGATTCCCAGTATCAACAGCACGTAGTCACCTGCCTGAAGACCTTCGATACGCATCTCTGAAGTTTCGGCATTGTAGACGCCCTTCAGGTTCTCGATGATGTTGCCCGCGAGGTCGGCAACGCCGAATTCCACCCGGTCGTAATCCGTATCAAGACGTGTAGCCGAACGGCTCTCCGCCATGGCATATCCCTCGTATTGCAGCCGGATGCGGATGCCCGGGCTGTAGGGCTGCGGCGCTGCCGGCTCTTCGGTGCTCTGGCACGAAGCCAGAAGCAGTCCGGCCAACAAAATGAATATTTTTCTGCTCATATGGCCTTTTTATTGCTATATTTGTACTTGTTGTCAAGCTCCGTTCCAGAGCGATTTTTCACTCCGCCGAAGCCTTCCGACTTATTTCCGGCGCAAAAGTACCGCCACGATACGACGTAATGCGTAACATTTGTTACAGGAATCGTCAAAACGTTGAAAAACAAGCAATATGGATTGTGAAATTTTCGATATGCCTCTTTTTCGGGGGAGCGACGCATCCCTGGTAACACGAATTCTGCACGATTTTCCCGGGCGTTTCGCCTCCTACGGCAAGGGTGATTTCATCGCCATGCAGAACAGCGTCTGCCGTTCGATTTTCCTGTTGTGCGAGGGCAGCGTCTACGCGCAGATGACAAGCGACGAGGGCAAGGAATTTACGTTAGATACGCTGTCTGCTCCCGACGTGCTTGCTTCGGCCTTCGTATTCGGAACCGAGAACATCTATCCGGTCACCATTATCGCCAACTCGGATTGCAAGATGTGGGTCGTGAGCCGCGATTGTCTGCAGGAGCTCATCGAGCAGGACAAGGTCGTGCTGCATAATTTCCTGACCGTATTGTCGGACCACAGCCTTTTCCTGAGCCGGAAAATCCACGAGTTTGCCCTGCAGACCCTTTCGTCGCGCGTTGTGGGCTATTTGCAGCGCAACGGGATGATTCAGAATCTGCAGGAGGCGGCCTTTATCCTCGGTGTGGCGCGTCCTTCGCTGTCGCGTGCGATTGCACAGCTTGTTGCCCAGGGTGTGTTGTGCAAGGTAGACGAGGGGTATGTGCTCTCGCCGGCGGCCGTTCCGGGCTCTGCCGCCAACCGGTAACCCGTATACTGGCCGGACTCCATGCCTGGCGGTATGAAGCAAAAAAATCCCCGTCGGATGCTTCCGACGGGGATTTTTCCATACGGGTGATGACCCGGCCTATTTCATTAGGCCATGTAACCCTTTACATAGTGGTGGTGCGAACCGAAGCGCTCGAAAGCGGCTCGGTCGAGCTCCTCCTGTGCCGAGGGGTGTGCCACCGAGATAATCAGGCGGGCACGCTCCTGAAGCGTCTTGCCGTAGAGGTCCACGGCGCCGTTCTCGGTAACGAACCAGTGGATGTGGTTGCGCGTGGTGACTACGCCTGCACCCGGCGTCAGCACGGTGGCAATCTTCGAAACACCCTTGTTCGTAATCGAGGGCATGGCGATGATGGCCTTGCCGCCCTTCGAGAGCGATGCTCCATAGACGAAGTCAATCTGACCGCCGACGCCCGAATAGAACTTCGTGCCCAGCGAGTCGGCGCATACCTGACCCGTCAGGTCGACCTGCAGCGCCGAGTTGATGGCCGTCACGCGGTCGTTCTTGGCGATGACGTAGGGGTCGTTCGTGTAGCCCACGTCCATCATCAGCACGCCCGGGTTGTCGTCGATGAAGTCGTAGACGCGCTGCGAACCCATCAGGAAGGTCGAAACCATCTTGCCCTTGTCGATATTCTTGGCCTCACCGTTGATGACGCCCTTTTCGACCAGCGGCAGTACGCCGTCGGCAAACATCTCGGTGTGGATACCGAGGTTCTTGTGGCCGCCGAGCTGTGCCAGTACGGCGTTCGGAATGGCGCCGATGCCCATCTGCAGCGTAGCGCCGTCCTCGATGAGGGCCGCACAGTGCTTGCCGATGGCCGTCTCGACCTCGTTGGGCTCGGTGAAGTGGGCCTCCATGAGCGGGGTGTCGTCCTGAACGAAGAGGTCGATTTTCGATACGTGAATCATCGCGTCACCGAAGGCGCGGGGAACATGCTTGTTCACGACGGCGATAACGTGCTCGGCCGTCTCGACGGCAGCCAGCGTGGCGTCGACCGACGTACCCAGCGACACGTAGCCGTGCTTGTCAGGGGTCGAGACCTGAATCATGGCCACGTTGCAGGGAACCGCTCCCGAACGGTAGAGACGCTGCGTCTCGCTCAGGAAAACGGGGATATAGTCGGCATAGCCGCTCTGGGTCACCTTGCGGACGTTGCCGCCGACAAAGAACGAGTCGAGCTGGAAGATGCCTTCGAACTGCGGATCGGCATAGGGAGCCGGCCCTTCCGTGTGCAGGTGGTGGATGTGCACATCCTTGAATTCGTGGTTGGCGCCGCGTTCGCACATGGCCTTAATCAGGCACTGGGGGGCCGAAGCGACCGAGCTGAGGTGAATATGGTCACCCGATTTGATGACTTTCACGGCTTCGGCTGCCGTTGTGAATTTAATCTGAGTGTTCATTTCTTTTTTCTTATTTTAGATAAGATTCCTTGCATTCGGTTAGTTGCGTTTTACCTCGACTTGCTCGTAACCTTCGATGACATCTCCTACGCGGATGTCGTTGAAGGATTCGATGTTCAGACCGCAGTCCTGTCCGACCACGACCTCCTTGACGTCGTCCTTGAAACGTTTGAGCGAGCCGAGTTTGCCGGTGTAGATCACGATGCCGTCGCGGATGACGCGGATCGGGGTCGAGCGTTGCAGCTTGCCTTCGCGGACCATACATCCGGCGACGGTTCCGACCTTGGTGATCTTGAAGATTTCGAGCACTTCGACCGAAGCGACGATCTCCTCCTTCATCACCGGCTCGAGCATGCCCTCGATGGCATCCTTGATGTCGTTGATGGCGTCGTAGATAATCGAGTAGAGGCGGATTTCGATTTCCTCGCTCTCGGCCAGCTTGCGGGCTGCAGCCGACGGGCGCACCTGGAAGCCGACGATGATGGCGTTCGAGGCGGCGGCCAGCAGCACGTCGGACTCCGAAATCTGGCCTACGGCGGCGTGGATGACGTTCACCTGCACGCTCTCCTTCGAGAGTTTGATGAGCGAACCCGACATCGCTTCGACCGAACCGTCCACGTCACCCTTGATGATGAGGTTAAACTGCTGGAAGTTGCCCACAGCTATGCGACGACCGATGTCGTCGAGGGTAAGCATCTTCTGCGTACGCAAGCCCTGCTCACGCTGTAGCTGCTCACGCTTGACCG
>OHSQ01000797.1_pt1 | contig 13648 bp, 15 predicted proteins | sample 1578661 | NCBI WGS metagenome assembly OHSQ01 (sample SAMEA3879534, study PRJEB24766) | human gut metagenome | biome: human-associated habitat; feature: feces | place: USA | collected 1985/1987 | reverse complement strand
AAGGCAGCGCTGCACCAAGCTGTGCAGCCTTTGCCGCAAACAATTTATCTGGAGGAATCACCATGAAAGCACGCATTCCCAAACACCGCGAGTTCATCATCAACTTCCCCGACAGCATCGACCAGAACAAGGCCAACGAGGGCTGGGCAAAGCTGCAGCAGATCGTGGAGGACTACAAGAAGGCACACAACGGCGCTTCTGTTTACGCTCCCACCTTCATCGAGGACTGCGAGCCCGAGGTCAAGAAGCTGCAGGAAGAGTACGGCTTTGAGTACACCGTGGAGTTCGTTCAGTAAGTTCAGCATCGCCTGATAGTAAAAGGGTCATTGCACAAACCGTGCAATGACCCTTTTTGCGTAAGTTTATTCCATAAAATGGCATCCCGGAGCGTCCGCAGATGTGCCGTATTACACTTCGTAGTCCAGACAGACGCGGTTTTTGTAGTAGGGACGCACCTTGCTGTTTGCCACTGCCACATGCGCCGGGTGGGTGGAGTAGCCCTTGAGCGCCTCGGCGCTCTCAAAGGCGGTGTCCAGCATCAGGTCGGCGTTGGAGGAGGGGAGCGCATCAATGTTGACATGGATGTCCACAAGCCCCGGAATCTTGCCGGAAAGGCCTTCCAGCCCCTCCTTGATGCCAGCCTTGACGGCGGCCTTTTCCTCGGCGGACAGCTCGTCCTTCAGCTGCCAGAGAATAACGTGCTTGACCATAACAAAAAACCTCCTGCGTTTTTTCTCATTGTAACAGGGTGAGAAAAAATCCGCAAGAGGGAAGCTGCAAAGTCTTATTTGGGTGCGAACAGCAGCACCACCAAAAGCACAGCACAGAGCACCGAAACTACGATGCCCTCCAGCCGGGTCAGTCGGATGTACTCTTCCGTAGGCTCGGGCACCTGCGTGTACCGCCTGCGGGAATGCAAGGCAATGGCATCCTCCGGCTGCAGCGCCATAAAAATGCCGAACCCGATGCCAAAAAGCGCGACTAAAATTGCGCAGATGACTTCCATAGAAACCTCCTCACTTTTTGTTTTTGTCGTCCCTGCTCAGGGTATAGCACAGATGCGAGATCAGCAGAGCAACGCAGAACACGAGCGTCACGACCATTAAAATGGAGTGCAGCGGCTCTACTCTAGGTAGAAAAATGTTGACCAGCCAAAGCGCACCGCAAAGGAGCGACAGGATGCCGAAGGGTCTGTGGAAGTGGTTCTTTTCGTCCTCATTGCTCCAACCGGTGCCGGTGCCATTGTACAAGTCCCGGATGCCGCGGTATAAAAATAGCACGCCCAGTGCAGCGTTCAGCCAGTCTGAAGTGGAAAGGTTCAGGTTCATATATTTGTACTTGCCTCCCGGCGGCTCAATCCGCGCTGTGCTCCCAGATTTCATACAGGATCAGGTAGATCACATCAACGATGACTGTAATGGTGCGTACCCCGTTGCTCAGGGTAGGGAAACCGCCCAGAAACTGCGAAGAAGCAAGAACCATTGCGTTGAAGATCTCCCACACGCCGTTTTTCTTCTGCCACATGGCGCGGTATTCCGGGTCGCTGTCATATTGATTGAAAAAGGTGTGGATCGGCGGGTCTTTGCCCTGCAGGTCGCGGATGCCCATCCACAGCGCCACAAGGCAGAACAAGAGTTCAATAATGTTGTACCAGCCAAACGCCAGCTGCATAAAATACACCTCCCATCTTTTACCATATTATAACATAGGGGAGCGAAAACACAAGGACGGCATTCAACCTTCCTGCGTAAATTTTTCATAAATTGCGCATCAACTATTTGTTGAAACAACATAAAACAAAACCAGCCGGACGAGGCGGTTGCAAGCCCTCGTCCGGCTGGATACTTACTTCTTCGGAGTCATAAGCCTCTTCTCCTTGGTGACCTCATTTTCGGAATACGGGTTTCATAGGGTGACTCTCCTTAGAAACGTTTCTTCAGAATTTCAGGTACTTTGCAAGGGGATGAAAATCAACTGTACATTGGACTGACCCTTTTCTCAACTGTTGGACTGCGGCAAACGGTTCATGAGGATGAATTTCATATTACCACATTCTTTCGAGTTAGATTTGCAAGGGAAACGTCTTACTTAGTACATTGGTAGAACTCCTTTTCAGCTATTCAAATAAGGTTCTCCGGATCATTGATACTTTCATAAGAATCATCTCCAGCGGATCTATCTGAACGCTCTGGGGAAAAATTAAATCGACAGGTTGTCGTGTTATCGCATTTTTGATGCTCAAGACTGGCTCTGTTTTTGTGTTTTTATACGGGGGAAACATCCCGTTTGTGGTGAGCCTCTGTTTTGCTTCTCAGCGAACCCCGACAGCCTGTCCCTGCTGTGCGGGTTCCATATCAACCATCGGTCTTCGCTCCTTTCTTCTTAAAGTCAGCGGGAGTAGCTCTCTTTTGAGCTTCTGCTGTACTTCTCTGGTTTCTGACTTAATTATACAGGAAGATGCACGTTTTGTCTATTGGCAGACCGCACAAAGAATGGACTTTGTTTTTGTGCAATGCTAAAGTCTGCGGCAGTGTGGGAAAATTGCCCAGAAGTTCCGGGTCGTTCGTGAAGGATATTCCACAAAAGGGGAGAAAGTGCCTGCAAGCTATTATGCACCGGTTCTATTTGTGCTAAAATAGCGTCAATGAATGGTAGTCGCCGCCGCCCCGCGAGATGAAAGTTTCGCGGGGCGGCTTTTTTGCGGCGAAAATTTGCATAAAAAAGAAACGGAGAATCAATCAAAATGCCTAAAACTTTACCGGAACGCATCTTCTTTACCATTGTCATGGCAGTTATCATGGTCTATGGCATGATCGTCTACAATGTGGCGCTGAATACAAACGGCGTGACCAATGCTACTTTTGTTATGGCTCTGCACGAAATGCCGATCATGGTGCCGGTGGCCTTTGTGCTGGAATTTTTTGTGGTGGAAAAGCTGGCCACTAAGCTGGCATTCCTGTTTATGCGCCCCACAGACCGCCCGCAGTTCATCACCTACGCCATCTCGCTGATGATTGTGTGCATCATGTGCCCGGTGATGAGTCTGGTCGCAACGCTGCTGTTCAAAGAGCCGAGCTTTGGGATGTGGGTACATACTTGGGGCTGCAATATGCCCATGGCGCTGTGCTGGCAGATCTTTTTCGCCGGTCCCGGAGTGCGGAATGCCTTTGGGTTTGTTGTCGGGAAAAATAGCAAAAAACAAGAAAAATGAGAAACAGTGTAAGGAACAAAACCGATTATTAAGACTTGACTTTTTTTTACACAGGGTCTATACTGTGTATAGTTTAAAGATGATTACTAGAGTAAGAGTGGACGCGCGCCACTCTTTCTTGTTGTTGTGACGACAGTTCATATCAGTAAAGGAGGGCATACATGTCCAAACGAGAGGACTACGAAAGCAGAACCGAAGAACTGCTTGCGCCCATCGCAGAAGTAAACCAGGTGGAGATCTACGATGTGGAGTATGTGAAGGAAGGCAGTGACTACTATCTGAGAGCCTACATCGACAAGCCGGAGGGTGTGAATATTCTGGATTGTGAAAATGTCAGCAGAGCATTATCCGAAGCTCTCGACAAGGCGGATTTCATTCCGGATGCATACATTCTGGAGGTCAGCAGCCCGGGACTGGGCAGAACTCTGAAAAAGGATAAGCATTTACAGAAGAGCATCGGCGAAGAGGTGGAGATCAAACTGTTTAAACCCATCGACAAATGCAAGGAATTTTCCGGCATCCTGGAAAGCTTTGATGCAGATACGGTTACGATCACAGAAGAGGGAACCCCGAGAACTTTTGCCAGAGCAGACATCGCACTGATCCGCCTGGCACTGGATTTTTGATAATAAGAAGAAACCATACACTAAGAAAAGGCGAAAGCCGGAATGGAGGAAATGATGAATAAGGAATTAATGGAGGCACTGGACATTCTGGAGAAGGAGAAGGAGATCAGCAAGGAGACCTTGTTTGAAGCCATCGAGAATTCCCTGATGACAGCCTGCAAGAACCATTTTGGAAAGGCTGACAATGTCCATGTGGAGATCAATAGAGAGACCTGCGATTTTTTGGTATATGCTGAGAAGGAAGTCGTACCCACGAAGGACGATGTAGAGGATGACTGCTTACAGATTGCTCTGGAGGATGCACAGGAGATCTCCAAAAAGGCACAGGTCGGCGACATGATCCATGTAGAGATCAAGTCCAAGGAATTCGGACGTATCGCTACCCAGAATGCCAAGAACGTGATCTTACAGAAGATCCGTGAAGAAGAGAGAAGCGTGATCTACAATCAGTATTATGAGAAGGAAAAGGATGTAGTAACTGGTGTAGTGCAGCGCTATGTCGGCAAAAACATCAGCATCAACCTGGGTAAGGCAGATGCTATGCTGACCGAGAATGAGCAGGTGAAGGGTGAAGTCTTCAAACCCACCGAGCGTATCAAGGTCTACATCGTAGAAGTGAAGAATACCCCGAAGGGACCCCGTATCAATGTCAGCCGTACCCATCCGGAACTGGTAAAGAGACTTTTTGAGTCTGAAGTTACCGAGATCAAGGACGGTACCGTAGAGATCAAGAGCATTGCCAGAGAGGCCGGCAGCCGTACCAAGATCGCTGTATGGAGCAACAACCCGAACGTGGATGCGGTCGGTGCCTGCGTAGGTATGAACGGTGCCCGTGTCAATGCTATCGTAGAAGAGCTGCGCGGTGAGAAGATCGATATCGTGAACTGGGATGAGAACCCCGGTAACCTGATCCAGAATGCACTTTCTCCTGCCAAGATCGTAGCAGTATTTGCGGATCCCGATGAGAAGACTGCAAAGGTAGTCGTTCCCGATTATCAGCTGTCTCTTGCAATCGGTAAGGAAGGTCAGAACGCAAGACTGGCAGCAAGGCTGACCGGTTACAAGATCGACATCAAATCCGAGACACAGGCCAAGGATGCTCCCGGCTTCCGTTATGAGGATTATGTGGATGATTACGAGGATGAAACCGAAGACGATTTTGATGGAGAGCAGGAATAATAAATGGCAAAAAAGATTCCACTGAGGCAGTGCGTAGGCTGCGGAGAAATGAAAGGCAAAAAAGAAATGCTGCGTGTTCTTAAGACTCCGGAAGGAGAGATCTGTTTAGATACAACGGGCAAAAAGAACGGACGCGGTGCATATATATGCAGACAGAAGGAATGTCTGCAGAAGGCCCGGAAGAATAAAGGCTTAGAGCGTTCTTTCAAGATGAGTATTTCTCCGGAAAGTTATGATATGCTGGAAAAGGAGTTTGATCAGCTTGAAACAGAATAAGATTTATTCCCTTTTGGGACTTGCGATGAGGGGGCGTAACCTGGTAAGCGGTGAATTCCAGACGGAGGACGCTGTGAAAAAAGGTTCTGCCATGTTGGTGATCGTTGCAGAAGATGCATCCGCCAATACGAAAAAGTTGTTTCACGACAAATGTTCCTATTATGAAGTCCCGGTATACGAATATGGCACAAAAGAAGAGCTCGGCTGGGCGATCGGCCGGAACTTAAGATCTTCGGTAGGTGTGTGTGATGCGGGACTGGCAGATGCACTCATCAAGCAATTGGAAGCGAATTTGCCCGGTTAGGCAGAATGGAGGAAAGCATGGCGAAAATCAAAGTACATGAACTCGCAAAAGAATTAGAACTACAGAGTAAGGATATATTGAATTTTTTACAGGAAAAAGGAATTGAGGCAAAGGCAGCACAGAGCTCGTTGGAAGAGGATGCAGCAGCGCTGGTACGTAACAGTTTAGGACAGAAGAAGGCTGCAGCAGCACCCGCTGTGGAAAAAGAAGCTCCGGCAAAGGCTGAAAATACAAAGCCTGTTGAGGAAAAGGCGCAGGAGGAAACAAAATCTCCCGAGGAAACGAAAAAGAAGAAAAAGATTATTTTCGTAAGTAACCCACAGAATTCCAAGATGCCCGGACAGCGTCAGGGCGGACAGAACGGACAGGGACAGAGAAATGCCGGCGGACAGCGTCCGAACCAGGGACAGAATAACAGATATCAGAACAACGGCTATCAGAACAATTCTTACAATAACCGTGTGCAGGCACAGACTCCCGTACGTCCCATCAAGCCGCTGACCCCGCCTTCACCCACACCCAGTGTGGCAATGGTACCCGGCAATAAGGGACAGCAGCCTGCGAAAAAGCCTGTAAATAATACTGCAGCCACGCAGGCTCCCGTAAAAGAGCAGGCAGCGCAGAATACCAATACCGCAGCTGCACAGGCAAGACCTGCGGACAGACCTGCGGAGAGACCGCAGAACAATAACCGCGACAACCGTCAGGGTGGTTACGGTCAGAATAATTACGGACAGAACCGTGATAATCGTGGTCAGAACGATCGTGGTCAGGGCGGTTATAATCGTGATAACAGAGATGGCAATCGTGATAATCGTCAGGGTGGCTATGGTCAGGGCAACCGCCAGGGCGGACAGAACGCAAACAGAGGAGGTATGGGTAATGGCAGACCTCAGGGAGGCGGATTTAACAGACAGGGTCGTCCGGGTATGGAAGGCGGCCAGGGTGATCGCAGGAATAACGGCAACGGTGAGCGCGGTTACGGCAATAACGGCCGCGACCAAAGAGGCAATGGAGGATCGGGTAATCGATTCGGAGATAACAGACAGAATAAGGGCTTCGCTTCGGAACCTGCAGGTAAAGATATTGAGAAGAAGCGCGAAGATGAAAAGAGACGTTTCAGCCAGGAGAAGGACAACAAGCGTTCCAAGAAGGACCATATCTACGAGGACGAGGACGCATTGAAGAACAAGCCCGGACGTTTCATCAAGCCGGAAAAGAAAAAGGAAGAGGTACAGGAAGAGCAGATCAAGGTGATCGTGCTGCCGGAATCCATTACCATCAAAGAACTGGCTGAGAAGATGAAGTTACAGCCCGCAGCCATCATCAAGAAGCTGTTCCTGGAAGGTAAGATTGTAACCGTGAACCAGGAGATCTCCTATGAAGATGCAGAGAACATTGCCATGGAATATGACATTCTCTGTGAAAAAGAGGTCAAGGTAGATGTCATCGAAGAACTGTTGAAGGAAGACGAAGAGGACGAGGCAGATCTGGTGGAGAGACCTCCCGTAATCTGTGTTATGGGTCACGTTGACCATGGTAAGACTTCCCTGTTAGACGCTATCCGTAAGACCAACGTAACCGATCGTGAGGCAGGTGGTATCACCCAGCACATCGGTGCTTATACTGTAAATGTGGGAGACCGTAAGATCACCTTCTTAGATACTCCCGGACACGAAGCATTTACCGCCATGCGTATGCGTGGTGCCAATGCGACCGATATCGCTATCCTGGTAGTAGCAGCGGACGACGGCGTAATGCCCCAGACCGTAGAGGCGATCAACCATGCAAAGGCAGCGGGTGTGGAGATCATCGTAGCAGTGAACAAGATCGATAAGCCCTCTGCAAACATTGACCGTGTAAAGCAGGAGCTGGCAGAGTATGAGCTGATCCCCGAGGATTGGGGCGGAAGCACCGTATTTGCACCTGTATCCGCAAAAAGCGGCGAGGGTATTGACCAGCTGCTTGACATGATCCTGCTGACCGCAGACATCATGGAGCTGAAGGCGAACCCCAAGAGAAAGGCAAGAGGTCTGGTCATCGAGGCAGAGCTGGATAAGGGACGCGGTCCTGTGGCTACCGTACTGGTACAGAAGGGTACCCTGCATGTGGGAGACTTTATCTCTGCAGGTGTGGCTCATGGTAAGGTAAGAGCCATGATCGATGACAAGGGACGCAGAGTCAAGGAAGCAGGACCTTCTACTCCCGTAGAGATCCTGGGTCTGTCCGATGTTCCCAGTGCCGGTGAAGTATTCCTGGCACATGATAATGATAAGACAGCAAAAGCTTATGCAGAGACCTACCTGGCACAGAATAAGGAAAAGATGCTGGAAGAGACCAAGGGCAGAATGTCTCTGGATGATCTGTTCAGTCAGATCCAGGAGGGTAATCTGAAGGAACTGAACCTGATCGTCAAGGCTGATGTACAGGGTAGCGTAGAAGCAGTAAAGCAGTCCCTGATGAAGCTGTCCAATGAAGAAGTAGTAGTAAAATGTATCCACGGCGGCGTAGGTGCCATCAATGAGTCCGACGTATCTCTGGCAAGTGCGTCCAATGCGATCATCATCGGATTCAATGTCCGTCCCGATGCGACTGCCAAGGCAACCGCAGAGAGAGAGGGCGTGGATGTACGTCTGTACAAGGTCATCTACCAGGCCATCGAAGATATCGAAGCTGCCATGAAGGGTATGCTGGATCCTGTCTATGAGGAGAAGGTGATCGGTCATGCAGAGGTTCGTCAGATCTTCAAGGCATCCGCGATCGGTAACATTGCCGGTTCCTATGTCTTAGACGGTGTCTTCCAGAGAGGCTGTAAAGTTCGTATCACCCGTGAGGGCGAGCAGATCTTCGAGGGCAACCTGGCTTCCCTGAAGAGATTCAAGGATGATGTGAAGGAAGTTAAGGCAGGATATGAGTGTGGTCTCGTATTCGAAGGCTTTGACAAGATGCAGGAGCTGGATATCGTAGAAGCCTACATCATGGTGGAGGTACCACGGTAGGGAGTTATTCTAAGATTACACAGTACGTAATCTAAGAATAACTAGACCCTGCCGGGAAGTTTCGCGAAGCGAAACTTCCGGTGTGGTGCGAAGCGAAACTTCCAGTGTGGTACGAAGCGAAGCTTCCGGTATATCATGGTTTAGGTTTGAAGTAAGAAGGAATAAGAATGAGAAAAAATAGTGTAAAAAATACCCGTGTCAACGGGGAAGTGCAGCGCGTTCTGGCAGAGATCATCCGGGGCGGTCTTAAGGACCCCCGGATCAGTCCCTGGACCAGTGTGGTCGCTGTGGAAGTGGCACCGGATTTAAAAAGCTGTAAGGCATGGATCAGTGTGCTGGGAGACGAGGAAGTCAGAAAGTCTACCCTGCAGGGCTTAAAGAGCGCCGAGGGCTTTATCCGCAGAGAACTGGCGCGTACCATCAATCTGCGCAACACTCCGGATATCACTTTTGTGATGGACCAGTCCATCGAGTATGGTGTCAACATGTCCCACAAGATCGATGAAGTCATTGCAGCGGATGAGGCACAGAAGCCGGATCATGAAGTTGTGGAAGATACGGAAGAGACAGAGGAAGGTGACGAATAATGGATTTGCGTGAAGAATGTCGTGGCGCAAAAAAGATCGGCATCAGCGGACATATTCGTCCCGACGGAGACTGCGTGGGCGTCTGTCTGTCCTTACAGATGTACCTGCGTAAACTCCTTCCCGAAGCAGAAGTTACCGTATATATACAGAAGCCTTCCGAAGAGTTTTCCTATCTGAAGGGATACGATGAGATCCAGACCGAATGTCCGGAGCAGGATCCTTTTGATGTATATTTTGCGCTTGACTGCAGCCCAGACAGACTGGGAGACGCGGAGAAATATTTCCAGAATGCGAAAAAGAAGATCAACATCGATCATCATATCAGCAATTCCGGCTGCGGTGATGTAAATCTCGTCCGGCCCGAGGTGGGCAGTGCCTGTGAGGTGCTGTATCACATCATGGATGCCGAACTCATTGACAGAGATATTGCGGAAGCATTGTACACCGGCATCATTCACGATACCGGCGTATTCCAGTATTCCAATACGACACCGGAGACATTGCAGGCAGCAGCATTTCTGATCTCTTTTGGATTTAATTTTTCTAAAATCATTGAGGAAAGCTTTTATCAGAAGACGTATCTGCAGTCGCAGATCATGGGCAGAGCCCTGATGGAGAGCATACGCTTCATGGACGGCCGCTGCATCGTGAGCATGGTGGACCGTAAGACCATGGATTTCTACAATGCAGTACCGGGAGATCTGGACGGCATAGTGAACCAGCTGCGCAATATTAAGGGAATCGACTGTGCGATCTTCATGTATGAGACCGGTGTACTGGAGTACAAGGTCAGCATGCGTTCCAATGAGAATGTTGATGTGGCGAAGGTGGCATCCTTCTTTGGAGGCGGCGGACACGTACGTGCCGCAGGCTGCACCATGGAGGGGACTTTTCATGACTGTATCAATAATTTGTCACTGCACATCGATAAGCAATTGCGGGGAGAACAGGATTAATGGACGGCATCATCAATGTATATAAGGAAGCAGGTTTTACCTCTCATGATGTGGTAGCCAAGCTTCGCGGGATCTGCCGGCAGAAAAAGATAGGGCACACAGGTACACTGGATCCACAGGCTACCGGTGTGCTCCCTGTATGTCTGGGGAGTGCTACCAGAGCATGCGAAATGCTGACGGACAGGACCAAGGAATATGTGGCAGAACTTTTACTGGGTCAGATCACAGATACCCAGGATACCACGGGAACCGTTTTGGAAGAACGGGAAGTAGCGGTGGATGAGGCACAGGTACGTGAAGTGATCGAAAGCTTTGTCGGCGGTTATGACCAGATTCCGCCTATGTATTCCGCACTGAAGGTCAACGGCCAGAAGCTGTGTGACCTCGCCCGGAAGGGCAGGCAGGTGGAGCGTCAGCCCCGCCCCGTCACCATCCACGAGCTGACCCTGCTGTCCCGGGAGGGGGATACCCTCCGTCTGCGGGTGCGCTGCTCCAAGGGAACGTATATCCGCACTCTGTTGGAGGACATTGCCGCCGCTATGGGCCAGAAAGGTACCATGAGCGCTTTGCGCCGCACGACGGCGGGTGTCTACACCGAGGCCGACGCCCACACGCTGGAAGAGATCCTTGCAGCAAAGGAGCAGGGAACTGCTGCGCTGGAAGCACTGATGCTGCCGGTGGAAAGCGTGTTCACCCCGCTGCCGCTGCTGATGGTGGAGCCCGGCCAGTATGAGGTCATTGCCCTCAACACGGAGAACCGCCACGTCTACACGCGTCTGAACGCAGACCGTCTGCCGGCGCAGCTGCACGAGGCGATGAGCCGGCTCCACACACCGGAGGGCATAAGGGAGGAGGACCGCCAAACGGCGCGGGAGGTATTGCGTCAATACGGCAACCTCCGGTTCGAGAGCGACGTGATGCGCTGCAAGCTCTACGCGCTGCAGCTCCCCGCCTACGCAATATTGGGGCAGCACGAAGCTTTCGAGCAGTTGCTCGGCACGATTCGGAATCTCCTGCCGCTGATTCGTGCCGAACAGTCGCAGGCGCTGTTGCTTGTTGCGCTCTACGGCTGTACGAACAGCTGCATCTACCGGGAGCAGGCCCACCGGCTTGTCGACCCGTGGCGTTCGGAGCCGAATCCCAAGAAAAACAAGCGGCAGCTCATTGCCCGACTCGACGACCTTGACCGTTGGTTGGGACATGACGCGAGGTAGGGCGGCCGCAAAACCGACTCGCCGGTGTCATAAAATAGATTTATAGTTGGTTGTAAACATATAATTTTCCATCATGTATCGTATCATTGATAAATTGCGACTGGACCGCTATGTCAATTCGCGGTTGATTCTCGCATTGGATTTGTTTGTATCCATGGGGGCGACGATTGTTGCGTTGTTGCTGGCGAGCATTTTGCTCGGTGAGGCGATTTTTTCGTTCAATCTCATGGCTTGGTGGCTTGGTGGTGCCCTTTTCTTTTCTCTGGCAGCATTTCTGTTTTTACAAACCCATAAGTCGATTATTCGTCATGCAACGTTGAGGGAGTTGGCGCGCCTGAGCGTTGCGGTTTTCCTGAAGGGTGTCGGGGTTGTGGCCTTGCTGGAGGTCGTTTTTTGGGGGGCTCTGCAACCCCGTGTCTGCATTACGCTGCTGTTCGACCTGCTGCTGACCCTTTCTTCCCTGATAGTCATGCGCGTTGCGATGGTGGTTGTTTACGACCTGCTCAAGAACAGCCGTCAGAAACACCGCAACTGCCGTCGGATTCTTATCTACGGAACCGGCGACAAGGGTGCCTCCCTTGTAACGCAGCTCCAGAATTCGCAGGAGTACCAGGTCGTCGGTTTTCTCACCTATGGTAAGGCTCTGAAGAACCACATGCTGGCCGACCTGCCGGTCTATTACTTCGAAACGGAGGACAACGTCAAGTATCTGCATAACCGCAAGGATATCGACGCCATCCTGTTTGCCCATGCCCGCGAGGCCCGCGAGGAGCAGGAACGATTGATTCGTTTTTGCACGGATTGCAACATCAAGGTGCTGATTGCCCCCTCGATTGACGAGGTGGTCGACGGCAAGGTGCAGAAGCAGGCCATTCGTGAAATCAAGATTGAAGACCTGCTGGGCCGCGAGGAAATCAAAATCTCGATGGATGAAATTATCGCCAACTTCCGCGGCAAGACCATCATGGTGACCGGAGCTGCCGGGTCGATTGGTTCCGAACTGTGCCGCCAGCTGGCAACGTTCGGAATCAAGGAGCTCGTGCTGTTCGACAACTCCGAGACTCCGATGCACAACATCCGCCTCGAACTGGAAGACCGCTTCCCTGACCTGAAGTTCATCCCCGTAATCGGTGACGTGCGGATGCTTCCGCGTCTGGACTTCGCCTTCCGCACCTATCGCCCGCAGGTGGTCTTCCACGCCGCGGCCTACAAGCATGTGCCGCTGATGGAGGAAAATCCCTGCGAGGCAGTGCTGGCCAACGTTGCCGGTTCGCGCAACGTGGCGGACAAGTGTATCGAATACGACGTCGAGAAGATGGTGATGATTTCGACGGACAAGGCCGTCAACCCGACCAACATCATGGGCTGCACGAAGCGGCTGGCCGAGATTTACGTACAGTCGCTCGGTCTGGCTATCGAGGCCGGCAAGGTGAAGGGCAAGACGAAGTTCGTCACCACGCGCTTCGGCAACGTGCTGGGCTCGAACGGTTCGGTCATCCCGCGCTTCCGCGAGCAGATAGCCAAGGGTGGCCCTGTAACGGTGACGCACCCCGACATCACGCGCTTCTTCATGACGATTCCGGAGGCCTGCCGTCTGGTGATGGAGGCCGCTACGATGGCAACCGGGACGCAGATTTTTGTCTTCGATATGGGCAAATCGGTGAAGATAGCCCATCTGGCCAAACGCATGATTGAGCTGGCCGGCCTGGAGATCGACAAGGACATCAAGATTGAATACACGGGACTTCGCCCGGGCGAAAAGCTCTACGAAGAGGTGCTGTCGAATACGGAGAACACGCTTCCGACGTCGCATGACCGCATCCGTATCGCCAAGGTCCGCGAGTACGACTACGCCGATGCCCTCAAGGGAGCGCAGGAGCTGGAGGAGCTTTCGCGTGCCGTCGTCGTTCCTGATATGGTTCGCCTGATGAAGAAGGTCGTTCCCGAGTTCAAGTCCAAGAACTCGCGGTTCGAGGAATACGATAAAGAAACGAAGTAAAATCAACCATAATGAACACGAATCCGAACAAAGACTTAAAGATTGCCGTAGCCGGAACCGGCTATGTCGGTTTGTCTATCGCCACATTGCTGGCACAGCACCATCAAGTAACCGCAGTTGATGTTATCCCCCAGAAGGTGGAGATGCTGAATCGGAAACAATCTCCGATTCAAGACGAGTATATTGAAAAATATCTGGCCGAGAAGCCACTGAATCTCACCGCCACATTGGATGGCGCTGCCGCCTATCGGGATGCGGATTTTGTCGTGATTGCCGCTCCGACAAACTATGACCCCG
>OHSQ01000781.1_pt1 | contig 13833 bp, 11 predicted proteins | sample 1578661 | NCBI WGS metagenome assembly OHSQ01 (sample SAMEA3879534, study PRJEB24766) | human gut metagenome | biome: human-associated habitat; feature: feces | place: USA | collected 1985/1987 | reverse complement strand
ACTTATTCAACCTATCTCAACGCCGACAGCATAGGCCGCAACTTCTATTGCCTGCACCTCGTTACGCTCGGCAACGGCAAGGACGGACGCCCTACCATAGGCGACAACGTGAGCATATACACGGGTTCGATGGTGTTTGGCAAGGTGAGGATAGGCAACAATGTCAAGATTGGGGCTGCCACCGTGATATACAAGGATGTGCCCGACAACTGCACCGTGGTGGGCAATCCGGCGGTGATAGTGAAGAAAGACGGCAAGAAAGTACATATACCATTATAACATAATACCAAAAGAAAAATGACCGAATTTGAGAAAATGCGCAGTGGCCAGTTCTACAACTTCTCCGACCCGGAGATAGCCAGGAGCCTTGACCATGCCAAGAGGCTCTGCGCAAGGCTGCAGACCGTAACGATAATAGACGACTGCTATCGTGAGATGATAGAAGACCTTATACCAGGCATACCGAAAGACAGCACCGTGTGCCCGCCGTTCCACTGCGACCACGGCAACGGCATAACCATTGGCCGCAACGTGTTCGTTAATTATAACTGCGTGATGCTCGACGGAGGCCGCATCACCATAGGTGACAACGTGCTGATTGGCCCTAACTGCCAGATATACACGCCCCAGCATCCTATGGACTATGTGGCGCGCAGGCAGTCGGTTGAGGCTGCCCTGCCTGTTACAATAGGCGATGACACGTGGCTCTGCGGCAGCGTTGTGGTTTGCCCGGGCGTAACGATAGGCAAGCGCTGCATAATAGCTGCGGGAAGCGTTGTTACGAAAGACATTCCCGACGACTCGCTCGCTGCCGGCAATCCTGCCGTGGTTAAGCGCCGTCCCGTGGTGAATGAGTAAATAGGACGGGCGGGCTTTTCGTTATTAAAATCAATAAACATCATTCTTTGATTATGAAACCAGTTGACAAGAAATCTCTTCTCTTTGTGTGTCTCGGCAATATATGCCGCTCTCCGGCTGCCGAGGCTATACTTAAATATAAGCTTGAGGGCAACAAGCACCTTGCGGGGCGCGTTGAGGTAGACTCTGCCGGCATTGGCTCATGGCACGAAGGGCAGTTGCCCGACCGCCGCATGAGGGCGCACGGAGCAAGCCGCGGCTACGACCTGAGCAGCAGGGCAAGGCAGATTAAGCCTGCCGACTTCGGCCGCTTTGACTATGTCTTCGCGATGGATCATCAGAATGTGGCCGACCTTAACCGTGTGGCACGCAACGACGACGACCGCAAGAAGATATTGTGCACTGCCGACTTTATGACCCGTCATCCGCAATACGACACCGTGCCCGACCCATATTACGGTGGCGATGCCGACTTTGAGCTTGCTCTCGATCTTATAGAAGATGCCTGCGACGGCATCATTGCGTGGCTCGAAAAGCAGATGTAACGACATACTGACGATATTTTGCCACTGCAAATCCGGTGGCATACCTATTTATTATTAGCGCCGCATATACCTATTTGCAGGTATATGCGGCACTTTGTTTATTGCATTTTGTATATCCTTTTAATGGAATTATGGGCATTTTATGCCATGTAATGTTTTTTGTTGAATAAAGTACAGTCTGCACAGTAAGGGCAGTCATCACCTTTTTAGGTGATGCTAATTACGATTTCCTTTAATTGATTTTTATTACCTTTGCATCAGAATTTTAAAAATCGGACATAAATGAATTTAACAGGAAAAACTTTTCTTACATGTGCCGCAGCCATTATGCTTGCTTCTGCGCAGGTGCAGGCACAGCATTCGGCTGCAGACAGCGTGTATCAGCATGCCAAGGGCAATCGTCTTAGCATTGGAGGGTATGGAGAGGTGGCGCTTACGCGCAATTTCTACAGCGACAATGTTTATCGCTATTCAAATGCAAGCCAATATAAAAACGACCCGAGCCATGGGCGTTTTGACATTCCTCATGCCGTGATATATATAAGCTATGACTTCGGAAAGGGCTGGACCATGTCGAGTGAGATTGAGTTTGAGCACGGAGGATCCGGCGGAGCCGTTGAGAAAGAGTTTGAAGAGGCCGGCGAATGGGAACAGGAAACAGAGAAAGGCGGCGAAGTGGAACTGGAGCAATTTTGGATTCAGAAGTCGTTTGCACGCTGGGCAAACATCCGTATTGGACATATAGTAGTGCCTGTTGGTCTTACCAATGCCCATCATGAGCCGCTTAACTTCTTTACTGTTTACCGTCCGGAGGGCGAGTCGACCATTCTTCCGTGTACATGGCACGATACAGGAATAAGCTTTTGGGGCCGTTCAGGCGACTTCCGTTATGAGTTGCAGTTTATTGCCGGACTCGATGCTTTTATGTTCGACCGCGACAACTGGGTGCAGAACGGTGCCGGTTCGCCGTTTGAGTTTAAGGTTGCCAACAAGTATGGCTTTGCCGCACGTGTAGATAATTATACGATACCCGGTCTGCGCATAGGGCTTAGCGGATATTATGGGCAGTCGATGCACAACACTTATCCGCATGATATGGAAGGAGAAGGAAAGGCTAATGATAAGGTTAAGGGCAATGTATATATAGGAGCTTTTGATTTTACTTATTCGGGGCATAACTGGATTGTGAGGGGTAATGCCGACTATGGATACGTGAGCGATGCATCAAAGATTAGCTCTATAAAGCGTAATCTGGTGTCAAGCGGCGCACCTTATAAGAAGTCTCCAGTGGGTAAGAATGCCGTAGCAGCAGGAATAGAGGCCGGATATGACATATTCTCACAGATTCCGAAACTTAGAAGTAAGAAACAAAAGCTGTATGCCTTTGGCCGTTATGAGTATTATGACTCGTATATACCGGCCGCAGACCAGGCTGATTATGAATATACTGACCGAAGCCGTATTGCCGTAGGCCTAAACTATTATCCCCTTCCACAGATTGTAGTGAAGGGCGAATACTCAAAAAGATTCCTTAAATCGAAATACAATGATGAGCCATCTGTGTCGATTGGCGTGGCATATCAGGGCTTCTTCCTGTAAGGTTTGGATGAGCCATAAGTTCATAATGTCGGTGAAATAACCAAATGGGTATAGGCACAAAACGGAGTAATTAGAAATATAAAACAAAGTAAGCTATGGAAAAAATTTTTAAATTGCCCCTTGCTTTCATGTTCGGAGCAGCAGTAATGTTTGGCTTTTCGTCATGCAGTGATGATGAAGGCCGTGACGACGGCAGTGCGTTGACGGAGAAAGAGGCCTTTTTGAAGGAGGCTGCCGGTGTATATGTCAACGATGTTGTTTATTCTACTTATGGCAGTCTGGCAACCGAGACCAACAGCCTTTATGAACAATTGTATGCCGTGAAGGAAAAATTCAAGACAGATCCGAATTCTGTTACGCAGACTGAGATAGACAACATTTGTGCTACATTCCTCAGCGCACGTGCTTATTGGGAAAAGAGTGAGGCTTTCTTGTTCGGAGCAGCAACCGACTTTGGCATAGATCCGCACATCGACACATGGCCGCTCGACCTCGAAGGACTGGCGACAGAGCTGAAGAATACGGACAAGGTGGCTAACCTTGATGGTGAGAATGGTATATCTTATGCAGCCAATAAGCTTGGACAGGAACTTCTGGGATTCCACGGCATTGAGTTTATCATATTCCGCGACGGTGAAAACCGCAAGATAGAGAAGCTGCGCGGCATTGAGGATGATCCGGATTTCGTTAAAGTTGCAACAAATGTGACTGGACTTGAAGAACTTATTTATGCCACAGCCGTGGCAGGCGACCTGCGCGACAGATGTTATCAGCTTAATGTTTCGTGGAACGCCGATGCACCCGAGGAACAGCGTACACGTGTGGTTGACGAGTGTGAACTGCCTTGCACCGTTGGCAGCGGCAACAACTCTTACGGCACAAACATGCTCAATGCCGGTCAGGCCGGAAGCACTTATGCCATGTGGCGCGAGGTGGCAAGTACCATATTGTTGAGCGGATGTGAGAACATTGCGAAAGAAGTGTATTCGCAGAAGATGGGACTTGCCTACAGCGGTGAAGATCCTAACTATATAGAGTCGCCTTACAGCAAGCGCTCTTTCTATGACTTCTACGACAACATAATAAGCATAGAGAACAGCCTATACGGTGGTGTTGAGGGCAAGCGCAATGAAAGCAAGTCGATTATGGCATACTTGAAAAAGTATAACTCAGAACTTGCTGCAACGCTTGAAACAAACATACGGAACTCTCTCGATAAACTCACGGAATGCCAGAACAGCGGCACTGCCTTTGTTGACAATCCTAAGGCGCAGTGTGTGGCCGATGCTATAGCTGCCATAGAGGCGCTCGATGCAAGTCTTACATCTGCTTCGACATGGATTGCCTCCAACTGACAACACTATATTAATGGTTATTATGAGTTATGCCATTGCAAGTTGCCTGCGCAACTTGCGTGGTATAACTTTATGTAGGTTTATTAAAAATACAATCGTTAAACGCTGAAAGATAGTAAGTGCTAAAATAATCTTAAAACAATATATTATGAATTTTAGGAATAACAAAAACTTTTGTTTTATCGCCCTTGCGGCATATGCATGTATGTCGTTTCATGCATGTACGGATGATGACCGTCTGCCGGAGAACACAGGCGACATAGAGTATATAGGACAGGACGTAGGCAACTTCTCGTCGGATGAGTGGTACCCGGGAGGCAAGCTGGGTACAACCGAAAACGTAGGCGCTGGGTGTTATGAGGATAACACGCCCGTGGTGGAGAGTATGGGACTTATGAGTGAGTTTCATCTTGGCGAAGTGCTCTTTGAGCGCAACTTTAACACAAGCACTCCGCCATTCAACGGTCTCGGTCCGGCGTCAGTTCGCAAATCGTGTATAGACTGCCATCCGGGCTATGGCCACGGCAAGCGCCAGGAGTCGTACAAAGCCGGATTCGGCAACGGCTACCTGCTTGTGATATATCATCCTGACGACGGAGCCAACAGCAACGACGGTCCGTACATAAGCGAGGTTACGGGCATGCCGCAGACACAGGCCGTGTCGCCGTTTCTGCCTCCTGTTGACGAAGATAAGATAACTATGACATGGAAAACCGTAGAGGGCACGATGCCAAGCGGACTGTCGGCAACTGAGTTTCCTGACGGAGAGAAGTATCAGCTGATATATCCTGAGGTGACAATATCTCAGGATGCGTTCAATACAGACCCAAAGCCTACAAATATTGCCGTGCGCCTTGAGTCTACAATCGGTATAATAGGTACTGGACTCATTGATGCCATACCCGAGGACTCTATAAAAAAACAATATCAGGAGGAAGCCAAATATGTTGAGCTTAACCCGTCGATGTGGGACAAGGCTGCCAACGATTGGGCTTCAACTGCGTATTATACATCATGGAGCTCATCGGGCGCACTGGCCGACGGCACACCTGTTGCAGGCATGATTAAGCGTTACACTTATGCGCTGACACGTGCCAGCCTGCAGGACGGTGCAGGAGCCAATGCCATGTGGAACATTCCTAACGTGAGCCGCCCTGACCGTCCGAAGCTATACACCACCGACGCATGGGCTTTAGCCATGTCGAAAAATCAGGATGTAATAGATGCAATAAAGAAAGACCCTACGTCGCCGTATTATGCCGACGGAACTGACGACGGTATTGCCGATGCTGTGAAGAACCTGCTGTCGCCAAGCACCAACCAGTTTGACAACCAATGGCACAACTTTGAGCCAGAGATGAGCACAGATAACTTTTATGCCTTCATGGTGTGGCACCGCGGACTTGCCATTCCGCGCGCCCGCAACCTTAACGACCCTGATGTGCAGCGCGGTAAGAAACTGTTTATGGAGATTGGCTGTGCCTCATGTCACCGTCCGTCGTGGACGACAGGCGACGACAACTATTGGACTCCCGACGTGATAAAAGACAAACCGTTGCCAAAGTATCCGCGCCAGAAGATTTATCCTTATTCAGACTTCGTACAGCACCGTCTGCACATGATAAACGACATTCACGGTTCATGGTGCCGCACCACGCCGCTATGGGGCCGCGGTCTGTCGCTTGTCAACACCGGAGCGCAAGACCGTCTGCACGACTGCCGCGCCCGCAACGAGATAGAGGCTATAATGTGGCATGCCTACAGCAAGGAGAGCGACGCATATACATCAGCCGAAAAATTCTATAACCTCAGCAAGGCCGACCGCGATGCTGTGGTGAAGTTCTTGCAGTCGATATGATTTTATTTCAGTAATTATTCTGTTTGGAGTTAAGTAGTTATGTAGTTAAGGAGTTAAGACGTATGCCATGTTGCTTTATTGTTGTTGTAAAATGATGATATGCCGCAAGACATTTGTCTTAACTTCTTAACTGCATAACTTCGTAACTCCATAAAATGTCTAAAAATATGCTTTCCCGTTCAATCCTTGTTCTTTACGTAAGCATTATAACGATAATGTCTGCAGCCACGATAACAGAGAAATATAGAGGCAGCGACTTTGTGGCTGACGCTGTTTACGGCTCATGGTGGTTTGCAGTCATGTGGGCACTGCTGGCGGCTGCAGGCGTGGCATATATAGTGAAGAGGCATATAAGGCGTGCGTCGGTGCTGCTGCTTCACGGCTCGTTCGTGGTGATTCTCCTCGGCGCACTGCTGACTCATGTGTCGGCATCGCAAGGCACGATGAGGCTTAGGCTCGGCGAGACAACGGATACGTATGAGGTAAACAGTAAAGACGGAAACACAAGCTTAAGACTGCCCTTTAAGTTGAGGCTGAAGTCGTTCGACATACGTTACCATGACGGAACAACGGCAGCAGCCGACTATATTACGCAAATAACGCTGACCGACGGCGACAAGACCATAGCCGGCGAGGTGTCGATGAACAATGTGTTCAGCTATAAATCGGTAAGATTTTATCAGATGTCTTATTATCCCGACATGCGCGGCAGCGTGTTGGCGGTTAACCGCGACCCGTGGGGCATTCCTGTAACCTATTTCGGCTATGCCCTGCTGTTTATTGCCGTGGTGTGGATGCTCATCGACCCCAAAGGCCCTTATCGCCGGCTGTTGCGCAGCGACATTGTGCGAAAGGGCATGATGACCGTTGCGCTGCTTGCCGGCACCACGTTTGTGGCTCACGGAGCTACAACTCTGCCTAAGGAAACCGCCGACAGGTTCGGACGGCTGTATGTCCTCTATAACAACCGCGTGTGTCCGCTGCAGACTCTTGCCATTGACTTCACGAAAAAATTATGCGGCAGCTCAAGCTACGGTGGATATACGCCCGAACAGGTGCTAATGGGCTTTGTGATGTGGCCCGACGAATGGAGCCGCGAGCCGCTGCTGAGGCTTAAAGGCGGAGCGTTGCGTAGCCGGCTGCAGCTGCCGGAGCGCTGCTCGGTCAACACTTTTTTCAACGACATAATGGGCGGATACATCATTGGCCCTTACCTTAACGAATATTATAACGGCAACAATGACGAGTTTCACCGCCAGGTGGCCGATGTAGATGCCCGGATACAGCTCGTGATGGATTTGCGCAGGGGCAAACTTCTAAAGGTATTTCCCTACACCTGCGGCGGCAAGACCACATGGTATGCGCCTACGGACAATATGCCCGACTCGCTTGTTGACCCGGCTCACAGGCAGTATATGCAAAATGTCTTCTCGCTGATATATCAGGAGGCGCAGGCAGGCAACATGGCTTCAGTGGACAACATTGCCGGCAAGATGCTGCGCTATCAGCAAAAAAACGGCGGCAGTTCGCTGCCGTCGGATGTGCAGACCCGTGCCGAGCGGCTGTATAATGCCGTGCCGTTTGCCACCATCCTCTTCATGCTCAACCTCTTTATGGGCTTTGCCACGCTGTTTGCCGTTCTTTGGCTTATGACGCGCCCCACAAGTCGCCGGCTGCGCGGCAGCATGTTAATGAAGATTGCGGCAGCAGTCATGCTGTTTTCGTTTGCGGCGCTGACCCTATGTGTGGCCCTGCGCTGGATGATAAGGGGCACTGTGCCGATGGCCAACGGCTATGAGACAATGCTGCTCATGGCATGGATAATCATGGCGGCGTCGCTCTTGCTGTGCCGCTGTTTCGCCATAGTGCTCACTTTCGGCTTTATTATGTCGGGCTTCTTTCTGCTCGTTTCGCACATCAGCCAGATGGATCCTCAGATAACCCACATCATGCCCGTGCTTGCGTCGCCGCTGCTCAGCATCCATGTGTCGGTTATAATGGCGGCCTTTGCCCTGCTTTCGCTCACGTTTGTCTGCGGTCTTATGGCAGCCGTGCGCCCGGTCTCGGCGACCGGCTCTATGCCTTGCGCGCCCTGTCGCAACTGTTCTATTATCCTGCCCTGGCAGCCCTTGCCGTCGGCATATTTGTAGGTGCGGTTTGGGCCAATGTGTCGTGGGGAACCTATTGGAGCTGGGACGCAAAAGAGGTGTGGGCGCTCATCACTTTTATGGTATATGCAGTTGCAGCCCACAGAGTGTCGCTGCCGTTCATGCGCGGTCCGATGGCATGGCATGTATTTATGGTGGCAGCCTTTTCCACAATATTGATGACATATTTCGGCGTAAATTATTTTCTTGGGGGCATGCATTCTTATGCATGATTCTTTTTGGGCGAGGCCTGTCTGACATGTTGTGCCGTCAGACAGCCTCGCCTTATTTCTTTTGATTTGTAAAATATTACGAATAATTCTGTTCGTTTGACGCTCTCAGAATGGCGATGCCCTTCGTGATTACGCATTTTTATGCAGAAAGCCACAAAAATGGCCACTTTGGTTAAGTGGCTGTAATATAGCGCTTTACATCATTATAATACAGAAACGCTAAATGTTAAAAAACATAACTCGGCCACTTTTGGTGCAAAAGTGATAGGTTTACAACATGAAAGTGGTGCTTTTGTGTGATTAAAAGCATCGTTTTAGACAATAAAAACGGCTGTTTTAAGGCTGAAATCGAGTGGTAATGTGAAGTAAAGTTAATAAAATGAGGAGTAAAGGCGGTTTTGTTTAACATACGTTATATGTTGATTTTCTGGAATGAAAAATATTTTTGTAATGAGTTTTTACCGCCATCTGAAAGTCATACTTATCTTTTCTGAAGCTAAAAGACTGACTTAATATGTTTAACCTCACTCGGTCATTTGTTTATGTACCTGTGCAAGCAGGTGGATGTTTCAGTAGTATTCTTGTTCTCTATTGTAGCATCATTGTCAGCTTATTGTTTTACATAGCCCCATGCATCAGCTAAAAGAAAGACGGAAGTCCGTCAGGATATTATTTACCGTGTTCAGGTTTGAGTAAAGACAAAACAATAACGGGAAGTCGCTTCACAGTGACTTCCCGTCGGTTAACTTAAAACAATCAATAAAAGAAATAGATTGTCACGTTAAATTTAGAATACGGTGGCTTCAGCGCGGCGCACCTGCCGCGATTAGCCGGCCAATATATTTATGTTTGATTATCTTATGAACAGCAGTTCACGATACTTAGGCAGAGTCCAAAGCTCGTCGGCAACGATAAGCTCCAGTTTGTCTATGTGGTAACGTATCTCCTCCATCTTAGGAGCTACTGTATCGTGATATGCGATAGCCTTTTCACGCTCGTTCTCAATCTTGTTGGCTACCTTGCGTGCGTTGATAAGCTCGTCAACGCCGTTCTCAATGATCTGAGTACGCTCGGCAATCTCCTCGATAATCTTGATGTTGCGTGAGCAGAGCTTCTCTACCTTCTCTTTCGGGAATATCTGCAGCATGTTCTGAACGTTCTTAGCCAGCTGGCTCTGATAGTGAGTTGCAACAGGTATGATGTGGTTCATTGACAGGTCGCCCATAACACGTGCCTCAATCTGGATGCGCTTTGTATAGGTGTCCCATTTAACCTCATTACGTGCGGCAAGCTCTTTCTCAGTCATTACGTTCATATCCTCGAACATCTTGATAGAGTCGGCGCTGAGATAGTTGTCGAAGATAACCGGGCAGCTGGTCTCGCAGTCGAGTCCGCGGCGCTTAGCCTCCTCAACCCACTCGTCAGAATATCCGTTTCCGTCGAAGCGTATAGGCTTGCAGGTCTTGATATCCTCACGCAGAACGTCGATGATTGCGCTTGTCTGATCCTGACCGTTGGCGATGAGAGCGTCAACGCGCTTCTTGAAGTCAGTAAGAGCCTCTGCCACTGCAGTGTTGAGGGCTATCATTGCTGATGCGCAGTTAGCCTCGCTACCTACGGCACGGAACTCGAAGCGGTTACCTGTGAAGGCGAATGGACTTGTACGGTTACGGTCGGTGTTGTCGATGAGCAGTTCAGGAATCTCAGGAATGTCGAGCTTCATGCCCTGCTTGCCGGCCATGTTGAACAGGTCTTTGCTGTCGCTCTTCTCGATGTGGTCGAGCAGTTCAGAGAGCTGTTTGCCGAGGAATGAAGATATGATTGCTGGAGGTGCCTCGTTGGCTCCCAGACGGTGAGCGTTGGTTGCGCTCATGATAGAAGCCTTGATAAGTCCGTTGTGCTTGTAGACACCCATAAGAGTCTCAACGATGAATGTAACGAAGCGGAGGTTAGCCTCAGGAGTCTTGCCGGGAGCATGCAGCAGCACGCCTGTATCGGTAGACAAGCTCCAGTTGTTGTGCTTACCTGAACCGTTGATGCCTGCGAACGGCTTCTCGTGGAGCAGAACGCGGAATCCGTGCTTGCGTGCCACCTTCTTCATGAGTGACATCAGCAGCATGTTGTGGTCGGTTGCCAGGTTGGTCTCCTCAAAGATAGGAGCAATCTCAAACTGGTTGGGCGCAACCTCGTTGTGACGTGTCTTGCAGGGGATTGACAGTTCGAGAGCCTGTATCTCAAGGTCTTTCATGAAGGCCTGAACACGGTCAGGAATTGTTCCGAAGTAGTGGTCGTCCATCTGCTGGTTCTTGGCTGAGTCGTGGCCCATCAGTGTGCGGCCTGTCAGCATGAGGTCAGGACGTGCGCAATAGAGTCCTTCGTCAACGAGGAAATACTCCTGCTCCCATCCGAGGTTGCTGGTAACCTTCTTTACATTCGGGTCGAAATAATGACAAACCTCTGTTGCGGCTGTGTTTACAGCGTGCAGGGCGCGCAGCAGCGGAGCTTTATAGTCGAGAGCCTCGCCTGTGTAAGAAATGAAGATGGTAGGAATACACAGGGTGTCGTCCATGATGAACACAGGTGATGTAGGATCCCAGGCAGAATATCCGCGTGCCTCGAATGTGTTTCTGATACCGCCACTTGGGAAAGAGCTTGCGTCAGGCTCCTGCTGTACGAGCAGCTTGCCGGAGAACTCCTCTATCATGCCTCCCTTGCCGTCGTGCTCGATGAAGGCGTCGTGTTTCTCGGCAGTGCCTTCTGTCAGCGGCTGGAACCAGTGAGTGTAGTGAGTAACGCCGTTCTCCTCAGCCCACTGTTTCATGCCGGCGGCAACGGCGTCGGCGATAGAGCGGTCGAGACGTGAACCGTTGTCGATGACATCAATGAGCTTGTCATAGACATCTGCAGGCAGATACTTGTACATTTTTGCCCGGTTGAAAACATTCTTGCCGAAGTACTCGGACGGGCGCTCCACCGGTGCGATAACTTCTACCGGTCTTTTTTTGAACGCCTCTTCAACAACCTGAAATCTTAAGTTCATCATTGTTTAATTTTTTATTTGTTACGTTTAAATTTGTTCTTTATCAGAATACGGGTGCAAAGATAATGCTAAATTTCATTATGACACCTTTTTATTGAATAAATGTTGCTTTTTTTCACGGACGCAACGTAAATCCTACTACAAAGTAAGCCTTTTCTGTGCTTGGATTGGCATATATGCCTGCAAACAAAGGCACGCTGAAACTCTTTGTAATGTTGATGTCGCGGGTGGCCTTGAGTGATACGTTGGTTACTGCAAAGCCGTTGGCGTCGGCGTAAAAACTTGTGGCGTAGGGCACTACTCCTGCTGCTGCGGTCCAGTCGCATCCGGCAAGACGGAACGGAACGCTAAGCTCTGCGTAAGACGAATATGCACGTTTGCCTTTGTCGGTTACACCGTCGTTGCCGCCGAAGTTGGTGTACCACTGCAACGCGCACAGACCGAAATCGTAGCCGATGTTGGCCTCAAATACGTGTGATGTCTCGTGTGCGGCATAGCTGAAGTAGCGCTCATTGGGCGAATTGAACCAATAGTCGGTTACACCGATGTTGAATCCGCCTGTCTTATAGCTTAAGGTAAGGTCGAACTCCTTAGTGTCAGTGTTGTCTGAAAGTCCTACATTTCCCCATGCCGACAGCGACAGACCCTTGTATGATACGCCCAGCGAAGGCTGCAGGCTGACGTCACCTAAATCCTGTCCACGCCATATATACTGGCTGACTACGTCGGCTGAAACGTTGGCTTCTACTTTGTCTTGTGCCATAGCAACTGTGCTTATGCTCAACAATCCTAATGCCATGAGGCTTCTTACCTTAAACTTTACCATAGTTGTTACCCTTTCTTTAATTTTGTAGATGAATATTAAGCACCGGAGACTTTCTCCGGCCATTGAAGGCAATGCTTATTTCAACATCCACGCGCTGATACGCTTCATCGCTTCCTGGCAGTCCTCGCGTTCGCCGAAGGCAGTCAGACGGATGAATCCTTCACCGCTCGGGCCGAATCCCACGCCCGGCGTGCAGACTACTTGTGCTCCGTAGAGCATCTGCTCAAAGAATTTCCAGCTGCTCGTGTTGTTTGGTGTCTTAACCCAAAGATAAGGAGCGTTGACACCGCCATAGACTTTGAGGCCTAATGACGTAAGTGTCTCGCGCATTATCTTGGCGTTTTCCATATAGTATTTAATTGTTTCCTTGATCTGTTCCTTGCCCTCCGGGGTGTATGTCGCCTCGGCTGCGCGCTGGCTGATGTAGCTCGTGCCGTTGAACTTGGTGCACTGGCGGCGGTTCCACATCGGGTTGAGCGGATAGCGCTCCTTGCCGTCCATGCTGGCTGCCGTAAGTTCCTTAGGCACAACGGTGTAGCCGCATCTTACTCCGGTGAATCCTGCTGTCTTTGAATAGCTTCTGAACTCGATGGCAACCTTGCGGGCTCCCTTTATCTCGTAGATAGAGTGGGGGATGTCGTCGTCCTGGATGTAAGCCTCGTAAGCTGCATCATAGAATATCAGAGTGTCGTTCTTAAGCGCATAGTTTACCCATTTTCTCAGTTCGTCCTTTGTGATGACGGTTCCTGTAGGATTGTTGGGGTAGCAAAGATATATTATGTCCACGCGGTGATCGGGAATCTGAGGAACGAAGTTGTTGGCCTCGATGCACGGAATATAGGTAACGTTGCTCCATTTTCCGTCAACCAGAGAGCCTGCTCTTCCGCACATAACGTTAGAGTCGACATAAACGGGATATACAGGGTCGGTCACGCCGATGTTGTTGTCCCAGCGTACAAGTTCGCCGATGTTTCCTGTGTCGCTCTTGGCTCCGTCGTTTACGAACACTTCGCTCGGGTCGATGTGTATGCCGCGCGGCAGATAGTCGTTCTTTACAATGGCCTCTCTAAGGAACAGATAGCCCTGCTCCGGACCATATCCGTGAAAGCCTTCCTTGGTAGCCATCTCGTCAACGGCCTTGTGCATGGCCTCGATGACGGCCGGACACAGCGGACGGGTTACGTCGCCTATGCCGAGGCTAATCACGTCTGCTTTCTGATGCGACACCTTGAAGGCATTTACCTTCTTTGCGATGTCTGCAAACAGATAATTCTTCGTCAATTTTAAATAATGTTCATTTATTAATGCCATAGTTCTCTTGTTATTGATGTTTAAGTTATTTTTCTATTTTTGCGCAGCGTATTTGATTTCA
>OHSQ01000735.1_pt1 | contig 14425 bp, 8 predicted proteins | sample 1578661 | NCBI WGS metagenome assembly OHSQ01 (sample SAMEA3879534, study PRJEB24766) | human gut metagenome | biome: human-associated habitat; feature: feces | place: USA | collected 1985/1987 | reverse complement strand
TACCATGACCTGGTGCAGGTGGACGGAGAGACTGATGTCCTGTTTTTTCCGTCTTCTTACCGTCGTGCCATCAAATACGGACAGAAAGATGCAGCCAATGAAATTCTTCGCACGGAAGTGCTGAGCAGACTGGAGCAGAAGAAGCCGGTCACGGTAGTCACTTATCCGGAAGCTTTGGCAGAGAAAGTAGTTTCTCGGAAACGACTCTCGGATGCGATGCTGACCTTGAAAGTGGGACAGCAGGAAGATACGGTCAAATTGATGGAGACGCTTTCCAAGTATGGGTTTGAGCATGTGGACTATGTCTATGAGCCTGGACAGTTTGCTTTGCGCGGCAGCATTCTTGACGTGTATTCTTTTGCATCGGAATATCCTTACCGCATTGACTTTTTCGGAGATGAAATTGATAGTTTGCGTACGTTTGAAGTAGAAACTCAGTTGTCGAAAGAAAAGAAAGATTCTATCTGTATTGTACCTGAACTTTCAGGAACGGAAGGAGCGGATATCTGTTTTCTGGATTTCGTGGATAAAGGCGCTACACTTTGGGTAAAAGACTTGCTCTGGGTGCGCGAACGTATTCAGGCCGTACACGATGAGGCGGTTTCTCCTCAGGCACTGAAAGCGTATGAAGGCGAGCAGACGGAACTGATGAATTTGTCCAGGAAACTGATTGACGGAGCTGAATTCACGGTGCGTGCCCTTGAATTCTTCCGGGTAGATTTCGGGCATAAGGCCCTAGGAACTCCGCAGGCACGCTTGTCGTTCGAGACCTCCGTACAACCCATTTTCCACAAGAATTTTGATTTGGTTGCAAGTTCTTTCACCGATTTCCTGCAACGGAAATATCGTCTGTATATCTGCTCGGACAGCATGAAGCAGACGGAACGTTTGAAAGATATTTTTAAGGAAAGAGGCGATGACATTACCTTTGAACCGGTAGACCGTACGTTGCATGAAGGGTTTGTGGACCATGCGTTGCGGGTTTGTGTGTTTACGGATCATCAGATTTTTGACCGATTCCATAAATACAACCTTCGCAGTGACAAGGCACGTAGTGGAAAAGTGGCATTGTCGCTCAAGGAACTGAACATGTTTGAACCGGGCGATTATGTGGTACATATTGACCACGGTATCGGGCGCTTTGCAGGCTTGGTGCGTATTCCGAACGGAAATACTACGCAGGAGGTCATCAAACTGGTGTATCAGAATGAGGATGTGGTGTTTGTATCCATTCATTCATTACATAAAATTTCCAAATACAAAGGAAAAGAAGGAGAACAGCCCCGTATCAGTAAGTTGGGCACAGGAGCATGGGAAAAAATCAAGGAACGGACGAAGACGAAAATTAAGGATATTGCCCGTGATTTGATTAAACTTTATTCTCAGCGTAAACAAGAGAAAGGGTTTAAATATAGCCCGGACAGCTTTTTACAGCACGAACTGGAGGCCAGTTTCTTGTATGAAGATACTCCGGACCAGTTGAAGGCTACTCAGGAAGTAAAGGCGGATATGGAGAGTGATAAGCCGATGGACCGTCTTGTCTGTGGTGACGTGGGTTTTGGTAAGACGGAGGTCGCTATCCGTGCCGCATTTAAGGCAGTGACCGACAACAAGCAGGTAGCGGTGCTGGTGCCGACTACGGTACTGGCTTACCAGCACTTCCAGACTTTCAAGAAACGTCTGGAGGATATGCCTTGTAAGGTGGAATACCTGAGCCGGGCACGTACGGCAAAGGATACAAGCCGTATTCTGAAAGAGTTGGCCGACGGAAAAATCAATATCCTTATCGGTACGCATAAGATTATTGGCAAAAGTGTCAAATTCAAGGATTTGGGTCTGCTTATCATTGACGAGGAGCAGAAGTTCGGTGTAAGCGTGAAGGAAAAGCTTCGCCAGTTGAAGGTCAATGTAGATACGCTGACATTGACGGCGACTCCTATTCCGCGTACCCTTCAGTTCTCTTTGATGGGGGCCAGAGACTTGTCTGTCATCCAGACGCCTCCTCCCAACCGTTACCCTATTCAGACAGAAGTGCATACATTCAATGAAGAAATTATATCCGAAGCCATCAATTTTGAAATGAGCCGCAACGGGCAGGTTTTCTTTGTGAACAACCGCATTCAGAATCTGGTGGAGCTGAAGGCGATGATTCTGCGGAATATACCGGATTGTCGGGTATGTATCGGGCATGGACAGATGCAGCCGGAAGAACTGGAGAAGATTATCTTCGACTTTGTCAATTATGATTATGATGTATTGTTGGCCACGACGATTATTGAGAGTGGAATTGACATCCCTAATGCCAACACCATCATTATCAATCAGGCGCAGAATTTTGGATTGAGCGACTTGCACCAGATGCGCGGACGAGTGGGACGAGGCAATAAGAAAGCATTCTGCTATTTGCTGGCACCACCTTTGTCATCGCTTACACCGGAAGCCAGACGCCGTTTGCAGGCCATTGAGAATTTCAGTGATTTGGGCAGTGGCATTCACATTGCCATGCAGGATTTGGATATCCGTGGAGCTGGAAATATGTTGGGGGCAGAACAGAGTGGTTTTATTGCAGACTTGGGATATGAAACTTATCAGAAGATTCTGAATGAAGCGGTTACTGAACTGAAAAATGAGGAATTTGCTGATTTGTATGCCGAGGAAATCAAAGCGGGTGAAGAAAAAATCAGCGGAGAGGAGTTTGTGGATGAATGTACGGTGGAAAGTGACCTGGAGTTGCTCTTCCCGAATGAGTACATTCCGAGCAGCAGTGAGCGAATGTTGCTGTATCGTGAACTGGATAAGCTTGAACTGGATAAGGATGTGGAAACCTTTAAGGCCAAGCTGGTTGACCGTTTCGGAAAAATACCGCCAGAAGGTGAAGAGTTGCTGCGTATTGTTCCGTTGAGACGTCTGGCCAAGCGTTTGGGCGTAGAAAAAGTGGTATTGAAGGCAGAACGGATGACGCTCTACTTCGTCAGCAACCTGGACAGTCCGTATTATCAGAGTGTGGCTTTTGGCAAGTTTATTGAATACATGGCCAAGAATCCTCGTTATTGTAATCTGAGAGAGCAGAACGGGCGTCGCAGCATGGTGGTATCGAAAGTGACAGATGTGAAGAGTGCGGTAAGCATCTTGCAGGAAATTGTCAGCATCGAAGCAAAGTAGCCGATTTCTCAAAGCAGTGACAAGGGGATTTCATTTCTGTTTCATGGAAAGTATTTTTATGATTTTCCAAGCTACATAAGAGGGGATTAAGTGGAGTAATGGTGTAACTTCACACCTAAAATTTGGAAAATATATGAAGAAAAGAGGATGGATTGTGCTGTTCCTGGCTTTTCCTTTGTGGATGCAGGGACAAAGTGCACGTGAGGAGATTGGAAAGAATCCGGCATTGGCTGCAGGAAAATATTATGCTTATCAGGCTCCGGAGGAGAAGTTGACTCCGGCTCCTGCGGGGTATGAACCTTTTTATATATCCATGTTTGCCCGGCATGGTTCCCGGTATCTTACAAAAGAGAAGAAGTATGCCGCGCCGTTGTCACTCCTTCTTGAAGCAGACGAGGAGGGAGTATTGACTCCTGATGGAAAGTGTGTGCTGAAGGTGGTGGCTTCTCTGGCCCAGGAGGCAGAGGGGCGTTATGGAGAGTTGACTCCGAAAGGAGCGCAGCAGCATCGGGAGCTGATAGACCGGATGTTCCACCGTTACCCGGAGGTGTTCAGTGACGGTACGCATGTGGATGCACGCTCCACATACAAGACCCGTGCTTTTCTTTCCATGGCTGCCGGATGTGTGGAATTGAAAGGCTTGAATCCTAAACTGAATGTTACGACACAGACCAGTGAGGCGGATGCTTATTATATAAAGTATAAGAATCCCTTGTATGAAGCACAGCATTTGGAGAATGTGGATTCCGTGTATCGTGCTGCCGACAGTGTGTATGTACATCCGGAGCGATTGATGAAACAGATGTTCCGTGATTCTGTTTACGTGGAAAAGCATGTGGATGCCGTGAAACTGATGATGGATTTGTTCGAACTTCATGGCATCAGTCAAAGTAGTTACAACCAACCGGATCTTTCTTTTTTATTTACTCCCGAAGAACAGTATGATTTGTGGCAGCGGAATAATTTTGAATGGTATTACGAAAAAGGGCCTTCTCCGTTGAGCGATGCGTGCATGTATAAACTGGAACGAAATCTGCTGAATAATTTCATCGAAACAGCTGATACGGTAATTGCTTCCCGAAAAAATGCAGTGACATTACGTTACGGGCATGACACGAACCTGGCTCCATTGGCCACGCTGATGGGAATGAACGCACTGCAAAAGGAGACTGTCGATTGGAATAAGATAGCAGATACATATCGCACTTATCGCCTGATTCCGATGTGTGGCAATGTCCAGCTTATTTTCTATCGAAAACAAGGCAATCAGGATATTTTGGTGAAATTACTGCTGAATGAGCGTGAAGTCACACTTCCTTTGCGGACGGATGTCTCACCTTATTATCATTGGAATGATGTAAGGGAATACTGGAAGCGGGTTGTAAAAGGAATTTCCCTTCCGGAAAGTAAGGATAAATAATCGTATCTGTAATATGTTTGTAAAAAGAGGTATTTGCGGGCTGGTCCTGAAAGTACCTCTTTTTTATTGTAATGGATATTGGGTGTAAATGTAACACAATAGAAATCTCTATGCAATACCTATGAAAATCATACGGGATACTTTTGCAGCAAATAAGGAAAGCAAATGAAATCTAAGATTGTATTGGTATTGTTATCACTGATGTCGGCTGGAGTTCAAGCTGGTGTGATAAAAGGTAAAATTAAGGATGCACAAACTGGAGAGGAGATTATAGGTGCATCGGTGATTGTAAAGGAAGACCCAGGAAAAGGAACGGTGACCGGATTGGACGGAAGTTTTAATCTGTCGGTGAACAGAGACAAATATACACTGGTCTGTTCTTATGTGGGCTATAAAAAATATGAAGTTAGCGTAGCAGCAGATAAGAAAGAAATTGTAATTCCTTTGAAGAGTGACGACGTTGCTCTGGATGAAGTGGTGGTGGTAGCTTCTAATCCGGGAAGAACTGAAGCAGGTGCAAGAGGCATCGAACGTCAGGCAATGAACGTGGTGAATGTGATGAGTGCGAAGGCGATAGAACTTTCTCCAGATATTACGGTAGCCAACGTGATTCAGCGAATGTCAGGTGTAACAATTGAACGTAACAGTAGCGGTGAAGGACAGTATGCCATTCTTCGTGGTATGGATAAGCGTTACAACTATACATTGGTGAACGGAGTGAAAATTCCGAGTCCGGACAACAAAAACCGTTTTGTACCGTTGGATATTTTCCCGTCAGAAATGTTGGACCGTTTGGAAGTGACCAAATCTTTGACCGCCAATATGGAAGGTGACGGAATCGGAGGAGCAGTCAATTTGATTATGAAGGATGCGCCTTCTGAACGTCAGTTTACGGTGAATCTGTCAACCGGTTACAATGCAATGTATTTTGACCGTGATTTTCAGTCGTTCAATCACGGAGCGATTGTGAAGAAATCTCCTTATGAGCAGATGGGAATGCCGGAAGACAGCCGAGTAACAATGGATAACTTTACGACAGATAATCTGCGGATGAAATGGAACAAACCGTTGCCCGATTTGACTGCCGGATTATCTTACGGTGACCGCTTCTTTAACAATAAATTGGGTGTGATGCTGGCAGGTAGTTATCTGAATACGTATCGAGGAAAAGAAAGTCAGTTGTATTATCAGCCGGGAACAACCCACAATGGTATCGAATACCGAAATTATTCTTCTCAACAGACTCGTATCGGGGCTCATGCCAAACTGGATTATCATATCAATGCCAATCATAAACTGACCTGGTATAATGGATATATGGATATGAGAGAAGCAGAAGTACGTGACGGACATGACGACAAAGAAGGAGCCGTACGTATGAAGTGGAATCATCAGTATATTATCAATTCTACACTGAAAGGTGAACATGCCTTTCTGGAAGGTGGTGCACTTCGTTTGAATTGGTCGGCTGTACTTTCAAAGGCATACAGTGAAACACCGGATAATGCGGAAATCTTCTTATTGGGTAACCATGTACAGACTTCTGGAGCAGCCATCCGTCGTTGGGAGCATAACTCCGATAAAGACAAGGCCGGATACCTTGATTTGATGTATAAGTTGAAACTGGATGGAGGTTCTGTATTCGACTTCTCGGTAGGAGGTATGTACCGCGATAAGAAACGTGACAGCTTCTTCAATGAATATACCTTTAACTCTGCTACGGGAGTGAAAGATCCCCAGTATCAGGGAGAGGACTGGAATAACTACGATGAAATCTTGTTTACTCCGCTTAAGTACGGTAACATCAGTGATCCGTTAAACTATGATGCCACTGAAAAGATTGGTGCAGGATATGGAATGGTGAAATACACATACCGGAAATGGGAATTTATTGCAGGCGTTCGTGTGGAACATACCAATCAAGGCTATACATTGAAGTTCCCTACAGAGAATACAGATCCTGAAGGAAACCAGAAATATACGGATGTATTGCCGAGTTTCCATGCAAAATACGGAGTACATAAAAACGCGAACCTGCGTTTCTCGTATGCTCGTTCCATCAACCGTCCCAGCTTCTTTGAAATTGTTCCTTACAGCATTATCAATGAAGATTATAAGGAAAAAGGAAATCCGGATTTGAAACATACGGTAGCCGATAACCTTGATTTGCGTTATGAATTCTTCCCGAAATCATCTGAGCAGTTCATGGTAGGTATGTTCTACAAGAGACTGAAGAATCCGATTGAATACGGATTGCTGAACGAAGGACAGGATACCTATTATAAACCGATGAATTTTGGTAATGCTACCAACTTAGGAGTAGAAGTGGATGTAATGAAATATTTTAACTGGTTTGGAATAAAAGCTAATTATACCTACACGCATTCTTCCATTACGACCGAAAAGCGAATCATGGATGGAAATGATGTGAAGACCTGCACTCAGACCCGTCCGTTGTTTGGTCAGGCTGCCCATGTAGCAAATCTGTCACTGCTGTTCAAAAGTACCAAATATGGCTGGGAAGGACAGATTGCCGGAAGTTATACCGGAAAGCGTTTGAGTGATATTTCTAACTGGTATGATGACGATATTTGGGAAGATGGCTATATGCAGTTGGATGCTTCTGTAGAGAAAAGCTTTAAGAATGGTATCAGTCTTTTTGCTAAGGCATCTAACTTGCTGGGTACTCCTTTGCTTCGCTTTATTCAGAATGGCCCTCGTACGAAGAATGTCAACTCTGAACGTAACAATGGCAATGTGATAGAGCGAAAGGAATGGCACGGACAGTCATTTATGCTGGGAATCAGATACAAACTATAATAAAGAGATAAAGAATTATATTGACTAACATTTCTAAATTATTACAAAATGAAACTGAAAAATTATTTGTTGGCCGGCACGGCTCTGGTAGCATTGTCTTTTATGGCAGCTTGTACAGAAGAAGACCCGATTGCAAACGGGGATGGAACTGAGACTCCCGGAAACAATGACGATGGAAATAACGATGAAAATGCCGATGGTGGAAATGGAGAGACAACTGACAACATCATTGTCTGGCCTGCAGATACGATAGTAAATCTGACCAACCATTACACAGTGCCCGAAGGTAAAAGCCTTGTAATCAAGGAAGGTGTGAAAATCATTGTAAGTACAGCAGGAGTAGGAGCCAATCATGTTCCGGTAGAATTTACCGTAAATGGAAACTTGTATTGTGAAGGTACTGCCGAAAAGCCTATCTTGTTCTCTGTTCCAGAAGCTGAACGTACAAAAGAAAATATTTTTGCAGGTCTCTGGGGAGGTATTGTGGCTTCATCCACTTGTGAAGAAATGCTGATTGACCATACAATCATTGAATACACAGGAGGTCAGGTTGTGGAAGGTTCTCCTGCTGCTGCATCTGAAGTGTATACTGCTGGAGACGATGCCTATCCGCAGATTACCACCAATAACATCAATGGACATTATGTCATTACCAACTCTGTATTGCGCAACGGTTGGTCAGATGGTATTTATTTGATGGGTGGAAATGCCATCATCGCTAACAATGTGTTTGCTGCAAACGGATATGATGGCGCAGAAGCTGTGAACGTAAAAGCAGGATGTGTGGTCGATGTAGCTGGAAACGTCATGTTCAGCCCGAACACTAACGGTTTGAAACTCTCCAGCTCAGGTCAGAGTGATACACGTGCTTTGGCAAAAATCCAGGCATACAACAATACCATTATCAATGCAGGATGGCGTCGTGACGGTGAAAAAGGCGGTGGCGTGTATGTAGAAAAGAATGCCTTGGCCAATGTGTTCAATAACCTGATGGTGAACTGTAAGTTCAGAGCGATGACTCCTAGCTTCGACATTCCAAATGATCCGGAAGAAGGATACAATGATAAGTCAGTTATTGACTATAACTACTATGCTTCAGGTACACAGAAAAGTGACGTAGTGTTTGCAGATGAGTCTGGTGTGGCTTACTCTTGGGAAGGATATGCTTATGCGCATGAAGATTATAATGAAGGAGTGGTAGATGCACACAGTGTAATTACAAAGACACAGGAGGCATGTGCTACTAATGATCCGAAATTCGTAAACTATCCGATTAATGAAGTAGGTTTGACCGATTATGTATATCAGGACGCGTGGGATTTCCATGTACAGGCTGGCTCACCGGTACTGACTGGTGCTTACAATGGTAATGATGCTACTATGCAACCTTATTTCGGTACATCAGGTTTGACAGTAAACGGAAAAACTTATACCTCTCCGAAAGTGGAAGCTCGCTTCGGAGCATACGGTACAAAATAATAAAATCCTTTTCTAGGTTTTGTTAAGGCAGTTGTGAAACTGCATTTTTCCTTAGACGAATAAGTCCGGACATTCTTGTTTCGGACTTATTTTTTGAAAACTTTCAGCAGAGGAGTTTTCCTGATTTTATTCAGAATTGGGATTTACCTTTGCAACAACAAACAAATAATTGATAAAACTAAAATGATTATGATTTCATTAAAAAGAATTTTCTGTACATGTTGTCTGCTTTTATCGGTATGGGCAGTTTTTGCACAAGGTCCTTCAGAATGGAAGGCATTAGAGAAACCCTTGAATTTTTATCTGGCAAATGATTTGGGCCGTAATGGATATTACGACCAGAAACCTATCGCCGAATTGATGGGTCAGATGGCAGAGAATGTAGATATTGAAGCAGTGGTAGCAGCCGGCGATGTGCATCACTTTGAAGGCGTACGCAGTGTAAACGATCCGTTGTGGATGACCAACTACGAACTGGTGTACAGCCATCCGGAACTGATGATTCCATGGTATCCTATATTGGGTAATCATGAATATCGTGGTAATACGCAGGCTGTATTGGATTATAGTCAGGTGAGTGCCCGTTGGGAGATGCCGGCACGTTATTACACAAAGGTGCTGGAGAACGATGATATTACGGTGCGCCTGGTAATGATTGACACAGCCCCTCTGTTGGATAAATACCGTAAGGATACGGAAAAGTATCCGGATGCATGCAAGCAAGATATGGACAAGCAGTTGGCATGGTTGGATTCTGTACTGACATCTGCCAAAGAAGACTGGGGGCTGGTTGTGGGTCACCATCCTATTTATGCGGATACAGACAAGAATGATTCGGAACGCCTGGATATGGAAAAACGGGTAGACAGTATTTTGCGCAAGCATAACAATGTAAATATGTATTTGTGCGGACATATCCATAACTTCCAGCATATACGCAAAGCAGGAAGCAAGATAGATTATGTAGTGAACACTTCCGCATCTTTGAGCCGCAAGGTGAAAGCTGTAGAAGGCACTGTGTTCTGTAGCGGAGAAACAGGTTTCTCTTTGATTTCTGCCGATAAGAAAGAATTGTGCCTGTATATGATTAATAAGGAAGGCAAAGTGTTGCATACAGTAAGACAGACCCGTTAATGTGGCTTTCTGCCTGTTTCCATTATTTTGCAAACTCGACTTTGCGTTATTGTTTTAAAATAGATAATCCTCTCCTCATTTTTAGGTATTTTTGAGGGAAAGAGTAGCAATTTGGCAAAAAAAGAGACATTCGTTGGAACGGTGTCTCTTTTTTTGCTATTTTTGCACAGTTTTTGGGGCATTTGTGCCGAATTGACTATGAGGGGCATGCAGATGCTCAGTTTATTGGACTATATGAGAATAGTCCGGCATCAAAAGAAATCATTATTAAAACATAAAGCATGATACACAAAGTATTAATCGCTAACCGTGGTGAAATTGCTGTGCGCGTGATGCGTTCTTGCCGTGAAATGGGTATCCGTACCGTAGCAGTTTTTTCCGAAGCCGACAGAACGGCTCGCCACGTACTTTATGCAGATGAGGCTTGCCTGATAGGTCCGGCAGCATCTCGCGAAAGTTATCTGAACATAGATAAAATTATCATGGCTGCAAAACGTCATGGAGTAGATGCTATTCATCCGGGATATGGCTTCTTGTCTGAAAATTCAGAATTTGCACGCCGTTGCCGTCAGGAAGGTATCATTTTTATTGGTCCGGATCCTGAAACGATGGATGCGATGGGTGACAAGATTTCTGCCCGTAAACACATGATTGCAGCTGGAGTGCCGGTCGTTCCGGGTACAGAACAGCCGTTGCAGAGTGTAGAAGAGGCTAAGGAAATCTGTAACAAAATCGGTTATCCGGTCATGCTGAAAGCTTCTATGGGAGGCGGTGGTAAAGGTATGCGTCTGATTCATAGCGAGGATGAAGTGGAAGAAGCATACAATACAGCCCGTTCTGAATCTATGTCTTCTTTTGGTGACGATACCGTTTATCTGGAGAAATTTGTGGAAGAACCACATCATATCGAATTCCAGATTTTAGGAGATAATTTCGGAAATGCCGTACACTTGTTTGAACGCGAATGTTCTATCCAGCGTCGTAACCAGAAAATCGTAGAAGAAACTCCTTCTCCTTTCGTAACTCCTGAATTGCGTCAGAAAATGGGTGAGGCAGCTGTGGCTGCGGCTAAGGCTGTACACTATAAAGGAGCCGGTACGATTGAATTCCTGGTCGACAAGCACCGCAATTTCTACTTCCTGGAAATGAATACCCGTTTGCAGGTAGAACATCCTATTACAGAAGAAGTGGTAGGTGTAGACTTGGTAAAAGAACAGCTTCGTGTAGCCAATAATGAGCCGTTGCACTTCAAACAGGAAGATTTGAAACAGCGCGGACATGCCATCGAATGCCGTATCTGTGCAGAAGATTCTGAAAACAACTTTATGCCTTCACCGGGTGTTATCCGTCAGCTGATGGAGCCGAATGGTATCGGTGTGCGTATCGATAGCTATGTGTATGAAAGCTACGAAATTCCTATTTACTATGACCCGATGATTGGTAAACTGATTGTATGGGCTACTACTCGTGAATTCGCCATCGAACGTATGCGTCGCGTGTTGTACGAATACAAGATTACCGGTTTGAAGACCAATATCGGTTACCTGCGTCACATCATGAACGTGCCCGATTTTGTAGAAGGACATTACAACACATTGTTTATCCCGAAACATCAGGACATGCTGCGTGAGTGGGCCGGACAGAAAGAAGAGGAAACTGAAAACATCGCCATGATTGCGGCTTACATTGACTACCTGATGAACCTGGAAGAAAACAAGTCGGCATCAAGCGACAACCGTCCTATCAGCCGCTGGCGTGAGTTTGGCCTGAAAAAAGGTGTGCTGAGAATCTAAGTATTTTGAATTAAAGTAGAAGATTATGGAAATACATATAGGAGACAGAGTTGCGGATGTGACATTGGTCAGCAAAGAAGGTAACAAGGTACAGTTGACCATTGACGGTGTTCCATACGATGTAGACATCGTGATGGCGGAAAATGGTAGCTGCTCCATTCTGCACGAAGGAAAGTCGTACAATGCCGAACTGATTCGTAAGGAAGGTGGAAAAAGCTATACTGTAAATGCACATTATCAGTCATATAACATTGACATCATCGATTCACAGGCTAAATACCTGCGTATGCGCAAGGGCGGTGATGAGAAACAGCAGGATAAGATTGTTTCTCCGATGCCGGGTAAGGTAGTCAAGATTCCGGTGAAAGCAGGTGACCGTCTGCAGGCTGGCGACATCGTTGTAGTGATTGAAGCTATGAAGATGCAGAGCAACTACAAGGTAAACAGCGAATGCGTAGTGAAGGAAATCCTGGTAAACGAAGGAGATTCTGTCAACAGCAATCAGGTGATAATGACTTTGGATGTAATTAAAGAAGACGAACAATGACAACAGCAGAACAATATAAGAAATTTGAGGAGCTGGATAAGCTTGCTTCTCAGGGTGGTGGCGTAGAACGCGTGGAAAGACAGCACGCCAACGGTCACATGACAGCCCGCGAACGTATCGACATGTTGCTCGATAAGGGTACGTTCAATGAAATGGACAAGTTCGTAATCCATCACTGTACAGACTTCGGAATGGATAAGAATCACATTCCGGGTGACGGTATCGTATGTGGTTACGGTAAGATTGACGGACGTCTGGTGTACGTATATGCATACGACTTCACCGTATACGGCGGTACACTGAGTGCGACAGGTGCACAGAAGATTGTGAAAGTGCAGGAACTGGCATTGAAGAACGGTGCTCCGGTGATTGCCTTGAACGACTCAGGTGGTGCACGTATCCAGGAAGGTGTAGGCAGTATCTCAGGTTACGCTTCTATCTTCTACCAGAATACCATCGCTTCAGGTGTGATTCCGCAGATTTCGGCCATCTTAGGTCCTTGTGCAGGTGGTGCCTGCTACTCTCCGGCACTGACCGACTTCATCTTCATGGTGAAAGAAAAGAGCCACATGTTCATCACTGGTCCGGACGTAGTGAAGGCCGTGACACACGAAGAAGTGGACAAGGAAGAACTGGGTGGTGCTTATACCCACAGCAGCAAGAGCGGTGTAACTCACTTCCTTTGCGATACTGAAGAAGAAACTTTGATGAGTATCCGTGAACTGTTGAGCTTCCTTCCATCTAATAACATGGAAGATGCGCCGATGATTCCTTGCACTGACGACATCCGCCGTGCAGAAGAATCACTGATGACAGTCATTCCGGATGATCCGAACATGCCGTACGACATCAAGAACATCATCGAACCGGTAGTCGACAACCACTACTTCTTTGAAGTGATGCCTCACTTTGCCAAGAACATCGTGGTAGGATTTGCTCGCCTGGGCGGACGTTCTGTAGGTATCGTAGCCAACCAGCCTGCTTACCTGGCCGGTGTGCTCGACATCGATGCTTCTGACAAGGCTTCTCGCTTTATCCGTTTCTGCGACTGCTTCAATATTCCTATCGTTACTTTCGAAGACGTACCGGGCTTCTTGCCGGGATGCACACAGGAACACAACGGTATCATCCGTCACGGAGCGAAGATTGTGTATGCGTACGCAGAAGCTACAGTGCCTAAGATTACCGTAATTACCCGTAAGGCTTACGGTGGTGCTTACATCGTAATGAACAGTAAGCCTATCGGTGCCGATGTAAACTTCTCTTACCCGACAGCCGAAATCGCCGTAATGGGACCGGAAGGGGCAGCAAACATTATTTTCCGTAAAGAAATAAAAGAATCTGCTAATCCGGAAGAAACACGGAAGCAGAAAGTTGCCGAATATCGCGAGAAATTTGCTAATCCTTATGTAGCAGCTTCCAAAGGATATATCGACTCGGTGATCGAACCGTCGGAAACACGCCTGTTATTGAAACATTCTATCGAAGTCTCCGGTAATAAAACCGTTATGACACCTGCTAAGAAACACGGAATTCCTCCGTTCTAACAGTGTTCAGAGTTTATAAAGTCCATGAATTCCCGGACTTTTAAACTGAAAGACTTAAAAGTTTCAGAACCACTAAAAAGGAGGTAAAATGACTGTTAAATATGAAAAATTCCTGCTGAATGGCGTAGAATATAAAACTCAGCTTACCCAGAAATGGGTAAACCGAAAAAAATGGGAAGAACCGAATCCCTATCTGCTGACTTCACACATTCCAGGAACCATTATGCAAATCGAAGTGAAAGAGGGCCAGGAAGTCCAGGAAGGAGATGTTCTTCTGATTCTTCAGGCTATGAAGATGAATAACAAACTGGCTGCACCATTTTCGGGTAAAATCAAAAAAATATATGTCAACTCAGGAGATAAAATTCCGAAGGGGACATTGATGATCGAAATGGAAGAAAATGAAGCTGTCTGAATACAGCTGATCTGTTATGCTGATGTGCTAATATGTAAATGTGCCGACCACAGGAGCGTATTAACATATCAGCATTTGTATTTATAATAATGGCAGGTATAATGAATT
>OHSQ01000715.1_pt1 | contig 14690 bp, 15 predicted proteins | sample 1578661 | NCBI WGS metagenome assembly OHSQ01 (sample SAMEA3879534, study PRJEB24766) | human gut metagenome | biome: human-associated habitat; feature: feces | place: USA | collected 1985/1987 | reverse complement strand
TCGACAATCAGATCACGAAGATCAAGGCCGAAAAAGAGTATACGGATGCACAGGCAACGGTCACGGAGCACGAAGCGACGGTGAAGTCGCTGGAAGCGGAAAAAGAAAAGCTGCTGGAATCACTTCCGCTGTCGTACAAAGATTGTAGCAATGCATCGTATTATCAGACAGAAATAGATAAAATACTGCAAGATAGACTATATATAGAGAACCTTACACGATATGAAAAGGTATTTGCGGCGTTTAGTACATTGTGTGACAATGATTTCGCAATTATGAAAGAGTGCTATGAGGACGAATCAGGCATTTCGATGATTAAGCGAATTGAAGGGAACAGTACATCTGCAAAATATGATAAAGAAGGAAATCCGGTTGAGAATCCATCTGGATCGACAGAAGAAACTGTAATCAAATATCGTGAGGCGTTTGCCAAACTTGCTCCTTATTACTACGGCTATGAGAACCCGCGAACAGAGGGGCTGCTCATTTTGCAAGATAAGATAAAAGTTGCGACAATCAACGATAAAATTGAAGCGGCCAACAGCGCAATGAGCACCGCAAAAACCATCGTCGGCAATTATGAGCGCTCCATCGAATCTCTGGAAAACCAGAGCGAGGCGCTTGACACGCAGATCACCGATCAACAGACGGCAGTGGACAAACTCACCAGCGCGTCTTCCGCAGCTGAAACGGTCAAATCTACGAAAAAAACCCTTGAAGACCTTGTTTTCAAACAGAATCTCGGCGATTCGTCCTCCATCGACATGGAGGCGTCCAAGAAGGCCATCGAGCGCAAGCAGAAGGAGGTCGAAAAGCTCCGCGAGAATGCCGACGAGCTGGAGGTCAAATCCAGCGTGTCCGGCACCATCGCGTCCATCAGCGCCTCTGCGGGCAAGTCTATCGGCGGCGAGGAGCAGCCGCTTGCGACCATCAACGTGACCGACCGGGGCTTCACCGTCAAAATTGACGTCACGAACGAGCAGGCCAAAAAGGTCAAGGTCGGCGATACCGCCGAGCTGGTGAACTTCTGGGGCGGCGACGCGGTCGCGACGCTCGACCAGATCACAAATTCCCAGTCTTCGGGCAATCGCACGCTCGTCTTCACGCTCACGGGCGACATTCAGGCCGGGCAGAATATCACGCTCTCCATCGGCCAGAAAAGCTCGAATTACGACGCGCTCATTCCGCTCTCCGGTCTGCGCGAGGACTCCAACGGCAAATTCGTCTATGTCCTGCAGTCGAAGAATTCGCCGCTCGGCAGCCGCTATATCGCCACCCGTGTCACCGTGCAGGAGCTGGCCCGCGACGATAAGTCCGCCGCCGTCTCCGGCATCAGCCAGGGCGATTTCATCATCACGACCAGCAACAAGCCCGTGGAGGCCGGCAAGCAAGTGCGGCTTGCGGATAACGGATGAAGCAGCGCGGCCGGTTTGAACGGCGGCACAGGCTGCCGAGACTCCACGGAGGGAAACTGGCCCTCCTGATCGCGTGCCTGATTCAGACGGCGCTGTCGGTATTTTGCTTCGCCATGCTCGGCCATGTGCGCGGCATGCTCAAGACGCAGTCCGCCGCCGACGTCTGGCGCGGAGACAGCGAGGACCGCTTTGCGCAGATCTCCGCATTCCTGCCTACCACAGAGACGAAAACCCTTGACGATATCCGTTCGTTCCGCGCGACGCTTGAAAACGAGTTCGTCCAGAACTCCATGGAAGCGCCTGAGGGCGGCAGCCTCTACACCGACGCCTACAGCGGCCGGACGAGCCTGTCCGTCTCCGGCAAATCGCCCGGCAGCGTGACGGTCACGGCGGTCGGCGCAGGCGGGAACTATTTCCTGTTCCACCCGCTGACGCTCCTGTCCGGCGGCTATATCTCGGACGAGGATTACATGGCCGACCGCGTCGTGCTGGACGCGCAGACGGCGTTCAACCTGTTTGGCAGCAGCGACGTGGCCGGAATGGAGGTTACGATCAACGGCCGAACCTTCCCCATCGCGGGCGTGGTGCAGAGTGAGTCCGATTTTGCGACGAACGCCGCCCTTGCTGCCGGGAACGAAGCCTCGGGCGATACAAGCGGTTCGAGCACGTCCACAGCCATGATCTATATGAGTTACAGCGCACTGAACGCCATGGCGGAACTGCCCATCGACTGCTATGAGATCGTCCTGCCCGACCCCGTCTCGGGCTTCGCGAAAAAGCTTATGACGGAGAAATTCCCCATCGGCAGCGGCGCAATCGTCCAGAATACCGGACGCTTCTCCGTCTCCGGCCTTATTTCCGTGATCGGCGCGTTCGGAAAGCGCGCCATGACGACGAACGGTGTGATCTACCCCTATTGGGAAAACGCCGCGCGCATGGCGGAAAGCTACGCGGCGCTGTACCTGCTGCTGGGGACGCTCCTGGCCATCATGCCGGTCGTCTGCCTGACGATCGTGCTGGTGAAATTCGTTACGAGTGAAGTTCGTAAGGGCTATTATAAAGCCTCCCACGCCATCGAAGACCGTGTGGAGGAAAACAAACGCAAACACTATATCGCAGGCGGCATCTGAACACAAATCGCCCGGCTCTATCCAAAGAGCCGGGCGATTTTCAAAGCCTTCCCTGCAGGGCATCTGTTATTTAACCTGTCACCGCGTTCAGCCGGTATCCTAGGGAAGCTGGCCCGCAGGGCCTGAGGGGGTGCGAACGTCACAAATTTAGGAGCACGCAGAAACGCGTGACCCATCACCTCCGTCATTTTCTCCGAAAATGCCGCATCCCCTTATCATGCAGGGCATGACAAGGGGATGCGTTTTTACCCTATTCCGCATACCAATCCGCCTGCGGAACGATGGGCTGTGTGATGTCGTAATAGGTCAGGCCGGACTCGCCGATGACGGACAGCTGCACGGCGGTGATGCTGTCCAGTGCGCAGAGCGTGGCGGCGATGGCGCGCACAGCGTTCGCTGCCTGCTGCGCGGAGACGTCGCAGCTCATGAAGTCGTCGGACAGGACTACGCTGGCCGAGCCGTTCGTAACGGAAAGGTCGAGCACCTGCGTCCGGTAGGGGATGGCCCGCGTCAGATTCACGGGAACCTCGCGGCTGACAAGCGCCTGCAGCGCAAGCAGCGGAAGCTGCTCCATGTCAGCGGTACGGACAACAGCATCGCGCGCGGCGAGCAGGCCATCTTTGTCGGGATAATACAGCCGCACGACATATTCCGGCTGATCGGCAGATGTGTCGTACAGTAAAAACTGCTCTGCCGTATAGGTGGCCTCTGTCTGCCGGTGCGTGCGCACGAGGCGCACGCGGTCCACGCCGTCCAGCTGCGTCATGGTGAGCGTCAGACAGGCTGCCGCCAGCGACGCCGGAAGACCCTCCGGCGCGGTTTCGTCCAGAAGCAGCGTCAGCGTGCCGTCCTCGCAGGAATCAAAGGCGCAGCTGCTGCTGAGCCCGTCCGGGAGGGAGAAGCCTTCCCCGGCAGGCGCGGTCAGATATTGCTGCAGCACAGCGTCCGGGCGTTCGTCCGGCACAGACACGGGACGTGCGGCAAGCGCGCCGATCCCGGTATCCGCGCCTTCGCCGGTGCAGTAATAGAACTGAAGCTGCGGTTCATCGGTGCTGCGGGGATAGACCGGTGCGGAGCAGCTGCAGAGCATACACGCCGCCAGCAGCACGGCAAGCAGGCGGAGCTTCTTTTTACGCATCCGGGTCGCCCTCCTCTCCGGAACCGAAGCTTGGGAACGTGACGGTAAAGCACGAGCCCTCGCCGACTGTGGAGCGGACTGTGATCGTGCCGAAATTCCGCCCGACCATCTCATGCACGATGGAAAGGCCGAGTCCCGCGCCGCCGGCCTGACGGCTGCGGGCCTTGTCGACGCGGTAGAAGCGGTTGAAGATGGACTCCAGCGCGTTTTCGGGGATGCCGCTGCCGGTATCCTCCACATCGATGACAACGGTATCGTCCTCCTGCCGCACCCGGACATGGACGCTGCCGTTTTCCCGGTTATATTTGATGCCGTTTTCCACGAGATTGAACAGGATCTGATACGCATCGTCCTCAAAGGACAAAATCGTGCAGCCCTTTTCCACACTGGCCGTCAGCTTGACCGACTGCCGGTCGGCCAGCGGCACGAGCATACGGAACACGCGCGAGAGCGTCTGCCCGACGTCGACGACCTCGTGCTCACCGCCTTCTGTCTCGTCAGCCGAGGCCCGGCTGAGCGTGAGCAGCTTCTGCGCCATGCGCGTCAGCCGGTCGGACTCTGCGCCGATGTCGGCGACGAATTCCCGCATCGTGTCTGCGTCCATCTCATTTTGCAGGATGGAGTCGGACAGCAGCTTGATAGACGCCAGCGGCGTTTTGAGCTCGTGCGAGGCGTCGGAGACGAACTGCCGTTCGGTGATCTCTGTCTGCTGTAGCTTGTCGGTCAGCTTATTGAACTCCGCCGCCAGCGTCGCGTACTCGTCCGAGCCGCGCATTTGAATTTTGTGGCTGTATTCGCCCTCGCGCACGAGGCGCATGGAGGTCATGATCCGCCGCATACGGCTCGAACCGGTCACGGTAAACACGACCGCGCACAAAAAGATGATTCCGATCAGCACCAGCGAGCCGCGGAAGATCGTGCGCTCGAGACTTGCGATGATGCTGCCCTGCGAGGCGTCGTATTCCATCAGATACACGCACCCCACGACGGTATCATGCAGCAGAACCGGCGAGGCAGCGTAGCTCTTGAGCGTGCTGTTTTCATAGACGCAGTGAAAAAAGTCGCTGCCGCCCAGCGCCTGCACGACAGGCTCAAGCAGGACGAATTTGCCCTCGGCATTCTGGCCGGGGACGGAATCATAGAGCGCGCGGCCCGACGCGTCGGTCACGATCAGGCGCGTGACGTTCATATCGCCGATGACGGCGATGATCTGCTCCGCCGTCTCCTGCGTCAGCGCGTCCACGCCGGAGAACGAGGACGTGACGACCTTCAGCTTATCCTGCGCGGACGAGCATTTTGCCTTGAACATCAGATCGCGCGAGGCGGAGGCAGAATAAATATTCAGAAACACGAGCACGAGGACCGTAACGGCCATATACGCCAGCGCGTTGCGGATCTGCGAGCTTGACGGCATGAGCCGCCTGCGCCGTTCAGTACTTGAAATAGTAGCCAACTCCCCACTTGGTCAGAATATGCTCCGGCTGGGCAGGATTTTTTTCGAGCTTTTCGCGCAGCCGCCGGATATGCACGTCCACCGTGCGGATTTCGCTGCTGACGTCGTAGCCCCAGATCGCGTCGAGCAGCGTCTCGCGCGAATATACGCGGTTGGGATTGCGCATCAGAAGCTCCATGAGATCGAATTCCTTCGCCGTCAGATCGACCGGCACGTCCTCGCGAAACGCGCTGCGGCTGCTGCGGTCAAGCGTGATGTGCCCGCAGACGAGCGTCTGCTCCGGCGTCTGTTTTTTTGCCGTACCGGCCCGGCGCAGAAGCGCCCGGATACGCGCCTTGAGTTCGAGAATGTTGAACGGCTTTGTAAGATAGTCGTCCGCGCCGTGCTCAAAGCCCAGCAGCTTGTCCATATCCTCGGACTTGGCGGTCAGCATGATGATGGGGACCTGCGAAAACTCCCGAATTTTCGTGCAGGCTTCCAGCCCGTCGAGCCGGGGCATCATCAGATCGAGCACGATCAGATCCGGCGTTTCGCTCGCCGCCAGCTCCACGGCCTCCATGCCGTCGCAGCCGGTCACGACCTCGTAGCCGTCGTTTTCCAGATTGAATTTAATGCCCTTGACGAGCAGCTTTTCATCATCTACAACCAGAATTTTCATTCGCTTTCCTCCACATAGACGTATGGCCGCAGTTGTTCCAGCAGTCCCTCTCCAATACCCTCGACGTCCAGCAGCTGTTCGACCGTGACAAATTTCCCATACGTGTCCCGGTACGCGAGAATGCGCTCCGCCGTCTTTTCGCCCACGCCCGGAAGGGCCAGAAGCTCTTCCTTTGCCGCTGTGTTCAGGCAGACGCGGGCGCTTTTTTCGGCGGCGGTGGCCGCCTTTTCCTCGACCCGGCTGCGCCATTCATCCTGCGCCGTGCTGCCGGGCGCGGTGCGCTGCGTTTCGAGAAGCGGCCCGCGCAGTGTCGCGCGGCCGAGAAAGAACGCGCCGGCGAACAGAACGATCGCCGCGCTCCATAGAACCAGCGCCGGATCAACACGCTTTTTCCGCATACAGCTGCCTCCATTTGACATACCGGGCCATCCTGTTATATAATGTGTAAAACAGTATACCATATTTTTTTGCTTCTGTACAATCCGAACAGAATAAAATGGAGATAAAAATGAAAAAAACAAAGGCTCTTTCCCTGCTGCTTTCCCTGCTCCTGCTGCTGTCCTCCCTGACGCTGCCGCTTCTTGCGGTGGATGCCGAGACGGCGGCAGACCCGGAGCAGACGCAGACCGACAGCGCGGACGCTCCCGCAGAGGACGACAGCGTCCCGGAGGATCGGCTGCTTTCCTCGCGGACAAGCTTCTCCGTCGCGGCCAAGGCCGCGCTTCTCATCGACCTCAACACGGGCCGCGCCGTCTATGAGCAGGACGCGGACGAGCGCGTGTATCCTGCCAGCCTGACCAAGATCATGACCTGCCTGCTGGCGCTGGAAAACGGCAATCTGTCCGATGTTGTGACCGTTTCGGCCTCCGCGCTCGACGATCTGGACGCCGATTCGAGCGTCGCGGGGCTGCAGGTCGGCGAGCAGATGACGCTGGAAAATCTGCTGTACTGCATGATGGTCGTCTCCGGCAACGACGCCTGCAACGTCATTGCCGAGCATATTGCCGGCTCCGTGGCGGATTTTGTCCGCATGATGAACCAGCGTGCCTATGAGATTGGCTGTCTCAACACGCATTTCAGCAATCCCCACGGTCTGCACGACGAGAGCCACTACACCACTGCGCGCGATCTGTCCATCATCACGCAGGCCGCGCTCAAGAGCGAGAACTTCCGCCAGATCGTCGACACCTATGAATATCAGCTGCCTGACGACAATATGCGGCAGAACATCCCCAAGCTCAAGACGACCAATATGCTGATCTACCGCTCCATGTCCAACTCACTCTATTATCCGCGCGCGCACGGCATCAAGACCGGCTATACCAGTCAGGCCGGCCGCTGCGTCATTTCCGAGGCGACGGGCGACGGTCTTGATCTTCTGGGCATCGTCTGCGGCGCAGCCACGACGGTGCTTGACAGCGGCGATCTGCTCATGGAGAACTTTACGGAGTGCGCACGGCTGTTCGACTATGGCTTTGACAATTACTCATACCTGCCGATCATGTCGCCTCTGTACCCGGTCGACCAGGTGAAGATCAACAACTCCGCCGGCGCCGAGGCGGTCGCCGTTGCGCCGGAGGACGAGATCAAGGTTTTGCTTCCGAACGACTATGACCCTGATAAGATGGTCACGGATATCCAGCTCAACAGCGAAAGCGTCGACGCGCCCGTCCGCGAGGGCGATGTGCTCGGCTCGGTCACGGTCAGCTATGCCGGGGAGATCCTTGGACAGACGAAGCTGCTTGCCATCACCGATGTGGCGCGCTCGGAATTTTCGTCCGCCGCAGCCGGGACGGAGGCATATATCCAGAAAAACTGGTGGAAGTGGGTTGTGATCGCGATCTTTGCCGCCATCGGCGTGATTCTGGTGCTGATCGTGCTGTACCAGCTGCGCAAGCGCCGCTACCGCCGCAAGCGCATGGAGCAGCGCCGCCGCGCATTGGAGAAGCAGCGCCGCCGCTTCCGCGAGGGCTACGACCTGCCGGTCGATGAGCTGGAACAACGGTAAAGGAGGGCGCTTCATATGCTGAACTGGGAATCGCTTCAGACCGCCTGCCTGTCCTGCACCAGCTGCCCGCTGTCGCAGACGCGGCACAACGTCGTCTTCGGCGTCGGCCCGCAGGACGCGGAGGTCATGTTCGTCGGCGAGGGGCCGGGCGAAAACGAAGACCTGCAGGGCGAGCCGTTTGTCGGCGCGGCGGGGAAATTTCTCGACGAAATGCTCTCGATCATCGATCTGGGCCGGGAAAACTGCTATATCACGAACATCGTCAAGTGCCGTCCGCCCAGAAACCGCGACCCGATGCAGACCGAGCAGGATGCGTGCATCGGCTTTCTGCGTGCGCAGACGAAGCTCATCCAGCCGAAGATCATCGTCTGCCTTGGCCGCATCGCGGCCATGCGCCTCATCCGTCCGGATTTCAAGATCTCCTGCGAACACGGACAGTTCACCGAAAAGGGCGGCATCCTCTTCACCGCGCTCTATCACCCCTCCGCCCTCCTGCGCGACGAAACCAAGCGCCCGGACACCTTTTCAGATCTCAAGGCCCTCCAATCCAAAGTCCGCGAGGTCTGCACAAGAACCTTATAACCGCCAAGGGACGCGCCGCAGGGCGCGTCCTTCCTGTTTTGCGGCGCGGGAGCGCCCAAGGATTCCCCTCGGGAAACTGGCTGCGGAGCGAAGCGGAGCAGACAGATGAGGGACGACAGCAGCCGCGTTTTGCTTCAGATTATCAGAACTTCGTGCATATCATACATTTGAAATAAAAAGTTCTTGAGTTGCAATGATTTTCGGCTGCTACATATTTTTACAGTGGAAAATGAAGACCAAAGTGTATATAATAGAGTAACATCGCAGAGGAGGCTTTTGGTATGCAGATCGATCTATCGAAAAAAGAGTTCCGCCGTCTTCTGGATATGGTTTACATCGGAAACTGGATTCTCAACTCGACCCGCGGGGACGACCGCTTTGCGGATTACGACGATTTGGAATCCAAGCTCTTCGCGCTGTGCCGGGAGCAGGGCATGGATACGCTGGAAGCCAATCTCGCTCTGGGGTTCCATGGAGATGAACGGGAGTATTATCTCGGCGCACAGATCCTCCGGGAACTTGGCGTAAAAAGCCTGCGCCTGCTTACCAATAACCCGGACAAAGTATATCAGCTCTCCGAGTTTGGGCTGGAGATCTCCGAGCGCGTACCCATTCAGATGACGGCGACCCCGTATGACCTGTTTTACCTGAAAACGAAGCAGGCACGGATGGGACATCTTCTGGAATATTAACAACGAAAGAGGTATTTAAAAATGAAAACATTTGAAGGCAAGCTGGTTTCTCAGAACATCAAGGTCGGTATCGTAGCTGCCCGCTTCAACGAATTTATCACGTCCAAACTTCTGAGCGGAGCAATGGATGGTCTGCTCCGGCACGATGTGCAGGACGCTGATATTCATGTTGCATGGGTTCCGGGTGCTTTTGAGATCCCACTGGTTGCCTCTAAAATGGCAAAAAGCGGAAAGTATGATGCTGTGATCTGCCTTGGTGCCGTGATTCGCGGTTCTACCAGCCATTACGACTATGTGTGCAATGAGGTTTCCAAAGGCATTGCCACGGTCTCGCTGGAAAGCGGGGTTCCCGTCCTCTTTGGTGTTCTGACCACCGAAAACATCGAACAGGCCATCGAGCGGGCAGGCACCAAAGCAGGTAATAAAGGCTATGACTGTGCAGTCAGTGCCATCGAGATGGTAAACCTGCTCCGGGAAATGGATACCGCCGCAGAGTAAAATACACGCAGGAGTTTGCCATGATCGTTATAAAGACCCGACAGCCTGACCCGGAATTGGAGCAGAAGATCCGGATGCTTCTGGAACGAGAGCACATCGAGGCAGAGCAAATATCCATTGATTCATGGGAGAAGTTGGTTCTTCCGGGGCTTACACTGGACGGAATGACCCACGAAGTGTCGTGCAACGGCAGAAAAGTCTCCCTTACACGACTGGAGTTCGATTTGCTGCTGATGCTTGCCTCCCACGAAGGACAAATCTTCTCAAAAGAAGAGCTTTTCCGTGCTGTGTGGGGACAAAACTGTGACGACACCTTAAAGGTCGTGGCAAATACCGTTTCCAATCTGCGAAAGAAGCTGGCCGGCTGCGGTAGCTTTATCCGCACTACCCACGGCGGCTATGCTTTTGTAAGCCAAAAGGAGAACGACCCGGCATGACCAGGATCTTATTTATTTGTCTCGGAAATATCTGCCGAAGCCCGATGGCGGAGTATGTGATGAAAGACCTTACGTCCAAGGCAGGACTATCCGAGCAATTTGAAATCGCATCAGCCGCCACCAGTGCATGGGAAATCGGAAATCCGGTCTATCCTCCTGCACGGCAGAAGCTGGCAGAACATGGCATCGACTGCAACGGCAAGACCGCCCGGCAGATGACCCGGCTGGATTATGCACGGTATGATCATCTGATTGGCATGGACGAAAGTAATCTGTGCGACATCCTGCGGCTTGTCGGCGGAGACCCACAGCATAAAGTCTCGCTGCTGATGGCGCATACGGATCATCCCCGTGAAGTGGCAGACCCATGGTTCACGGGAGATTTTGAAGCCACATGGCAGGATATACTGGAAGGATGCACGGCATTGCTTGAGGAACTGCGATCATAACAGATTATCATAAAAACGGACGGATGTCTGCCAGTTGACAGACATCCGTCTATTTTTTTATTTCAAATCATCTTAAAATACTTCAGTGCCTCCCGGATGGCTTTTTCCTTCTCCGGCGGGCACTTGAGCTGCTTGGGGTTCTCAGCCTTAGGCTTGTTGTAGTTCTGCCGCTCCTTGATGCCGCACTTGTGCTTGACCTGTGCAATATAGAGGTCGCTCACGTTCAGACCGGTGTGCTCCTTGACGTACTCCCGGATCTCTTCATAAGTAGCCTTGGTCTCCGCAGCAGTCACGTCCAACTCATCCATCTTCAGGTCTACCGTGATCTTCTGGTAGATATCCAGTTTGGACAATGCACATACCGTCTCCACATGCTCCGTATGCGGGAACATATCCACCGGGGTAAAGCCCTCGGCCTTATAGCCCAGCTTTGTCAGGGTGGCAAGGTCGCGGGCGAGGGTGACGGGGTTGCAGCTGACATAGACCACCCGCTTCGGCGCCATGCGCGCCACGCTGGCAAGAAATTCCGGGGTGGAGCCTTCGCGCGGGGGGTCCATAAAGATCACGTCTGCCTTCTCCCCTGCTGCGGCCGCTTCGCCAATCCAGCGGGTGGCGTCGGCGGCAAAGAAGCGGGCGTTCTTTACGCCGTTGTGCCTTGCGTTGCCAATGGCGTCCTGCACGGCGTCCCGGTTCAGTTCCACGCCCACCACCTGCTTTGCATGGTCGGCGGCGGTCAGGCCGATGGTGCCAATGCCGCAGTAGGCGTCCAGCACCACTTCTTTGCCGGTGAGATGCGCCGCGTCCACCGCAAGGCCGTACAGCACTTCGGTCTGGGCGTGATTGATCTGATAAAAGCTGCGCGGGCTGATGGCGTAGGTCTTGCCGCAGAGGGTATCCAGAATGAATCCCTTGCCGTACAGCACCTTTTCCGCTTCGCCCAGCACCACGCTGGTCTTGCGGCTGTTCACGTTCTGCACCACGGTGGTCACAGTCACGCCGCGCTGCGCCGCCTCGGTCAGCAGCGCCTTTACAAAGTTTTTCGCCCCCGGCAGCACCGGCTGCGCTGTCACCAGCACCACCATCACCTGCCCGGTGGCTACGCCCCGCCGCAGCAAACAGTGGCGCACAAGGCCGGTGCCCTTGTCCTCGTCGTAGGGCTGGTAGCGGCAGGCGTTGGCGGCAGCACGCACCGCCTGCATGGTTTTGTCCAGCACCTCGTCCTGCAGCAGGCAGCTTTCCACCGGCAGCACCTTGTGGCTGTTTGCCGCGTAGATGCCGGAGGTCAGTTTTCCACCAAAGCCGGGAGCAAAGGTGGAAATCACCTTATTGCGGTAGTGGTAGGGCTGCTCCATGCCCCGGATGGGGTGCACCGGGCCGTATTTGCCCACCAGAGCACGCACTTTTTCTTCCTTCTGTTTCAGCTGCGCGGCATAGTCCAGCCCCAGCAGGGGGCAGCCGCCGCAGTTTTTGGCACGCAGTTTGCAATCCATGGCAGTTTCTTCCTTTATATAACAGATACTCTCTTTTCAGGATATCACAGGGCGGGGTGGATTGCAACCGCAAGCCGGTGCGTTTTTTGCAGTTTTCTTTTTTACCGCCGGGGCTTTACTTTCCCGCGATGATTTGCCATAATAGGGACAGAAAACGACCGTTTACGGGAGGGCTATAAGATGAAGATCATGGTTTTTGATGTAGGCGGCACCGAGATCAAATACTCGGTCATGGATGAGCAGATGCACCGCACGAACAGCGGCGCGGTGCCCACGCCGCAAGATACGCAGGCGCAGTTTCTGGATGCAGTCTACCGGCTGTATGCGCCCCATAAGGACGAGGTGAGCGGCATTGCCATGGCGCTGCCGGGCTTTGTGGATAACCGCACCGGCTATGTTTCCAACGGCGGAGCGCTGCTGTACAACACCGCCACCCCGGTGGGGCAGCTGCTGGCGGAAAAGTGCGGCTGCCCTGTCATACTGGAAAATGACGGCAAAGCCGCCGCCATGGCAGAGCTGGCAAACGGCGCGCTGAAGGACTGCTGCAACGCTGCGGTGTTCATCATCGGCACCGGCGTGGGCGGCGGCATCATCGCCAATGGGCAGCTGGTACGCGGGGTGCACTTTACCGCCGGAGAGTACAGCTTTGTGAACACCAACGCCGACGAGTGGGAGAATACCGAAAAAACCATGGCCTGCCAGTGCAGCACCAGCAATCTGCTTAAATGGTACCGCGCCCGCAAGGCACTGCCGGAGGACGCCCCGCTGGACGGTCGGAGCTTTTTTGCCGCCGCCAATGCCGGAGAGCCGGAGGCCTTAGAGGTGCTGCGGCGGTTCTGCCACGCGGTGGCGGTGCAGATCTACAACCTGACCGTTCTGCTGGATGTGGAAAAGGTGGCCATCGGCGGCGGCATCAGCAAGCAGCCCCTGCTGCTGGAAAGCTTGCGCAGCGCCTACGATGGACTGTACGCCTCCCGGGCGGGACAAGCTTACATGGAGGGCTTACCCCGCTGCCAGATCGTGCCCTGCGCCTTCAGCAGTGAAGCCAATCAGGTAGGCGTTGCCGCCGCATATTTTGAAGCCATGCAGAAAAAATGTTGATTTTCAGCCGGTTTCATGGTACTATATCTGCCGTGCGTTCTGCACGCAAAACACGAAACAAGGAGATCTTGAACCATGAACTACCTGCATAAATTTGCTGTTCTGGCCCTCAGCGCTGTGCTGACCGTATGCCTGCTGGCAGGCTGCGGCGCTTCCGCTTCCTCTACCGCTTCCAGCGCAGCCTCCTCTGTGGCTTCTTCTGTGGCCGCTTCCGAGGCTGCTTCTTCCGCTGCCAGTAAGGCACAGGCCACGGTGGAGTTCACCGTTACCGCTGCGGACGGCAGCGTTTCCAGCGTACTTCTGAACGTGACCGACAGCGAAAAGCTGAGCACCGCGCTGGCCGAGGCCGGGATCATCAGTCAGGAAGAGGCTGATGCCGGCTTTGTGACCACCGTGAACGGCGAGACTGCCGACTATGATAAGGACCAGGCATGGTGGTGCCTGACCGACGCTGCCGGTGAGATGACCACGGTGGGCGTGGCCGACATTGAACTCCACGACGGTGACAGCTATGCCTTTACCTACACCAAGGGGTAAAAAGCCGGCAGCACTGCACACCCGGGTGCTGCGGCTGGTGCTCAGCGGCCTGATGGGCGCGCTGCTGGTGGTGAGCAAGCAGGCCATGAGCGGTCTGCCCAATCTGGAGCCGGTGAGCCTGCTCATCATCCTGTTTGCACTGGAGCTGCCCCGGGAGACCCCCGGCGCCATCACGGTATTCATTCTGCTGCAGGGCGTGCTGTACGGCTTTGGTCTGTGGTGGGTGATGTACCTGTATGTGTGGTATCTGCTGGCGCTGCTGGCATGGCTGCTGCGCCGCATGGACAACGCCTTTTTCTGGGCGGTGTTCAGCGGGCTGTACGGCCTGTGCTTCGGCGGGCTGTGCGCGGCGGTGTATCTGTTCGCCAAAACGCCCGCCTTTGCCCTGAGCTGGTGGCTCAGCGGCCTGAGCTACGATGCACTGCACGGCGTTGGCAATTTTGTGCTGATGCTGCTGCTCTACCGCCCGCTGCGCCGTGCGCTGCAAATGGCAAAAAAGCAGCTGCGGGTATAAATAGTATTATATAAGCGATGGGGCTACTGCATTTTGCAGTAGCCCCATCGCTTTATGCTTTATTTATTTTGGCAAAGGCCTGCCGGACATCGCCGGAGAAATACAGCGTGCCCAGTGCACACACCGGGCCTTCGCCGCCCAGCTCCACCGCGCGGGCGACGCCCGCCGGGATGTCCGCCGCCGCCTCAGCCTTTCCGCCCCGGGCGCGGATGTGTTCTGCCAGCGTCTCAGCGGGCATGGCGCGGGGGGTATGGGCCGCTACGGTGACGAACTGCCCGGCCAGCGGCAGGAGCAGTGCCAGCATCTCGTCCACATCCTTGTCGGCCATGATGCTGACCAGAAAGACGAATTTCTGCCCGGGGAAGCGGTCTTTCAGGCTCTGCACTGTGGCGCGCATCCCGTGGGCGTTGTGGCTGCCGTCCAGCACAAAGGCCGGGCTGTGGCGCAGCAACTCAAAGCGCCCGGGCCAGCTTACCTGCTCCAGTCCGGTGCGGATGGCGCTTTCCGGGATGTTCCAGCCCTGCTGCCGCAGCACCCGCAGGGCAGTGATGGCCAGCGCGGCGTTGCGGGGCTGATAGCTGCCGATGA
>OHSQ01000712.1_pt1 | contig 14700 bp, 18 predicted proteins | sample 1578661 | NCBI WGS metagenome assembly OHSQ01 (sample SAMEA3879534, study PRJEB24766) | human gut metagenome | biome: human-associated habitat; feature: feces | place: USA | collected 1985/1987 | reverse complement strand
GAAGCACCCATACAGGCTTTTATGCCTGTGTGGGTGCTTTTTGTCATCCACGGCACTTCTTCGCCGTGGGCTGCCGCTCCCCACCGTCCTCCGTTCTGGAAGGAATATCCACCCGAACAGAACGAAAGGAGTGCAGCATGAGCCGCGAAAAAAATGTTTTTGAGAAGTTTCCGAAAAAATGGCCAAAAGGGCCATTTGGAAAACCAGTAAGGGGTGAAAGGGGAAACCACGACCTGCCTTCCGGCGCGAAGGGAGGTGAGAACATGGACCTTGAACACCATTACCGGCATAAGCAGCACACCTTCGATGCGTTCCGAGCAGTGAGCCTATGAACTGCTGAAAGAGCTGATGGGAGGTGACGCGAATAAGTAAGCGCAGAAACGCGCGAAGCAGTCTGATCCCTTACCCGGTGATCGCCGCCGCCGTGCGGGGCGACCCAGAGACGGTAAACCAGGTGCTGGATCACTATTCCGGCTACATAGCGGCACTGTCCATGCGCAGAGGGTATGACCAGAACGGAAACCCCCGCCTTGCAGTAGATGAGGATATCCGCCGTCGAATTGAGACAAAGCTGATTATTGCGATTCTGGATTTTGACCTGACCTGATCCAGATGACCGCCGTGCGTTCCCCTTTCCGCATGGTGTGTTCCGCACCTTGACAAAGAAAGCCCGGCAAATCCCGGCGCAGCATAGAGCAGACGGATACATTCCCGTCTGTGCGGAGCCATACGGCCGGCGCGCCATGACCCTCCAACGGGGCGAGCGATATCCACCAGACCGCAAAGTGGGCAAGGCAGCCCACAGGCCACGATGCACAGGCGGGGCGATACTCCCTTGCAGTCACAGTCCGGGCGTGTAGCCGTATTCAGGCGGTGAGGCGTCGCAGACAATGAGCAGGGCCGCGCGAGAACCGCGCGGGGGTGGGATTCCCGTGGAGCTGATAGGCCATTCAGCCGTCCGTTGCTGCTTTTGATATTTTGGAATAGCGGACAAGCCGCTGTTCATACGATAGAAGCAACCATGTATTTCCGAAAGGGGGACGGCTATGCCTAAACAGGAAATACTGAAAAAGACAACGGAACGCAAGATAGGCAAAGTGACCTACCTTGTAAGCGCGGCGCCCAGCAAACGGGCGACCGAGCCAATAGAGAAGAAGCTGGCGAAGATGATCCGCAAGGAAGTCGTGCAAAGCGCCGAAAACGCGGCGGTTTGACCCAGTTAAGCCAAAACCAGCAGACAGGCAGAAGGATATGCGGTATAAGTATAATATGTGTGGGACAAGATCTGTCCTACACATATTCGCTTGTCTGGCTGTCGGGAAGGAGGCAGAAATGTTACAGTCAGATAAGATCACCGCTTTATATTGCCGTTTGAGCCAGGAGGACTTACAGGCCGGCGAGTCCGGAAGCATCCAGAATCAGAAGGTCATCCTCCAGAGGTACACAGACGAGCATCATTTTTTGAACACGCGCTTTTTTGTGGACGACGGCTTTTCCGGCGTCAGCTTCGACCGCGAGGGCTTACAGGCCATGCTCCAGGAGGTGGAGGCGGGCCATGTGGCTACTGTCATCACGAAGGACCTATCGCGCCTGGGCCGTAATTACCTGAAAACCGGCGAGCTCATCGAGGTCATCTTCCCGGAGTACGACGTCCGCTATATCGCCATCAACGACGGCGTTGACACGGCGAAAGAGGATAACGAGTTCACGCCTCTGCGCAACTGGTTCAATGAGTTTTACGCGCGCGACACCTCCAAGAAGATCCGTGCGGTCAAGCAGGCAAAAGCCCAGCGGGGCGAGCGCGTCAACGGTGAAGTGCCCTATGGGTACATCATCGCCCCGGAGAATAAGAACCACCTTTTGCCCGATCCGGAAACCGCCCATGTTGTCCGTCAGATATTCGCCATGTATATCCGCGGCGACCGTATCTGCGAGATCCAGGATTGGCTTCGGGAAAACAAGGTCCTGACCGTCAGCGAGCTTCGCTATCGCCGTACCGGGAGCTGCCGCCATCCGCGGCCGCATCCGAGCTGCATCTATAACTGGCCGGACAAGACCCTCTAGAGGGCTGTAACTCTGTTAAAATCCCTGATTTTAGACACTTTCTGACCTCCTTTCCGTCTTTTATTCGCAGCCATATTCAATGGACTGCTTGCAATATATATCCTAAAACTTCTTTTCCGTTTGGGTCAAGCACAACGAAAGAAGTATTCGTATTCATAATGCTGGGCTTGGCGTAGAAGCGTGTTTTACCTGCACCGGAACCGCCGCATACAAGTACATTCAGATTTCTGCGGTGCTTTCTTCCGTCCAGGCCGATGGCGACATTTTGCGTCAGCAGCTTGTTTTCCGTTTTATCCTTGTTGGCATATTTCTTGTTGACCGAACCAGCCGTGCCCCACTTGGCCGATCCGTGCTCTTCTCGCCGTCTGTAATTGTGCTCCGTGGAAAGATAGACGCCGATGGCGATCCCGTACATCAAAAGCAAAGTGAGGACAGTTTTTACACTGTCCTCACAAAGCTGTATCTGGAATGGGTTTTGCATCACCGATCCGAACTGCTGAACCAGTCCGGGCAATCCATCCTTTAAGCAGGGAGCAATCAACAGGCCGAGCCACACAGCCGGAATTATGCCGCAAAGATAAAGGATCACATTCTGCTTGGAGAGCTTATCTTGCCTCACGGTCGGCTCTCCGTTTCTCTTTCTTTGTTGGGGCATCAATGACCTTCAGGATCAAATCGTTAATGTCTTCTGTGGGCTTTTCGTCCCGGAGAAGATCGTTCCGAAAATCCATCAGGCCGCTGACCATCAGACGCTGCTCAAAATCGTCCAGCGTGACGGCTTTCTTTTCCTCAGCCATATTGGGGTACCTCCTTGTGGCGCTTATAAATAATACAACAAAAACTCTTAAGGACGATTTGTCTGTTGAAATCAAGCAAGGCAGCAAACTGTCCATTGCGGCGGCCTGCTTCTCCATCTATGCCTTTCAGGAATTGAAGGCGCAGTTCTCTCAAATTGATGAGTTGCGCTTTATTTTCACTTCGCCTATCGCTGCCATTTATCGCGGTAACATACCATTTATGGTCATCTTTCCATGCGAAATAGCCCCGTGCATCCTGCCAGAAATAGACATCTTTCAAATAGTTGTAGTAAAGATATCCGTTGCTGGCAGCAATGGTGGAGTAGCCATTGTGCGCGGAAATGGTCGTCATTCACAAAGCTGTAGGCGCGCAGCAATTCGCTGCCCAACTCATTGGTAGAGGATTCCTTCGCGGCGGAGTTTTGGATATAGTCTCACATAGAATCAGCCGCTGCATCCCAATCAGCTTTTTCATACAGATAGTAGGCACCATAAGAACTCCGCAGGATTCTGGGAAGAAGCTCGATATCCTTCAGCGCGTCTTCTGCCGAAAAAGTGTATGGTTTATTCTGCTCATCGTTTACAACCTCAATCATCTGCGCTTCTTCAGCAGCCAAGAAGGCGGCATCTTCCTGAATCGTTTCACGGGAAAATGCGCTGAAGCCACTGCTGCACACGACCTCTGCACGGCGATTTTCGTTTGCCTGCTGCTGCAACGTCCCGATAGTCAAATCGATTGTCGGCAGGCAGTTCTGCCGTGGCCCAATCCTTCTCACTCCAAGCGATGGTCTCACCTGAGGAAGTCCCACAGTCGCATAGTAAAAACAACAAAAGGACAAGACCAGCCCACAGCAACACCCTTTTCATCATACACATCGTTCTCATTTCTCACACATCTGCCCTGACAGATAGACAACAAGCATTTTGACGGGGATGGGGCGAAATTCCCGATTATTGTATCATAAGCCGGATAAAAATGCTATCGTAACTATAGCCATCAGTAATATCCTTCGCTCACAGGAAATTTCTCCCCTCTTCCATTTTACGGATGGCGCACCTGTGGAGCCGTGTCCTGCCATCCTGGAAAGCCCAGAGCGCGGAAATGCACCTCATTTTCTCTCTGGAAATGATCGCACAACAGCTGGCAGTGCAAACATAGGTATCGTAGGTACAGAAAATCAAGACAGGAAAAGAACAGGCAGGCAGCGGCTCACGCCACTGCCTGCCTGTTCAAAAAAATCAATTACTTAGCGCATCTGAGAGAGAGAAGCCGGGGGTGCTGCTTGTTCTCTTTCCCCTTTTTCCGTTACAGAATAGCGTAATTCACGATCAGTCCAGCAAACACGATGGACACCATGCTCAGCAGCTTGATGAGGATGTTGATGGCCGGACCCGCAGTGTCCTTGAAGGGATCGCCCACGGTGTCGCCCACCACGCCGGCCTTGTGGCAATCACTGCCCTTGCCGCCGAAGTTGCCTGCCTCGATGTACTTCTTGGCGTTATCCCAGGCACCGCCGGCATTGGCCATGTAGATAGCCATCAGGAAACCAGTAACGGTGGCACCGGCCAGCAGACCGACCACACCCTTGAAACCCAGGATCATACCTACCACAATGGGCGTCACCACCGCGATAACGGTGGGCAGCACCATCTCCTTCAGGCTGGCCTTGGTGCACAGATCCACGCAGCGCGCGTAGTCGGGATCTGCCTTGCCCTCCATCAGGCCGGTGATCTCGCGGAACTGGCGGCGTACCTCCAGCACCACGCTCTGGGCCGCGCGGCCCACGGAGTTCATGGTAAGCGCTGCGAACACGAAGGGAAGGCACGCGCCGATAAACAGGCCCACCAGCACCACGGGGTTCATCAGGGAGAAGTCCTCAAAGGTGACATTCGCGCCCACTTCCTTGACCTTTTCGATATAGGAAGCCATCAGTGCCAGAGCCGTCAGCGCGGCGGAGCCGATGGCAAAGCCCTTGCCGGTAGCTGCCGTGGTGTTGCCCAAAGAGTCCAGCGCGTCTGTGCGCTTGCGAACCTCCGGCTCCAAGCCAGCCATCTCAGCGATACCGCCGGCATTGTCGGCCACGGGGCCGTAGGCGTCGGTGGCCAGGGTGATGCCCAGCGTGGACAGCATACCCACTGCCGCCAAAGCAATGCCGTACAGGCCCATGCCTGTGCTGGCTGCGCCGCCGGAGAGGAAGAACGCCAACAGGATACACACCGCCACGATCACGATGGGCACCGCCGTGGACAGCATGCCCAGACCCAGACCGCCGATGATGATGGTAGCGGAGCCGGTCTGGCTCTTGCTGCTCAGCTCCTGGGTCGGCTTGTAGGTATCAGAAGTGTAATACTCCGTGGCCTTGCCGATCAGCACGCCGGCCACCAGACCGGAGAGAATGGCCACATACAGTCCCCAGTGCTCGATGCCCAGCAGGGCCCACACCAGAAAGAAGGAGATAATAGCAATCAGAATAGCCGCCAGGTTGGTGCCGCGGGACAGTGCTTTCAGCAACGTGCGCTGGTCGGCGTTCTCCTCGGTCTTGACGAAGAAAGAGCCAATGATGGAGCAGATGATGCCCACCGCCGCCATGACCATGGGGATGGCCATGGCCTTGAAGGCCTGATCGCTGAACGCGGCCACGCCCAAGGCGGAGGCAGAGATGATGGAGCCAACATAGCTCTCGTACAGGTCCGCACCCATACCGGCCACATCGCCCACGTTGTCACCTACGTTATCGGCGATAACAGCGGGGTTGCGGGGATCGTCCTCGGGAATACCGGCCTCAACCTTGCCCACCAGGTCGGCGCCCACATCGGCCGCCTTGGTGAAGATGCCGCCGCCCACGCGGGCAAACAGCGCCATGGAGCTGGCGCCCATGCCGAAGGTCAGCATGGCACTGGTGATGTCAGCGGCCTCCAGCTTGAACACGAAGCGCAGAAGCATAAACCACACGCTGATATCCAGCAGGCCGAGGCCGACAACGGTGAATCCCATAACGGAGCCGGCGGAGAAGGCCACGCGGAGGCCGCGGTTCAGGCCGTCGCGGCAGGCGTTGGCGGTGCGGCAGTTGGCCTTGGTGGCGATACGCATACCGACAAAGCCGCTGAGGCCGGAGAAGAAACCGCCGGTCAGGAACGCGAAGGGCACGAACCAAGTCAGCAACTTTAAGGCCGCCATAATGCACAAAACCACGATCATACAGGCAAAAAACACACCTACAACGGTGTATTGCCGCTTCAGGTAGGCGTTGGCGCCCGCACGGATAGATTGCGAAATTTTGCTCATAAGCGGGGTGCCTTCGTCAAAACTCAGCACTTTTTTGCCGGTGACGAAGGCGAAGATGAGTGCGATGACAGACCCTGCAAAGGTTGCCAAAACAAGGTATTTTTCCATGTTTTTCTCTCTTTCCGTTCCGAATTGTTGAGAAATTCGAAATCTTCTTTTTTGTTCCTGAAATATTATAAAGAAAAACAGCGCGCACGTCAAATTTTCACACTTTTTTTGGGTACGCCTGAAAAAGTGTCCGGTTCTTTTCGTTATTTTGCCCGCAACTTTTTTGTGAAAAAACTTCCCATTTTGTGGCATTTACATCCGGTTTTTCCCCAGCCGCGGAAGATGTACCATACGTTTAGAATGTATTTTTCGCCACGATATCCCACGGTATTTCAGGTACAAAAATTTTTTTATGCAACTTTTTCACTTGTATTGGTACCATTTCCTTAAAAAATATAGCAGAAATCCTTTTTCGCACTTTTTGCTGCGTTTTTTTGCTTTTCCGAATTCGCACGCCGGGGGCGTTTGCTAAATTGCACAACGGCAATTTGCAACATTTTCCCCGCAAATGTCCACGGCGGGAGAACGCGAAAGCTATGAAGCTTTGCGTTCAAGCTATATACATTTGCTTTCCTTTTTTGATACCTCAGCGGTACATCTGGGTAAAAAAGAAAGCCCTTTCGGGCAATGTCATTAAGTTAAGCAAATCCGCGCACACGAAAAAAAGCCCATCTCGACTTTTCGAGGTGGGCATTTTTTATGCTTTCGTTATGTGGATTGCTTGTGCTTACTTCGCGGACAGGACAATGACCTGTCCCTCGTAAATGGTGTTGGCGTTCACAAGACGGTCGGCGTTGCGCTCGAAGATGGCCTTGTACTTCATCAAACTGGAATTTGTAATTACATTCCATACATATTGGCATTCTTTACAATCACTCTATCTCCTTTTTCTAATTGTTCCTTAGAAACTCCTCTTAACCCAAGTCCAACATGTTCTGTTTTATATCCACAACCATTTGATTTTCGTTCTTTTGTATGTATATCGATGGTAGTAATTATAGTCTCTAATACACCTCCATTTGTTTTATAAACACACGCATTTTCTCCTTCTCTACACATTCCTGTTGATATGTTTCCTGTGGCAACTGTTCCAACCCCCATAATTGTAAATACATCATCAATAATCAATTCAAAGTCTTCTTTTAAACATAATGGAACATCTAATCTGTTCATATACTCTTTTTCTCGCTCTTTTTTGCTTTTACCAAATAATCCCATAGTGTTTCTCCTTTATAACTTTCGATTTAATAGTCTCCTGAACAAGGCTACCATATGGGTTATTCTACCACATATTCATCCTTAATTCATCTAAAATTTTCACGATTGATTTACCATATATCTAAACTATCTTCCTAATCCACCCAAGCCGGCATCTCGTTATCCAAGACCAACCGGGCATACTCCATAGGGTTGTCAATGGCAAGAGCGTTCAATGCACATTTTGAATTTGGTGAAACACATAAAAAGCTGCTCATCAAATACCCCCCGGATAATAATGTGGAGGATACAACTAGTACACCGAGTAATATTTTCCAGCTAAATGCATTGATAAAATCGTACAAAATGAGTATAATAATAGTACGAAGAAAGGAAGTGATGATATGTCAATTACAGCAACTGAATTGAAAAATAATCTTGGAAAATATTTATTATTATCTGCAAAAGAAGATGTTTTTATCACAAAGAATGGAAAAATAGTGGCAAAACTGACAAATCCACATCAGGATAGAGTAGAAGTAGCAAAATCCCTGTTTGGAATCTTACCAAAGGATGCAGACCTGAATGAAGCAAAAGAAGAAAGGCTTGGTGCAAAATAGATGAGGATTCTTGCAGATACAAATGTGATAATAGATGCCCTGACTTCAAGAGAGCCATGGAATAAAAGTGCAGAAGAAATATTTCTTATGGCAGCAAATCATACAATCGAAATGTACATTACTGCAAGTTCAGCAACAGACATCTATTATCTTATAAGGAAACATTTGCATAACATAGAAGCAGCAAAGATGATAATGGGAAAGCTTTATTCATTGACTGGAATATTAGAGGTTACAGCGGATGACTGCATGGATGCACTTGCATCTGCAATCAGTGACTATGAGGATGCAGTTGTTGAAAAGGTGGCATCCAGAAAAGATATGGATTATATTGTCACAAGAAATATAAAAGATTATCAGGCAGGTGGAACAAAGATAATTCTGCCAGATGATTTTGTGAAACTTGTTGAAGAGGAATAATTTTTACCACCAAATCGTCAAATACCGATTTTGTTAAACTCTTTCTATGCTCCATCCTCTGCCTTATTGCAGTCGATTCGTAAAAGCATATTATCATTAGAACGTGAAACACATTACAGCCTCCTGCCGCATTTGGGACAGAATTCAAAGTCCTCTGTAGTTGTATATCCACAATTGCTGCATCTTTTTGTTGTGTTTCCACTTCCATTTTCAAAGCCATAACCATACTGCGGGTTTACACGCTGCAAATGCTGTGGCAATATCTCCACATCCTCGCCTCTTGCTATCCTGCGTCCTATTTCCGGATCAAGCTCGTAAAGTGCATTACAGCATGTGGTCTGCACATAGTAGTGCCTGTTCCATTTAAAACACGGAATGAAGAACAGTGACAGCACCATGTATGTCATATACACCTGATACCTGCCATACCTGCCACATTCATCGCAGGTAATGACCTGATTGAAGTCAAAGTCCTTCCTGCCGTCCGTTATTCCCATCATAAAAAACATATATGATGCCTCCGTTTATCTGTGCCATAGTCCCCAGAAGTCTCCAAGCGATTCTCTCGTATGAAATCCCCGCTCATCCTCAACCACCGGTATTGATTTGGCATCCATTTTCTCTATATTTACATAAGTACCCTGACTCACCATTGCAAATACCCTGTCTATCTGCTCCTCTGTTCCCTGTATTTCCATAAATACCGAGCCGTCAGGGTCATTTCTAACCCAGCCTGTTGCGCCAACGCTTTCTGCCGCGTGCTCTGTTCTGTAGCGGAAACCTACTCCCTGCACAGAGCCGAACACTCTTATCTGCTTTCTGATGATTTTGCTGTCGTAATCACTCATATGCTCTCACTTCCCTGATACACATTATTTTCATTCTACAATAGCCCTGCAAACAGCCGCATAATTGACTGCCCCAGCCTTCGTCTTGCACTTCTTCCGGTCCTGTACTTCTCCGTCACCTCCGCGGACTCAGTGAAAAGCCTGATAAAATCATCCCTGATTTCATGCACCACTTCACAATCCGCCATAAAACAGCCATTTTCAAAATGGTGATAAAGGCTTCTGTAGTCAAGATTTATGGTACCGCAGGTTGCCATTATATCGTCTGCCACACTCATCTTTGCATGGCAAAAGCCCGGTGTCCACTCAAAAATCCTCACACCATGCTTCACAAGCTGGTTGTAGAAGGAGCGTGTCACGCTGTATATTGGTTTCTTATCAGGTATGCCCGGCGTGATGATGCGCACGTCAACTCCACGCTTGGCGGCAAGTGTCAGCGCATGGCTCATCTCATCTGTAATGATAAGGTAAGGAGTGATAAACCAGCAATAACGCTGAGCCTTGTTTGCCATGCTGATATAGACATCCTCCCCCACCTGCTCGTTATCGAGAGGGCTGTCTGCATATGGCTGGATAAATCCACTCTGTTTTGCCTCATAATCATAGTGCAGCAGATATTTCGATACATCCACCTCGCGCGGCACCTTGCGCTCTGATGCATTCCACATCTCGAGAAATGCGATGGTAAACGACTTGACAGCATCTCCCTCGAGCCTGATTCCCGTATCCTTCCAGATTCCGTATGGGTGTGTCACATTGAAGTACTCATTTGCCAGATTATAGCCGCCGGTATATGCGATTTTTCCATCAATTACCGTGATTTTTCTATGGTCACGATTGTTTAAAAACATGTTAAAGGCAGGTGCAACCGGGTTGAACACCCTGCATTTGATGCCAAGCTTCTCCATCTTTTCCGAGAAATCCCTGTCTATGAAAAAGATTGAGCCCATATCATCATAAAACACCCTTACCTCGACTCCTGCCTGCACGCGCTCCGTGAGCACCTTCTGGATACGGTGCCACGATTCCTTGTCCTCTATGGCGTGATACTCCATGAAAATAAATTTCTTTGCCTTTGATAAATCGCTAAGCTGCGCTTCGAGTCCCTTTGACGCCTGATCATAATATGTTACATCCGTGTTCTGATATACCGGATAAAGTGCATTTTTGGCCAGGTATGTTGAAATTCCCGCTGCCTGTGGCACCTTTTCATACATATCGGATAGTATGTCTGCGTTTTCAGGCAGACATGGAAGAAGCATGGAATCCACCTCTTCAAACCGTGCACGCATCTTATTCGGTGCGCCGTTTAGTCCGACTAACAGGTAAAGTGACACTCCCATTATCGGAAATGCCAGTATCAGTATAATCCACGGTGTAGTCATGGATGCGGTCTGCTCACGATTGTACAGTCCGAGCACAAGTATGATTGCCAGGACGCTTGTGGTCGTGTTTATTGCTGCCGCATATTCATTTAGCCTTGTAAACATATAGACCATGAAAACTGCCTGCAATAATATCGCAAGCGCTGAAAAAAACATTCTCTTTAAACCATTCTGTGTTTTTTTAGTTCCCTCGTAGGTTTTTTCCTTCATCTATTATGCCTCCATTATCTTACTGTCTGTAATACCAAACCTCTCCATACATTTTTAGCCCCCTTCTTATTTAAGAAGCCATTCAATTTCCTCTTTATAAGGAGGAATAGTCTTCTTCGCAGAGCCCTCCTCACAAAGCCATGGTGTTTCCAGAATCTTTGGTACATTTGCAAAGGTCTCATCATGCACCAGGCGGTGCAGTGTATCATAGCCGATGGTTCCCTTGCCTATATTTGCATGCCTGTCCTTGTGTGCTCCGAGAGGATTTAAGCTGTCATTCACATGAAATACCGCTATCTGCTCAAGCCCTATCACTCTGTCAAACTCCGCAAAAACATCATCATAATGGTTCACAATATCGTATCCTGCATCATTTACATGGCACGTATCAAAGCAGACACGCAGCCTTTCTTTCCTGTTCACTCCATCATAGATTGCCTTAAGCTCCTCAAAGGAACGGCCTATTTCACTGCCCTTTCCTGCCATCGTCTCAAGTGCGATAAACACATCGTCATCATTCTGATTGAGCACTGTGTTAAGTCCCTTTACAATCTGTGCGATTCCAGCCTGCTCACCGGCATTTACATGACTTCCCGGATGAAGCACCAGTATGCGGCTCTTCATTGCCGCGGTCCTTACTATCTCCTTTTCCAGAAACTCCACTGCCAGCTCGTACGTCTCAGGCTTTACGGTGTTTGCCAGATTTATGATGTATGGCGCGTGGACCACTATCTCATTTATCCCATGCTCATGTGCATATTCCCAGCCTGCGTCTATGTTGAGCTCAAAGATTTCCTTTCTTCTCGTGTTCTGTGGTGCCCCGGTGTAGAGCATAAACACATTCGCGCCATATGACGCTGCTTCCCTGGCTGATGCCAGAAACATATCTTTTCCTGCCATGCCTACGTGACAGCCTAATTTTATATCACTCATATTTTTCCTCTGTTTCATTGAATCTATATATCTATTATTTCTACTATAACACTACATCCCTGATAACTCTATCTAAATATTCTAAATTTTTACTAAACATAGCAAAAGTCATTGACATAGTATCAAAAACTACATATACTATCCTTTGCAACCACATATATTAATGGCATATAATTGTAATGTATGTGATGCATAACTACAGTTAACCAATTATCATGATTAAAGGGGCAGAATACCTTTTGACCATCATATCATTATTATAGAAATACGAGGGTAAATATGTTTGAAATAATTGTTGACTCTGCGGCAAACATTCCTGCAGAGCTATGTAAAAAATATAAAATCAAGGTGCTATCATTTGTAAACCTTGTCAACGGAAAGGAAATGACCTGCTTTGAGCCTGACCTCACACCGGAACAGGAGCGGGCAAAGGGTAAGGAATACTATGACGCTATAAGAGAAGGTGCCGAGGTAAAGACCGGACTTATCAGCAGCGGAATCTTTGAGGATACCTTCAGGGAAATCATTGAGGCAGACAAGGATATCCTGTATTTTTCCCTCAGCAAAAACATAAGCGGCAACTACAACTCAGCCCGTGTCGCAGCCGATGCTGTCCTTGATGATTGCAGTAACGGCAGAAAAATACGCCTGGTGGATTCATTAAATGCTTCCCTCGGACAGGGACTTCTCGCAATATATGCCAGCGAAATGCGTGAGAAGGGCATGAGCTTTGATGAGGTGGCTGACACGATAGAAACCTATCCTGCCAGATTAAACGGTGTGTTTACCGTGGGCAATTTAAAGTATATTGCAAGAACCGGCAGATTAAGCGGAACCACCGCTTTGGTTGGCAACATGCTAAGTATCAAGCCTATCCTAAGGGGCAGCAAGGACGGATATATTGTACAGTTCAGAAAATGTCGTGGCCGAAAAGCCGTATTAAATGAGCTTGTCAATCTGTTATGCGACAACATTACAGACCCTGAAAATCAGATTATCGGAGTGGCACATGCTGACGCATATGAAGATTCGCTCTATGTGATTGAACAGATTAAAAAGCGCATAAAGGTGCGCGATGTGATAAATACCACCTATGATTTCTGCACCGGAAGCCATGTTGGTCCGGAAGCTTTAGCAGTATTTTTCATGGGAAAGGACAGAGAATTGGGAGCCTGATATCAGGCTCCCTTTTCACTTCTTTTATTCATCATCCTCACATAAAAAAGTCCCAGAACTCGCTTATTAAGCGGATTCTGAGACTTTTGATTTCTATTAATTGCAACTTCTATCTCATTTTAAGCTGCAGCTTTCTTGCTTTCTGATTTCTCACAGAGCTTCTTCACACCCTGAATTGCGACAAGCACACCAAGGATGAGCAGTAATACTGCGAATATAAGCTGTAATGAATTTCCAAGGTCAAGTCCTACAGAGAATAATGCCTTTGTAAGCTTGTAGATTGTCATGCCAAGTGCAGTAAATGTAACTGCCATCATGAATACCATTGGAATCCAGAGCATGCAGCCCTGACGCTTTGTCTTCTTTAAGAATACTGCGCAGGCAACAAGTGCAAGTACTGATAAGAGCTGGTTAGCTGAACCAAACAGTGGCCATATCTCTGCATAGCCTACCTTTGTAAGCAGGAATGCAAGTACCAGTGTGATGATTGTTGCAAAGTATTTGTTTGTCATCAGCTTGACAAATGGACTCATATTGTCATCATCTGTGTCTGAATCAAGCCAGAACTCCTGGAATGACAGACGTCCGACTCTGGCTACTGAATCAAGTGATGTCAGAGCGAAGGCTGATACAGCAAGGTTAATCAGTGTGAACACAAGTGAGTGTGGTAAACCGAGTACTGACAGGAAGTTTGCGATAGCTCCTGCGAAAATCTGTGGCTGTGTTGTAAGTCCCTGAGCTGCTGCCTCTCCCTTACCGAATGATGCTACTGCGATAAGTGCAAGGATTGCAAGCATACTCTCCATAAGCATGGCACCGAATGAAACTGGAAGCATGTTCTTCTCATTCTTTATCTGCTTAGAAGCAGTACCTGATGATACAAGTGAATGGAAACCTGAAACTGCACCACAGGCGATTGTTACGAATAAGATTGGGAACAGATACTGTGGGTTTCCGTTTGCATCAGGGATTGCAAATGCTGTGAAAGCATCAAGGTTACAAGCAGGATTTGCAACAAATACACCGATTACCGCACCTACGATCATGAAGATTAACAGGTAGCTGTTAAGGTAATCACGTGGCTGAAGCAGTGCCCATACAGGTGTAACACTGGCTATAAGTATATATGCAAATATAATTATGTGCCATACGCTAAGGTTTAAATACATTGGGAAATTGAGTCCCAGTGCTATAGCTACTATAAGTAATGCGATTGCAACAAGTGTGTTAATCCATTTGTTGAACTTAGAGTATTTAAGGAAGAAACCAAGTGCAACTGCTTCTATGATGAAAAGCATTGATGTAGTTGCAACTGCTCCGTTGGCTACAACCTTTGTAACCTCACCTGCTTTATCAGCAGCAAAGCCATTGAAGGTTCCGGCTACGACATCTGCGAAGGCTGCAACAACAAGTATACAGAACAGCCAGCAGAATAACAGGAATAATTTCTTTCCTAATTTACCGATGTACTCCTCGATGATGTAACCGATTGTACGACCCTTGTTCTTAACTGAAGCGTACATAGATGCAAAATCCTGAACAGCTCCAAAGAATACACCACCAATTAATATCCAAAGCAGAACCGGAAGCCATCCGAAAATAGCTGCCTGAATTGGTCCGTTGATTGGGCCTGCACCTGCTATAGATGCAAACTGATGTCCGAATACTACATTGGTATCGGCCGGTACATAGTCTACTCCGTCCTCCATCTCGTAG
>OHSQ01000707.1_pt1 | contig 14772 bp, 20 predicted proteins | sample 1578661 | NCBI WGS metagenome assembly OHSQ01 (sample SAMEA3879534, study PRJEB24766) | human gut metagenome | biome: human-associated habitat; feature: feces | place: USA | collected 1985/1987 | reverse complement strand
TATAGTTTTATAGCAATCTACAATTCTATTCGTTCAAGCAAAGCCGCCTCATGTCAGCTCCCCTCGGAGACTCGGCAATCGGCAAATACACTTTTTAACGTCTTATGTATGACGGGTTTGGGATTGCTCCCTACACTTTTTTTAATCTGCTTATGTGTGCAGCTCTGTTTTATTGAGATCTACGGCAGTTCAGATTCTGTCGGCTTCTTTGTAGAGGAAGCAGCTCTCCGGAAGATCTACAGTATTCCGGCTACTATCAGAAAGTGGATAGGAACAGATACGTTTTATTTACCGGCACGTTCAAAAGGATTACTAATACCGGGTCCATGATGCGCTTTCCAGTTCACAAAGGTTACTACGGCAAGCCCACGCATCACACAGGTGTATCGTACCTGAAGTGGCTTCTGATTAGCAAATTGCTAAACCCCCGACCGGCAGATCTGCCAGCCAAGACGCTCTGGGCCTAATTACTATTTACCCTCGCCCAGACGAGCTTCGTTCTTCACTTCTGCTGCCAATCACACACCACTCGCAGCCGCCATCCATACCCCCTTTCTTTCAAGGCATCGATCCAGCGTCTACCGCAGCCTTTCCTATCCAAGAACATCTTACCATACGTTGCGGAGGTTGTCAACATAACAACAAAATTAACCGTATAACGGTTTACCCGTTCACGCATAGCTCAAACGGGTAAACCGTTATTATAAAAAATATCCTCGGAGGCAGTGAGGCTTCCGAGGATATTTTTTACACCATATTTATTTGTTAAGCTCTACAATACGCTGATATGAATTTTCCAATATTGAAACAGTATGGGCCTCAGCAGAAGACAGCGAAAATTCTCTCATGTTACTAATAATATCTTCAATCTCCTGATCCAAACCCCAGCACACTTCAGCTACTGATATTCCATCGCAAACTCTTTCTATCTTTTCATCATCTTGAATAAGTGAAATATAGCTACATACTGTAAATGGGGCTTCTACAAATCTGTGATATAATTCGTCATCACACGCCTCTGCCCATGACTCGTCTCCGCTAAGGCACGCAGAAACTAACTGATCTAAAGGAATGTCTCCGAGTGATTCTTCTTCAGGATATACAATGTCATTTGTACTTATAGTCTCCCATACTGGAGTTTCTATTGGAATGGTTTTTAAATTCGCTCTTTCTTCACATCCACACAATATCACAGCAACACTCAGGAGCAAGAGTACAATAACTTTTTTGTATTTCTCCAAAATCATTCCTTTCATGATTATCACAGGCTCTGTCCTGGCCGTGTAATCTTAATGCGACCGAACTGATGATACCCTGCACTACGCCAAGAGTCCATCAAACCCGTAATTTTCTTGGCATCTTTGTCAAATATTCTCACGCACCCTTCAGTATTCCAAAGAGAGGTCTGATCACGTCCACCATGAATAAGCAGTCCACTGCGTCCTCTTGTGACGTAGTCACCATCAACATAAAGATTTTCATAGCCAGGATCTTGGTTTCCTTTCATCCTGATAAACTTATTAGGGCCGTATTTTTCTGTATCTTTTGATGGGCCACCCGTTTCTCCATAATAATCTCCAGGAGGCGTATGGCCATATTCTTTGTCCCACGTGTATCCTTTCCCAGATTTTCCTTTCGCATCACAATGATGCGCCTGAGCACCACTGGCATAATAAAAATATAGCGTTCCAAGATGGTTCGAATTAAGTGCCAAATTGATTGACCATCTTGCATATACCATATCAGGGGAACCACCTGTCCGCTCAGCAACAAGTGTCGATCCTTTGTATACTTTAATGGTAGTCTCAATCTCTCCCGGCGATGAAAATGTCACTTGCTGAGAAACAGACGCCTTTCCGTTAGAGTTAGTTCTTACACTCACAGATCCTTTTTTATTATTGGTAGTGGAACCTACATGTCGCACCCACAATTCTACCACATAATTTGTGTTAGGCGAAAGACCTGAAAGGCTTGTCTGCCATTTAATAGCACGATTAATTTCAAGATCACTTGGCCTCGAAACGACATTATTATAATAAATTCCGCCAATGCAATTTGGATTCAGACTATTCGTGGATGTCGAAGCCCTTTCAACTACCATATTCTCCTCATCTGCAATAACTTCATCAGCCTGAGACGGTGTATTAATAGATGTTAAAAAAGATTCCTTCAGTGCAGTTTCTTCTTCATTCAAATTTTCATCAGATAGCCGGATTCCATCTACTGTGCTATTACCAGCTATATTGCTTGTATTAATTGACCTTTTGTTCTTTTGAGCATACCTAATTTGTGTTGCGATCAGTTGGATTTCTTCTTTGGAAAGATCCGAAATAGTTCGAATAAACAGGTTCGGATCAAGTTGATGCATAGCTCTTAAATAATCGCAATATTCCATATCAAAAGTATACGCTTCTGCATGGCTTGTAATTGCTTCAAGAACAATATCAGGATTGAATCTTCCCTCCGCCTGCGGACGGTTTTTCCAATCCTTATAGTATTCTTCCCACGCATGCTCCTCTTCCTCAAATTGGATTGCATAGGCATACAATTGGTTGATAACAGAGGAGTCCTCTACAGAAAGACTTAAAATTTGACTTTTGAATCCTTCCCAATCAAATTCATTATATGCTACTGATACCAGCGTCCTAATGTAAAAATCCTTGTACATAGGATCAATTTTCCCCAATTGATTCATGAACTGTACAGGATCAGATTGGTATGCAACAGAAATGTCTTCATCCACATCATATGGATTTCCGTCTTCTTTCGCGACATATGCAAAATATTCTTCTGAAAAAATATCATTAGGATTTTCTAATTCCACTGCAAAAGCTGCCGGCACCATCGACATCATAAGGGTCAAAGCCAAAATGACCGATACCACTTTTTGTGCTTTCATTTTTTCTCCTTTCTACATGTCATTGTCCAAAATGATAAACCGTAGGTTTTTATTAATAATTTACAAATCCGGAAACACTCACTTTATAACTGGAATTATTTCTTACAGCGAATGTGTAAGTTCCTCTGAGGTCTATCCGGATTGTCCGATTAATGCTTCCATTGCTCCCCTGAACAGGATAAAATATCCCATCGGAGTCTATCAGGCCAAAGTCTACGCTCGCAGATGCTGGAGAATACGAAGCTGTAATCTTAACAGTTTCTCCGTACTCCATTGGGAAACCGCTACTGGCTTTCATAAGAGTCTTCGCTGGAATATCAAAACTAAATTCTCCTGTCGCTCTCATCTCCATAATTTGCATTACCGGCGCTTCTTTTGCTTCTGCTACAGGAATAGAAAAAGCTCCGAAAATCATGGCGCAAGCCAATATTGCACAGATATTTTTCTTCATCCTCATTATACTTTTCCCCCCTTTCTCATCCAAAATTTAGGTCAAATTCCGGAGTTTCCTGTAATGTTACATCTTCTCCCGCTATTGAATGTAAATCTACCCCCTCTTCTTGATTGTTCACATACAAGAAAATCTCACAGGCCACTAACAACAGAACAATCATAACTATCGATAACACAACCCATAAATTTCTCTTTGTCCGCTTTCCATTCATGGGTATATTCTCAGCTTCTAAGCCCTTTGTTACTCTTTGCTCTTCGGTATCACTATTCAACAGATAATCAACCGGAACACCATATAATGCGCTGAGGCTTTTAAGATTATCTGTAGATGGCAGTGCTATTCCAGATTCCCACCGTGAGATAGCTTGTCTGGAAACATCCAGTTTCTCCGCAACAGCTGATTGTGTCAGCCCCTTCTCTTTACGCAAAGCGACAAGTTTTTCTTTTAATTCCATGTTTTTCATCCCAATTTTATTTCAACAGGCTCTATAATGTAAACCGCAAGCGGTTTACATTAAGGCAATCATAGATTGCCTTTTCGATTTTTCCCTCGTTTTTACAGATATTTTGTTAATCCAGCTCGCAAAGCGTCATTGACTGATTCCGTCAGATTCTTTCCCTCCTCCAGCGCCATCCTACGCAGCGCCTTATCAATATCCCTATCCAGATAATAGGCCCGCTGCACCCGGTCACTATTTTTCTTTGCATTTTTTTCTTCAGCAACAACAGCATTCTCGCTCTGGCGTCCTGCTCCGATGATAGACTTGAACGCAGCCTCCCGATCAAACTTTGCTTTCTCTGCCATTATTCATTTACCCCTTTCAAAAATTCGTCAATAAATGCTTTATAGTCTTCTGCCACCGTAGACTTGTTGGCATAGTCAAAAATGTCCTGGCTGTTCGCCTGGGCCTCCTCCACCACTACAGCAGATCGAATGTATGTCTTGTAAATCGGCGCAGAAATGTATTCGCCAAGTTGCTCCGCCAGTTCCTTCATCTGCCGGCTGATATTCGCCCGCGGATTAAATCTCGTAAACAAAATCCCTCTCACTTTGACAGCCGGATTGCAATACTTTTGAACGCTGGTGACGGTCTCGTTGAGCTGGGAGATCCCGGCGGTCGCAAAAATTCCTGCTGTTGTCGGAATCAGAATATCGGTGACACAGGTAAAAGCGTTCACCGTCAGCACACCCAGGGAAGGCGGTGTGTCAATCACGATAAAATCATAGTCACCGGCCACCGGCGCCACGGCCTCCTTCAGCCGGTGTTCCTTGCCGGTCTGGGACAGTTCCTGCTCAGCTCCGGCCAACATGATATTTGCCGGAACAACGTCATAGCCGCCCTTCGTATGCTGAATGGCATCCTGAATGCTGGCCGCCCGCTTCATAACCTCATAAATCGTCTGGGTATTATAGTTCTCTGCTCCGCAGGCCGTAGAGAAATTTCCCTGCGGATCGAGGTCAATCCCCAGAACCCTGTACCCCTTCGCTGCCAGTCCTGCAGCCAGCGCTTGGGACGTGGTTGTTTTTCCGACACCGCCCTTTTGATTTGCTACTGCAATAATCATGTACTCACGCTCCTATTTTTATAGTTTCATATTTTTGTAGATAACTATATTTGTAGTTTACTACATTTATAGATGTATAGCAATATAAAAAAGCGGAAAAACAACGTGTTCTTCCGCTTTTAAAGCAAAGCAGGTCTTTGCTCAATTTATCATCTCTGGGAAAGGTCACATATATCAAATCTCCAGTTTTTCAAAGAGCAATCAAAAATTGCGTTAATGTAAACTTAGTGCGGTTTACATTAACGCAACCTATCCGTACAATTTTAATAAAAGGGAAAGGAGATGATTCCAATGGACCGGTAACATTGTATTGAATGTTCCTACCCACACAAGATATAAAGGAGTTTATATGATAAAGAAGATTGCCAGCATTTCGTTTGTGATCACACTCCTTGTTGCACTTTGCGTGCCTGCTCTTGCGATGACAAACGAGAGTACACCCGCAGTATCAACCAGCGTGAAGAAAACTTGTCCTGTAGATCATTGCGAGTACACTGCTACAGCATCGGTTTGGGTCGATCCTGATGTGAGCTTCGAAGGTTCTTATGTTGGAGGAATCAGTCAAATTTATTCGTCCAATTATTCTTCAGGCCAAAACATTCCGGCGGGTTATATGGGGGTATATGCTCGCGTATATGTAAATGACTCATTGCGGAGTTCCAGTGGATGGACTTACAATACTGGAAAGGGTAATGCAATGGGCACATGCACAGGTGTATTTGATGTTTTTTTGAACCCGGCTGAAGGGATTGTGTTCTCGCAAGGCAAATTCGCTTTATATAATGGAAACGGATATAACGAGTACTCGACCAACCGGACTCCAAGCCTTGATGTATCGAGAATTACCCCTGCAAGTGCCAGAGCTGCAGTATCTGCTCCGATTGAAGGGACAGTTGAAACAAACAGTGCTGGCCAGACTTATGGTTCTGGCTGGTTGAACCCGGATCTTATTGAAGCGATTGGTGTCAATGGAGTGCACGGTTATGTGTTAGCGGATGAATTGGACGCTGTTGGAAAGAAAACTTCTCCTGATGATGAGGTAAGTATTCCTTCTACAATTCCGTTGTATGCAGAAGATGGTGTCACAGTCATTGGGGCTTTTAAAGTTGGTCCGTCACAATCCACCGAATATAGCCGATAATTTGCACTACCTTTACCCTATGGAACCACTCTGAATGGGGTTGTTTCCTTAAAGCTGAAGAAAAAAATATCTCTGGAACAATCAGCGTTGAAGTATCTTAAATGTTAATTTTAGAGCCGGCTCCCTTGAAAGGGAGCCGGCTTACTTTATTTCTATCTCTCACGGGCCCAAAGTCCTATTGGAGACACACCAGGATACCCAGGCATATACCATCCCTCATCATTGTGCTCAAAGGATACAGTCCGCCATGTGCCTCCATCGAGCCGATCTGGGAGCAACACATCCATACCCTGGCCACAATGAATATCCCAGCCATCCCAGGTCAGGCGATCACGCTCCGGCTCATAACCGATCTGTAATACCTTAGACACCACAGTCACAGCCCCCTTTACTTATCATCGTATACTCATCCCTCATATAGTATGTTCCATGACCTCGAACGCTTCTTTAGAAAAAATCTTTCTCTCAAATTCACATTCGCGGAATTGTTCTTCGGCTGCAATCAGCCGCTTGCGATTAACATACAGACGATTAGATTCACAGTAAGGACACCCCCCGTTATTGCGGCAAGCACTATCCACTGCCTTCGCTCCATGATATTCTTTACGTCTCTCTTTACCGCTTCTAATCGCTTTTTCCAGCCCCATAAATTTACCTTACTTCACTCCGCCCAATTTTCAATTTCCAATTCTGGCACACGCTCAAACTCTCGGACATTATTCGTTACTAAAATCATGTTCTCTGATTTGGCGTGTGCAGCGATCAACATATCCAACGGTCCGATTGGGGTCCCATTGTTCTGAAGATAGGTTCTGATTGCTCCATACTCCGTTGCTGCCACCGCACCAAATGGAAGAATGGACAACGGAATCAAGAAGCGCAACAGCGCCTGTTCATTCTTTGCAGGATTTGAACTGTGCTTCATCCCATATTCCAACTCAGCCAGTGTGATAGACGAAATACATACCCCGCTGTTAAGCTCTTTTTTTAATCTTTGAAGCACATTCTCCGGCTTATTTTTCATTGCATAGATGCAAATATTTGTGTCCAGCATATAAGTCACAGATTTTCTCTCTCTTTCTGAACACCTTGATCTCTTCCATCCGCAAAAACATCACTGGTAAAGCCGTCCAACCCAGCCATAAATGTCTGCCAGAGAGACTCCTTCGGCACAAGAATCACTGCATCGCCAAGCTGCTGCACAATGACTTCATCCGTATTAAAACGAAACTTCTTCGGCAGGCGCACCGCCTGACTTCTTCCATTTTCAAAAATCTTTGCAGTCTCCATTACTCTCACCTCTTAACATAGTATATATCATAATATATATCTTGTGTCAATGGCTATCTTTTTATACCCTTACTCCTTGGGCATTAGAGGTTGAAAATTCCATGGTTTACTCCCTTTTGAGCCTCGTTATGGAAAGCGTGGAAAACATCTTCGCCATCTTTTTTGTTAGCCATATTCATTCTTGCATCTCACGCACCCACAGAAAGAAAAAACAACCTGGCAGGCCGTCTCTTCTTATGTATCTGCTTTGCTATATTTTTATAGTGACTTGTCCCACCATTTTCGGATCGTCTTAGGATCAATGCCTGTATCCCTGTTGCAGTCTGCCTTACGGCCCTCTGGGTGTTGCAGGCGCCACTCATATACTCGTTGCTGCGCCGTTGGCCGACCACCATTAGTACATTCACCATTTGCCACTTTGAATTGCCTATTTATATTCATATACTGAATATGCAGCTTTTGTTTGCGCCAATTCCGCTTATTAACTGGCATAGAGAGTCCGGAAATCTTTGCAATATCATCCCTGGGAAATGTCACATAGTCCTCATTGAACATCTCCAGAGCGCACACAATGTCGTCTTTCGTAAAACGGTTGATGTCCTCCACACTCATATCATCGTATCGCTGGAGTAGTCCAAAAGCATCCTCCCGAAGTTCGTCCTCGTCTATATCACATTTCTTCGCATAGATTGCCAGCGTCATAATGCCATAAAAACGATGTCCTACTTTAATCTCGTCAGCAATCCGTCTTAGCCACCAATCATAAAGGTCTCGCTTTACCGTCCAGCGTCCTCTGCGCTCCTTCTTCACAATCCTGCGCTCATACCAGTCTGGATACTTCTCTCTGGCCTCAGCCAAAGATAACCGGCTCTTTTTCATAAGCGCCTGCAGGTGCTTCCGTTCACCATTGCTGGCAGGAATATAGTCCAGTAGCTTCTCCAGCTCTACCGCACCACCAAAACGATGCGCCACCACAGGATAGTCCCGTCCTAACTTGGAACCGGAACCAACTACACGAAATCCCTGCAAAACGCCCTGCATTTGCGGCTCCTTAATAGACGAGGTGAACCTGTTCCATATCTGCCGGGTAAGAGAGTATTTCAGTTCTTTCAAAATCTTCTGATTGTGCGGATACATAGGGACCGGCTCCGTCAGCACATAATACAGATGCAAACCTGTTCCGCTGTTTACTATAAAGGTTGCCTTGGGAATAATATCCTTATTCATCTGGTGCAGCGTGTCCCGGAGCTGCGGCATATAAACACCGTCCAGATCGAAAACCAAAGCATAGAGATAGCGGGCATTCTTACCACTCCGCTGCCTGCCAAAATACGAAATAGGAGACATGATCGTAAAATCCGTGTTCTGGATCTCACCCAATTCCTCCAGCTCATCGGTAATCAAATGCCTTCTTGTCTTACCGTCTCCCTCAATCTCCAGCGCAACACCATTTTTCTGGCTATCCTGTTTCTTCGGTACTGTCAGTGCAATAGCATTGCCTTTGGCATCTTCATAATGACCTTTTCGTTCAAAAGAACCTTTCGGGAAGATCTCCCGATAAAACTCATACGGCTCCACCGTCTCTAAAAACTGATCCAAATAGGCGTTCTTCTCTCGGTAAAGCGCCCGCTGCCGTTCCAGAGCGGTCTGCTGATCCGTCATTCAGTCTCCCTCGCTTTCTTTCTCAACCGCTCCCGTTCATCCGCAATCAGCTTTACATACTTCTGGCTAAAAACTTTTCGATCTGCCCTGAAATCAGCCTTTTCCTCTTCGGTCATTTCTCTGGTGTTTTCTTCAAGATAGTAAATCGTCTGCGGCACATCATAGTAATTATCCCAAATATACTGCGGCTTCAACGGATCAACCGGAATCCGCCCCCGCAGCCCCCATTGATTAACCGTTTTACTGTTTTCCGGTTTTATTCCCCGTTTCCTCGGTTGTTTCATATAAGCACCTCCAAAAGAAAAAAGAAGCAAAAAAGAAAAGTCCGCTGCGGCGGGGAACGCCTGCGGGCGGGAAGGGGGAAAAGGGGAGCCAAAGAGCGCCGCCTACGGCGGCTTAAAGAGAAAGTCACCTCCCCTTTTCCCCCTCGCTCCGGGGCATGGAAATGATGGAAAACCTTTCAGGTTTACCACATTCCCACACCCCTCCGCACACCCTCTTTTCCCCTCCGACTTTCTCCCTTTCTGAGAGAAAATTTCTCTTTTTTGTTTTGGGGCCAAAGGCCCTTAGGGGGCATATATTATCAATACAGTAATTCCCTATTTTCGTCTGTTATTATAGCCTGTCCGAAAGCCGGTTGCAAGCCCCTTCGGACAGGCTATTTTCACAGGCTCATATCGCCCCAAGAATGACCTCTCTCGTGCTGTTTTTCCTGCCGGTAAGTCTGATGCTCCGGCAGTAGATCTCTCGCCTTATCGACGAGGTGGAGAAGCTGCTTCGGCAGGTGACGCTCCAGCATATCCAGTACCCGATCAATGCCCTCCAGCAGCCGATCTGAAAAGCTGCGTTCTTCCTCCAACGCCTCCTTCAGTTCCTCGTTTTCACTCCATAGCTGCCGATTTTGGCTTTCAAGACGGCTACGCTGCGCTGCCGCCTCCATCTTCTCATGGACGGAAGGAATCTTCTTTTTCAGCTCTGCTTTTTCTTCTTCCAGCACAGCGTTTTTCTTCTTCAGATCTACGACCGTCTGCTTTGCGGCAGCTCCAGTCATAGCTACATCCTTTAGCTGCCGGATCTGGTCCACAGTAACGCCCTTGACAGCCCCTGTGAGCGTTTTTTCCGGCTGGATGGTATCGAAGTCCACCCGCACCCGTTCTGCGGCCTTCAGCGCCGCCACAGTGCCGGAGAGCGACTTAATCTCTCCCTTCAGCTCCGTTTTCTTCTCCTGCATATCTGCCAGCTCCTGCAAGGCTGCCGCTGTCTGCTCCTGCACGGCCTCGGCCTCCTGGATCGCCGCCCGGTACTCCGGCAGCTCCATGTGCCGCCGGTTACTGCCGAGAGAAATAATTTCAAATTCATGCTGCTGAGCGATCTCCGTCAGCACTTCCTTCTCCCGATCCATCCAAGCCTTCCACTCGGTCTGTTTCCGACCAACACCTGTAAAGCCCTGCTGCTTGAGCGCCTGCTTCATAGACACTCTCGTTGACAGTCCCCTCGTCTGCTCCGTTGCTACCGGGATATAGTCTACATGAAGGTGCGGCGTGGCTTCGTCCATGTGCAGCACCATGTTGAACACATGGAGATGGGGATTCCGCTCCTGAAAGCTCTTTGCGTACTCAATCAGAGCCTCCGCTGCCCGCTGGCCGCCCTCCGTACCGCAGCCGCAGTCATTCAGATTGCCGATCTGGAAGATGGCCTCATGGAACAGCTTCTCCTGCTTGCTCTGCCGGATATGCTCGTAGTAGTCTGGGATCTTATCCCTTGTCTTTTTCTTCCCGGCGTTGTATGCCTCCAGTGCCTCGTCGAAGATCTCATGGTAGACCTGTTTCAGATCATCGTTGCAAAAAGTCACATTCTGCTCCGTCCGGCTCCGGTCTACATTCGCCGCTGAAAATCTCCGGTTGTTATGCCGGATACTGCCCCGGCCAGTCATGCCGGAAATAGTTGTACCGATAAAATCACCCACCCTTTCTATCGTCTAAACCTCTTACCAATCCCATCTTACCATAGCCCCTGCAAGGGGGCAAGACCTCTTTGTTACTTTCTCGGTGAGAAAGTAACGCAAAAGCACTTTCACACCGCCGCCCCTTCGGGGCTGGCAGTATGAAAGTGCTTTTGCGCGCTCCCGCGGGGGATCGCCGGAGCTGCCGGCCGCTGCGGTTTCCCGCCGCTCCCGGCCGGCTCCCCAGGGGGCAGTGGTTGCTTCCTCGCAAGTGTGGTGTCTTCGGATTTGCTTGTCGTTCTCTCATTCCAAAGGATCAGCAGGAGCGTTCTTACATTGGTTAACCACCACATCGCCAGAGATTTCGCCTCCAGAAACATAGGCTTCAATCACAACTTTATATGTGCCAAAACCAGCGGTAGGACTATAATAAACTTCGCTATTCACATCGTTGGCATCTACACACATCATCGTCACATAATTTCTGCTACTCTCGTCAGTTCGATATAGATATACCCTAACATTCTGATCTGTTTTATTTTTGTGCTGGAAACAGATATAGTTCCCATTCGATGAAGTGGGAGTGAACTCAACAGACGACCAACCACCTCTGCGGGAGCTTGCCGTATCATCGAACAAATTGACCTTAACCTGATCTACCAACCCATCGTTATCATAGTAAACAATGATCTCCGTACCATCTTCCAGGACAAACACATCACCCCAAAAGCCGCTAAGTGTTCTTTGCGGCAATCCAAATTTTATATGAACATCATCTTCTGAATAGGTATGGTCTAAATCCAAAAACTCAGATATGAGTTGTCCCTCATTATTCGTTACCAAAGAAGGGTCTTCTTCAATATCCTCAGTTTCACCAGTTGGAGCAGTATTAGGTTCTTCATCATTATACTCCAAGTCAAAAACTTTCCCTTCCTCGGAACTTGTAAGTATATACTCAGTATCATCCATGATTATCTTACCCGCTTCTAACGAGTAAAAAGAGATACTTTCCCCTTCATTGAAATCTATAATTATTCTTGAACTCCATCCATCACCGCCTCTTACCGATTGCGTTTCTGTATATCTAAATGCATTCAAATAATCAGCAATTTCCGTTATTTCATCCCGATTGGAAACTATTGTTTTTTCCCCGGTATTTCCATTTTGAAATGTAACAGCGCTTATTTCATTTGCATCCAAAGAGAAAACCGGCGTACCTTCTCCTGTATCAAACTCTGTTTCTTGGCATCCAGCAAGGCAAATAGAAATCGTTAATATACATGCCAAAACAAAAGCTATTTTTTTCATTGTAGCACCACCTTTCTTGCTTATATTGACGGAATAACTATATCTTTGTTCCTTATCTATTCTCAAAAAATTTTCTAAACCAGCTCCGCTTTCCTCCCGGCTCCGGCTCCCGGCCCTGCTGATCCGCTCCGCTCTCCCCGGAAAGAAGCTGCTGCTTCATTGTTCCCGCGTGGAGTGCCTGGGCCGCTACCGCTGTCTGCTGGGCGGCAAGCAACGCCGAACTGACCTCCGCCAGCCTTGCGTTCAGTTCTTCGATCTGCTGATCCTTCACGGAGAGCTGCCCCTGCAGCGTGTCAATGGTGGCCTGTAAGACCGCCACGACGCCAGCTTCTTGTGACTGCTCCTGTACTGCTCCAATGGAGCGCTCCGTATGCGCTCCATTGGAGCAGTCATTTTGCAAAAAGTCTTGTTTTATCAGGGTTTCAGCCTGCTCCGATAGATACAAGACCCCCTGTACCGTATGCGCATACGGAGCGCAAGCCGTATACAGCTTTCCTTTATACCGCTTATAAACCGCCTGCTTCGATACGCCTATCTCGTCGGCTATCTGCCGGATGGTTTTCATACCTTCACAAACAGGCCAATGGGACACACACCCTTAAATCCCGGCGTGGATATGTACCAGCAGCCGGGGCCTTCCGGCTCCCAGGCCACCTCCAGGGTAATGTCATGCCACCCATCGGGGAACAAGGCAGTAAACCCCTGCCCGGCGTGTACGCCTTCCCCCTCTAAGAGCAGACGGGGGTGCGGATCATCGTCTTCTGGATTTGGGAGCTGCAGCTGTGCGATCCTCTCTTTACCCCAGCTCATAACCGGCCCTTCCTTTCTCAATCGGCATAGTGGCCCAAGCAGGAGATAATATAGACAATCTCTCCTTGCTCATAGTAAACAATGCGATTGGTTTCATCAATGCGGCGGCTCCACCAGCCGCTCAGGTTCTCCCGCAGCGGCTCCGGCTTGCCGATCCCCTGGTAGGGGCTTCTCAGAATATCCTTTATCAGCGCGTTGATCCGTTTCAGCGTCTTTTTATCCTGTGTCTGCCAATACAAATAGTCACTCCACGCCCGATCCTCCCACAACAGCTTCATCAGTCCACCTCAATCAGGTCATGCTCGGCAAAGTGAGCCTTACCATCCTTCACATCCTGCATAACGCTTTCCAGGTAGCGGAGGTTCCTTTCCGAGTAGAACGGATCAGCCGAAATCTCAAACGGAATACGGTACTCCCTGCCGACCTTTTTTGCAAACATCGTAAACGCGGCGCTCATGGAAAGGCCCATCTCGGCACAGGCTCGTTCCATCCTTTTTTTCACATCTTCATCCAACTTAAAATTCACATTGACCGTGTGTGCCATATCCAACACTCCTTTCCTACTCATATTATATGCAAAAACAAAGAAAAATACAAGTATTTTTCTTTGCCATTCTGCAAATGCGTCACACCGATATGTAGACATTTACAGGTGGTAAAACCCTTGATTTACAAGGCTTTCCGGGCGCAATAGAGTGGGGGTGGTATGTTTTACCCTCAAACCGCCGGAAAAGCCCTCCTGGGCCGTTCCAGAGCCGGAAACCACCCCTAATCCTCACCCTGGCCTAATGCCTCCACCAGCAGATCACTCAACGCCTGTGACGGCCGTACCCGTGCCACCATGTGTCCGTCCTCCTGCCTCACCGCAGGCGGCTCGCTGTCCCACCATTTTCGGATCGTCTTAGGATCAAGGCCAGTATCTCGATGACAGTCCGCTTTGCGACCGGCTGGATGCTGCTGCCGCCATTCATAGACCTTCTTTTGAGCCTTTGGTCGCCCGTCCTTATTTCTCCATTTCCCATCCGGGTCATCAAACGCTTGTACAACCCTCGCTCTACCTAAATGCTCTGCCTGTTTACGCCAATTTCTCTTGTTAACCGGCATAGTCATCCCAGAGAGCTTGGAAATGTCGTCTCTCGGAAAGGTTACATAGTCCTCGTTGAACATCTCCAGAGCGCACACAATATCGTCCTTTGTGAAGCGGTTGATGTCCTCCTCACTCATATCATCGTAAGGCTTGAGCAGGTCAAAAGCGTCTCGGCGCAGCTCCGCTTCGTCTATGTTACATTTCTTAGCATAGATGGCTAAGGTCATAATGCCATAAAAACGGTGTCCTACCTTGATTTCATCTGCAATGCGGTGCAGCCACCAGTCATAAAGATCCCGCTTCACCGTCCAGCGCCCCCGGCGCTCCTTCTTCACCACCCGGCGATCATACCAGTCCGGATACTTCTCTTTTGCCTCGGCCAGAGACAGGCGGCTCTTTCGCATGAGTGCCTGTATGCGCTGCTGCTCTCCATTGCTGTCCGGGATATAGTCCAGCAGCTTCTCCAGCGCCACCGCACCGCCATAACGATAAGCCACCACAGGATAGTCCTTCCCCAGCTTAGAGCTGGTGCCAACCACACGGAATCCCTGTAAAATACCCTGCATTTGCGGCTCCTTGATGGACGAAGTAAACCTGTTCCAGATCTGCCGGGT
>OHSQ01000694.1_pt1 | contig 14995 bp, 8 predicted proteins | sample 1578661 | NCBI WGS metagenome assembly OHSQ01 (sample SAMEA3879534, study PRJEB24766) | human gut metagenome | biome: human-associated habitat; feature: feces | place: USA | collected 1985/1987 | reverse complement strand
GGGCTGTACTGACAGATAACTGCCTTAAGGATGCAAAGAATTTTAAAATAAGCTCCGAACAGGATACCGACTGTAAAGGTGCTGAAATCCAAAAGGACAAAGAAGGCAAGATTAGCGGTATTAACTTTGTGGCTATAGATAATAAAAATGACAGTACATATGTTATTACATATGAAACATCTGTCACACCACAAAGCTATGACCAGCCTGTTAATAATCAGGTTAATTTCAATAACAAAGAGATATCGTTTAGCAAATGGGCCGGAGTAAATGTTCCGGGAACTCATAGAGATGTAAAAGTTACAAAGAACTTGACTGCCCATAATGAAGAGACTGAGAATAACAGGTATGAGCTCAGTTGGGAATCGACATTTACCATTCCTTCAACCGGAGCGGATGCAGGGGCTTGGTTTGTTGATGAACTGACAAATAATACTTCAGACAATACGGCTCATTATATGACTTATCAGCAGGTTAAAGATGTATTTGATAAGGCAAAAAACATTTTTGGCGATACGATATATAATTTTAAAGTAAAATCCGGCGATCATGAGTATGATTTTTATTCTCTTAATAGCGAAACGGATGCTAAGTTTACCAGATTTTCGTTTGAGTTTAAAGATAAGTTTGTACCTTCTAATAGCAATAAAGATGGTTATAAAGTAACTTTAAAATATAAATCATATGCAGACTATTCAGCAGGTGGCGAACTCGAGTTTAAGAACAACGTAAATTTCTGGAATGTTAATGCAAATGACTCTTTTAAAACGACAAAAGATATTAAATCATCAATTGTTAAGAGTGATGGAAATAACAATACAGCAGATACATATGTAAAGACCACTGATTCAGGATATGACGGAACGCTCACATGGATTGTAATGGTTACAATGGATAAAAATGCAACCAAATATACAATCACTGATAATATGCCGGAGGGCATCAGCGTACAAAATGTTACTGTAAAGTTAAAATACAATAATTCAGACCAAGGTTTTACATACCCTACATTGGATGGCAAGAGCTATAAAGTAGAAAATTTAAATGGCAAAAATTACTATTCTGAGGGAATTAATACTTCATGTAAAAAAGATACAAGCAATGGTCGTGAGGTAATAACTACAACTGTAGAAAAGCCAAAAGATGCAGAGGTTCGTGGCTGGGGAGAAGGTTCTAAAATTTTCCTTGTTTACAAATGTAAGGCTGATAGTGCTGAAACCCTGGAGGCAGGAAAGGAGCTTGTGTACAAGAATACAGCTTCTGCTAAATCGGACAATAATGATAAGATTGGTGAATCTAGCCAGACACAGATAATATCAAAACCAAAGCAGGATAATGAAAATATTCCGGATTCAGGAGATAAAGTTATAAGCAAAAACGGAAGCTGGAATGATGATGAACATAAGTTGAATTATACTGTTCTTATAAATCCGGAGGGCAAGACATATCTGGATGGTGGTAGGCCATTAAATTTAAAAGATGTTTTGTCGTACAAAAAAATAACTTATGAAAATGCTAGGGTAAGCTGGCAGGTGGATTTGATGCCTGGTACAGTTAAGTTCAGAGAGGCTATCAAGCAGGACGATGGAACATACAAACCTGGTGAGGTGATATCTGACTGTAAATGGACATATGATTCACAGGAAGCATCAAATGAATGGGAGTATTCAAGCAAAACAATAAATGCTATTGTCCCTGATGGAAAAGCTATAATGTTGACATACACTTATAGTGTAAAGGGTGATTTGCTACAGGAGTATAATGATTCAAAACCTAAATTTAATGTATCTAATGCCGTTTCACTGGAAGGTGTTGATAATAGTAAAACAGATATTAACACTCAATTAGAGTACACTAAATCTTATTCTTCGTTTTATGTATATAAGAATAATTCGTTTATTCTTTATAAGACAGAAGAGGGAAATAACGGAAAGTTATTGCCGAATGCAGAGTTTGATGTTTACAAATATGATCCAAACAGTACAGATACTACGAAAACACCAGAAGGATATGTCTATGTTAATAAATATGTTACCGATGATAAAGGTAAGATAGAGATTGTCTTTAATAAAAATTCAATGACATATAACACACAGTATTATGTTGTTGAGACAAGGCTCCTAGTGGCTATGTTCTTCCAGAAGAACCGGAAAAAACATATTTCTACTTTAGTTCGCTGGATAAAGATAAATATCCTGTGGCAGCTCCAAATAACAGCTTAACAGGAAAATGTCTGGCAAACAATTATGATATAGTATATATCGGTGATGAGACTATTCCAACAACAGAAATTTCTGTTGAAAAAAATTGGGTTGATTCCAATAACAAACCTATAAATAAGACAGATGGAAGTATTTATTTACAGTTACATCGGGTGGATTCATCAGGAAATGATGATAAATACGGTGATACCGTAGAAGTGACACCGGATAAAGATGGAAACTGGTCTTATAAATTCAAAGACCTTCCTACGAAAAAGACAGATAATATAGGTCATATAACAGGCGAAACCTATAAGTATTATGTTACAGAGGTTGGAATAAATCAGAACAACAGTATGTCAGGCTATGATGTTTCTTATGTATTTAAGAATACAGATGGAACAGTGATTAACAGAACTGATGCCAATGTGGCACCGGGAAAGAATATGGCTGTTGACTCAGGTACTATTGAGATTACAAATAAGCTCAATGAGTATAAGCTTCCTGAAACAGGTGGAAGCGGTAACAGATGGTTGTATATGTTAAGTGGAGTTGTGCTTATTGCGATAGCTACAATAACACTTTTCTATAAAAAACAAAAAGTATTATAAAAAAAGGAGAATGCGAAATGAAAACAATCAAACGAAGCATTGCATTAGTGCTTGCTATGATTCTTACACTTGCAATGAGTGTAACTGTATTTGCAGCACCAAACGCAGATCAAAACACATTCAGTCTTACACTTAACAAGGCTGTCAAAGGACACACTTATGAGGCTTATCAGATTTTATCTGGTGATTTATCAGCAGATAAAGCAACTCTTTCTAACATAAAGTGGGGAGAGGGCATTACAGAAGCAGGACAGACTGCTCTCGGCGGTGATGCTGCTAGTTATGCTGAAAAACTCGGTGGTTTTGGTAACAACTCTTCAGAGCTTAAAGAGCAGGCGCAGATTATTGGTGCAAACTTAGCATCAGCATCAGGCTCAGTTACAGTAACAGATCCGGATGCAAAGAATGTAATCAGCAACCTTAAGCCAGGTTACTACCTTATCAAAGATCAGGATAATTCTTTACAGGGTCAGGAATCTTACACAGAGTTCATTCTTCATATTACAGATGATGTAGTTGCAAATGTAAAGGCAGATGTTCCTTCTGTAGAGAAGAAGGTTAAGGATACAAACGACACAACAGGCGTGACAACAGATTGGCAGGATTCAGCCGATTACGATATCGGAGATGATGTTCCATTCCAGCTCACAGCTACATTAGCAAACAACATTGAAAGCTACAAGGCATACTCTCTCGAGTTTGATGATACTCTTTCAAAAGGACTTGACTACAACAATGATGCAGTAATTAAATTAGGTGAGAAGGATGTTACAGATTATTTCACACCTAGCTATGATGCAACAGCTAAGACACTTACATTTACATGTGACAATATCTTAGCATTTGGCGCTAAAAACTCAGATCAGATTGTTGTTGAGTATACAGCAAAGCTTAACGAGAATGCGGTAATCGGCGCAGCCGGAAACCCAAATAAAGTTAGTCTTAAGTTCTCTAACAACCCTAACAATGGTGGTGAGGGAGACAGAGGTACGACTCCTGAAGACAAGGTTATCGTATTTACTTACAAGTTAACTGTAAACAAGGTTGACAAAGATAATAAGCCACTTACAGGTGCAGAGTTCTCACTTTTCAAGAAAGTAAAGGTTGACGGACAAGAGGAGCTTAAGCTTGTAGAGGTTAAGAAGATTCTTTCTACTAATACAGAGGGAACAGTATTCGGATTCACAGGCTTAGATGATGGTACATACGTATTACGCGAGACAAAGACACCTGACGGATACAACTCAATCGAGGATCAGACATTTACAATTTCTGCAAAGCATGACGAGTCTAGTGATAATCCAACGCTTACAGATCTTACAGGAGATGTAGCATCTGGTTCAATTATTGATTTAGGTGTTAAGCTTGATAAGGGTGAGTTATCTACAAATGTAGTAAACAACAAGGGTTCAGTTCTTCCTTCAACTGGTGGTGTCGGACGTGTAGCAATCTACGTAATTGGTGCTATCTTAGTTATCGGTGGTGGAATTGTTCTTGTAACAAAGAAGCGTGTTAGATAATTAATATCTGACTGGCACTATTTAGTTTTAAATATTATGCTGCCACAGGTTATAAATCTGTGGCAGCTATAATAGATTTTATTTAGAGTTTATGTAACAGTAAGGAGAGCACTATGAAAAGACGTTTATCTACTATTCTTTTTGGCGTAGTGTTTATCGCAGGGTTGTCCTTACTGCTATATCCGACAGTAAGTGATTATTGGAATTCATTTCATCAGTCCAGAGCCATTGCAAGCTACGTTGATGCGGTAGACAACACGGATGAGCAAAAGCTTGATGAGATGCGAAAAGCTGCACAGGCATATAATGAGAAGCTTTTAAGTAAGCAGGATCGTTATGAAATGTCAGATCAGGATAAAGCAGAGTATGAAAGTCTTCTTGATGTATCTGGCACAGGAGTCATGGGCTATGTTGAGATTCCGTCCATCAATGTCTCATTGCCGATTTACCACGGCACAGACAATACAATACTTCAGATAGGTGTTGGCCATATTGAGGGCACATCGCTTCCGGTTGGCGGAGCAAGCACACATTGTGCTGTTTCAGGACACAGGGGACTTACGTCGTCTAAGCTATTTACGGATATTGACCAGATGGCGGAGGGGGACACATTTAAGCTGTATGTGCTTGGCGAGACACTGACCTACGAGGTTGATCAGATAAGGATTGTTTTGCCTGATGAGCTTAATGACTTAAAGATTGAGGAAGGTCAGGATTACTGTACACTTATCACATGTACACCGTATGGTGTGAATTCACACAGGCTTCTTATCAGGGGGCACAGGATTGCAAATGATGCACAGGGACTTATTGTCGAGGATGTAAAGCAGGTACAGCCGTTACATGAAGCCATAGTGCTTGGCATTCTGTTTCTGGTTTTGTATATTATAATTTGTAAGATACTTAGTAAAACGATATTGTATAGATTCAGATAGAATCAGGAAGGAGGAAAAATGCACAATAGTTTAAAAAGAGCTGTCAGTATAGCTATAGCAGCGATAGCCTTGTTTTCTCTGCCATGTGGAAGCATTTTTGCAAGGACGCATATTGATATTGATAAGAAATGCTCTATAACAGTTGATATCCCTGATACATGGGAGGATTTGTATACTGTGGATTTTCCCGTAGAGCTTTACAGAGTGGCAGATGTAGATGAGAACGATGTATACACTGCAACGAAGCAGTTTGATGAGCTGGCTAAATCTATATCAGATATCAGCAGTAAAACTACCGCAGATGACTGGGAAAAGATGGCAAAGACAGCTGCGGACATTGCAGACAAAGGTTCTTTGACAGCAGATGAGGCAATAGATGTTTCAAACGGAAGGGGAAACGTCACAGGCGTTAAGACGGGACTGTATCTGGTGTATGCAAAGCCGGCTAATTCGGCAAGATTTGGATACACATTTGTGCCGTATCTGATTTCGGCTCCGAATAATGAGTTTGCTATGACAGGAAGCGGCTCAGATTCATGGATATATGATGATATCGATATCGAGCTGAAGCCTGAACAGACCGGGCTTATGGGAAGCTTACAGATTAATAAGACATTAAAGACATACAATACAGCACTCGGTGAGCCGGTGTTTGCATTTGATGTTGAGGCCTACGACAGGGATGGTAATGTGGTGTTTTCCGATATCGCATCAATCAGATTTGACAGTACAGGGGCTAAGAGCGTAGTTATTGACAATATTCCGGCAGGGTCAAGGGTGATAGTAAAGGAGGTATATGCCGCTGGCAGTTATCAGGTGACCTCCTCAGACAGCATAGAGACACAGATTGTGGCCGGTGAGACCGCAGATGTTGATTTCACAAACGATTACAACGACAAATTGATTTATAGTACCGGTGTCGTAAACCATTTTGAGTATGACGGAACCGGATGGGAATGGGTGCAGAATTAATGAAAAAATTATCAGAGTCTTGTAAAAAACTTAATAGAAATCACCGTATTCTTATATGTGCAGCCTTTGCTGCAACACTCATTGTCTGTGGTGTTTCAGTTAAACCGACACTGGCATATTTTACAACCTATGCTACGGCAAAGGGCGGTATCTCAGTAGATATCGGTCCTACAACTGATGTCAAGGAGAAGTTTAAGGACTGGAAGAAAACTATTGAGATTGAGAATACAGGAAAAGCAGACTGTTTTGTCAGGGTAAAGGTAATTGCAGCGAGCCAGTTTGATATACAGGCATCAGGCTCAAACTGGAGCCTTTCAGATGATGGCTACTGGTATTACAGTCAGGTAGTGCCGGTTGGTGGTAAAACCGAGCCAATTGTTGCAGCTATCACAGTTAGTGAAAAGGTAAAGACCAGCTTTAATGTAGTTGTGGTTCAGGAGTGTGCTCCTGTCACATATGATGAAAATGGCAATCCGTGTGTCGCACCTGATGCAAAATGGGATGCGACAGCACAGTATGATAAAGAGGAGGGCGAAGAGTAATGAAGAGAAAACTTCCACTTATACTTGTAGCATCCTCTGCAATAATGCTTGCAGCATCGACGATAGGATCTACAAAAGCAACTCTTACATATATGAGTGATAATTATCTGGCTCAGATTGACATCAAATCCATCGGTGTCACTTTAACTGAGAATGGCAATGATGTGAGCTGGCGTGATTATAAGCATAAGGATGATGACTGGAGCGAGGCAACAGGAGTGCTGCTTGGCGATATGTTAGAAAATGCCGGAGATGAAAAGCTGATTCTCGACAAAAAGTACGATGAGAGGCTTGCTGTCAAAAACAGCGGCTCGATAGATGAGTATGTGAGAGTGACTGTGCAGCATTACTGGGCAGACAAGGAGACAGGTGATAAGCTTTCAAACCTTGATCCATCCAAGATACAGATTGGCTTTACAAACGATGGCTGGACAGAGGATGAGAGTGCTAAGACCACAGAGAGAAATGTATTTTACTACAATTCTATTTTGAAAAAGGGTCAGACTTCACCTGATTTTGCTGACAAAATCAGTATAGCCGGTGATATTGCCACCATAGTGGATCAGACATCACAGACTGATGATAACGGACTTACAACCATTACCACTACGTATGAGTATGATGGTGCGTTATTTGTGCTGGAAGCAACTGTTGATGCAGTACAGACACACAATGCAAAGGACGCGATTAAGAGTGCGTGGGGTGTTGATGTAAATATATCAGATGATGGAGCACTAAGCTTAGAGTAAAGGAGGACAATATGAAAAAATTTATCGCATTATTATCATGCATGTTGTTTATCCTTGGTTCGATAGGCACTGTATTTGCAGATGAAAATACTACTGTAGCCGGCTCGTGTGAGTTTACAGGCAAGGAGATGGTCAGCTCATTTGATTCAAATAAAATAGCAGCCTCTGTCTCACAGATGGAGCCCGGAGATTCTGTCACATTTTCCGTTGATATAAAGAATAACAGCAGTATTTCGACGAAATGGTATATGTCCAATGATGTATTAAAGAGTCTTGAGGATACACAGGCTGTGGCTGAAAATGGTGGATACTCATATATTCTTACATTTGTAGGACCGGATGGAAAAGAGGACACTATATACAGCAGCACCAGCGTAGGTGGTGAGAAGAAGACAACAGCCGGAAAAGGACTCAATGAGGCTACAAACTCTCTGGATAAGTTCTTTTATTTAAAGACATTAGAGCCTGGAGAGGGAGGCAGCGTAAAGCTTTTAGTAGGGCTTGACGGAGAGAGTCAGGGTAATATATATCAGGATACACTTGCAAAGCTTATGATGAACTTTGCGGTAGAGGATAACTCAGATCCAACTTTATCAAATCCACCTACATTTACAACTACAACAAGCAAAGTAAAGACCGGAGATATCTGGTCAATAGCGTCAGCTGTAGTGTTTGTGATTGGTATTATTTTGATGATACTGGCTTTCGTAAGTGACAGAAAGGGGGCTAAGCAAAATGAAAAGATTGCTTAAATATTTTCTTGCAGCTCTTGTTGTCATAACCGGTGTTTTCGCACAGACAGCAGATGCAAAGGCATTTTCATATACATACACTGTTTCCTTTTCAGCCGGAGGTCAGGGAAGCATAAACGGTGGTGTGCAGGTGCGCAAGGCATCAGGCAATGGGGCTTCGGTTTCTGTTTCTGCTAAAGAAGACAAAATAATTGTCACAGGTCTTGAATACGGAGATGTCATCAGCTGTGATGCACAGGGCAGTGTGGCACTTAATGAAAACAGCAAGTACTATGTAAAGGGAATCAGATTAAGCGGCCGTGACAATAATACGGTTGCACAGTCGGCTTTTCTCGTATCGGGAGATCAGGACTATGTTGTTGCATACGGCATACCGGGCGAGCTTGCTGAGTATACAGTCAACTATGTGGATACAGATGGCAATAAGCTTGCTGAAAGCCGTACCTATTATGGTAATGTGGGCGATGAGCCGGTTATAGCTTATCTGTATATAGATGGATATATTCCGGACAGCTATAATCAGACAGGAAAGCTGTCGTCAAATGCGTCAGAAAACGTGTTCAATTTTGTATATTCAAGGGCTGCATCAAGCATGGCTGCTGCCGGAAATGGAGCAAATGACAATACTGCAGCAGGCGGCAATCAGGCAGCCGCAGGAGCAGCAAATGCAGCCGGGGCAGCTAATGCAGCGGGCAATGCAGCAGGAGCGGCAAATAACGGAGCTGCAGATGGAGCAAATGCCGCAAACACAATAGTGCCTGACGGACAAAATGATCCGCAGGATGGAATCCAGGCACCGCAGGCACAGCCAAATACTGATATAGCAGATGAGCAGGTACCGCAGGCGGCAAACGACAATAAGCATGATATAGCAGATGAGCAGGTACCGCTTGCCACCGTGATTAGTGAGAGTGGAATGGTCGTTCCGCTGGCTATTGGTGCGCTTGGGATAGTTGCAATTCTTGCAATTATGATATTTGTCATAGTAAAGAATGTTAAGTCTGTCCGTGTTCAAAAAAATAGTATGAAACATAAGGGAAAAGATAATAAAAATTAGTTGATATTTGCTGAAATTATGGTATTATTAATGTGTGCGCTTGTATGAGTGCACACATTAATCAAGTATATGGATGGTTTTTTTACCATACCAGAAATAAAATTTAGGAGGAATTGCAAAATGGCAAACAAGTGGGTATATACCTTCAAAGAGGGTAACATGACCATGCGTAATCTTCTCGGTGGTAAGGGTGCTAACCTCGCTGAGATGACAGAGATTGGACTTCCTGTACCACAGGGCTTCACAATCACTACTGAGGCTTGTACACAGTACTACGAGGATGGACGTAAGATCAATGATGAGATTATGGCTCAGACTATGGAAGGTGTAAAATGGATGGAAGAGGTTAACGGAAAGAAATTCGGTGACCTTAAGAATCCTCTTCTCGTATCTGTTCGTTCAGGTGCCAGAGCTTCAATGCCAGGTATGATGGATACAATCCTTAACCTTGGTCTTAATGATGATGTTGTTGCAGCTATGATCGCTGGTAACCCAGATCCAGCATTCGAGCGTTTCGTATATGATTCATACAGACGTTTCATTCAGATGTTCTCAGACGTTGTTATGGAAGTAGGAAAGAAGTACTTCGAGCAGCTCATCGACAAGATGAAAGAGGACAGAGGTGTTAAATTTGACGTAGACCTTACAGCAGCTGACCTTAAAGAGTTAGCAGAGCAGTTCAAGGCTGAGTACAAGAATCAGTTAGGATCAGATTTCCCTTCAGATCCTGTAGAGCAGTTAAAGCTTGCTATCGAGGCTGTATTCCGTTCATGGGACAACCCACGTGCAAATGTTTATAGAAGAGATAACGATATCCCTTATTCATGGGGAACAGCTGTTAACGTAATGCCAATGGTATTCGGTAACTTAAATAACGAGTCAGGTACAGGTGTTGCATTCACACGTGATCCTGCAACTGGTGAGAACAAGCTTATGGGTGAGTTCCTTATCAATGCACAGGGTGAGGACGTTGTTGCCGGTGTTCGTACTCCAATGCCAATCGCTCAGATGGAGCAGGAGTTCCCAGAGGCATACGCTGAGTTCCTTAAGGTTTGTGAGACTCTTGAGAATCACTACCATGATATGCAGGATATGGAGTTCACAGTTGAGAACAAGAAGCTCTATATGCTTCAGTGCCGTAATGGTAAGAGAACAGCTCCAGCTGCTCTTAAGATCGCTTGCGATTTAGTAGATGAGGGACATAAGACACCAGCTGAGGCTGTTGCAATGATCGACCCTCGTAACCTTGATACATTATTACATCCACAGTTCGATGCTGCTGCACTTAAGGCTGCAACTCCACTTGGAAAGGGTCTTGGAGCATCTCCGGGAGCTGCTTGTGGTAAGGTTGTATTCACAGCTGATGATGCTGAGGCATGGGCTGAAAGAGGAGAGAAAGTCGTACTTGTACGTCTTGAGACATCTCCAGAGGACATCACAGGAATGAAGGCTGCTCAGGGTATCCTTACAGTTCGTGGTGGTATGACATCTCACGCAGCCGTAGTTGCACGTGGTATGGGAACATGCTGTGTATCTGGTTGTGGTGATATCAATATGGACGAGGAGAACAAGAAGTTCACACTTGCAGGACAGACATTCACAGAGGGATCTGAGATTTCTATCGATGGTACAACAGGTAACATCTACGCTGGAATCATCCCAACAGTTGATGCTTCAATCGCTGGTGAGTTCGGACGTGTTATGGCATGGGCTGATGAGTTCAGAAGACTTAAGGTTCGTACAAATGCAGATACTCCTGCAGATGCTAAGAAGGCTCGTGAGCTTGGTGCAGAGGGAATCGGACTTTGCCGTACAGAGCATATGTTCTTCGATCCAGAGAGAATCGCTGCATTCCGTGAGATGATCTGCTCTGATACAGTAGAGGAGAGAGAGACAGCTCTTAACAAGATTCTTCCATATCAGCAGGGAGATTTTGAGAAATTATACGAGGCTCTTGAGGGATGCCCAGTAACAATCCGTTTCCTTGATCCACCTCTTCATGAGTTCGTTCCTACAGAGGATGCTGACATCGAGAAGCTTGCGAGGTGTTCCATTTGGGCGCGTTGTGTCCCATTCGATCCGGCCGTCATAGCCTACCGTAGCGGCTACCAGCTCGGTCAGTTCCTTGATGGTCAGCTCCTTGCCGGTGCCTGCGTTCACCGTTTCGTTGCCGGAGTAGTTGTTCATCAGGAAAACACACAGGTTTGCCAGATCATCCACATACAGGAACTCACGCAGCGGAGAGCCATCGCCCCAGCAGGTAACGCTCTCTACACCGTTGACCTTTGCCTCGTGGAAGCGGCGGATCAGTGCCGGAACCACATGGCTGTGGGTGGGGTGATAGTTGTCGTTGGGGCCATAGAGGTTGGTGGGCATGACGCTGATGTAGTCGGTGCCGTACTGGCGGTTCAGGAACTCGCAGTACTTCAAACCGGAGATCTTCGCCAGTGCATAAGCCTCGTTGGTCTTTTCCAGCTCACTGGTCAACAGGCAACTTTCCTTCATGGGCTGAGGCGCCATGCGGGGATAGATGCAGGAGGAGCCGAGGAACTCCAGCTTCTTGCAGCCATTCTTCCATGCAGCGTGGATGACGTTCATCTCCAGCGTCATATTGTCATACATAAAATCGGCCAGCGCTTCCTGATTTGCCACGATGCCGCCTACTTTAGCAGCAGCAAGGAACACATACTCCGGCTTCTCCTGTGCAAAGAACGCTTCCACGGCATCCTGACGGGTCAGATCCAGCTCCTTGTGCGTACGGGTGATGATATTGGTGTAACCCTGACGCTGCAGTTCACGGACAATGGCCGAACCGACCATGCCGCGATGACCTGCAACATAAATCTTCGCATTCTTTTCCATCATAACAAGATTACCTTCTTTCCAAATTACAGAACTGCCTTCAGCGCCTTTTCGCGCTTTGCACGCTCACGGTCGTGCTTGGCCATGATTTCCACCAGCTGCTCGTAAGTAGTGGACTGCGGATTCCAGCCCAGCACGGTCTTTGCCTTGGTGGGGTCACCCCACAGGTTGTCCACATCGGTGGGGCGGAACCACTGCGGATTCACGCAGACCAGCATCTTGCCAGTAGCTGCATCATAGCCCTTCTCGTCGATGCCTGTACCCTCCCAGCGGATGGTGATGCCGTTGGCTGCGAAAGCCTTCTCGGTGAAGTCGCGGACAGTGTGCTGCACACCGGTAGCAATGACGAAGTCTTCCGGCTTATCCTGCTGCATAATCAGCCACATGCACTCAACGTAGTCCTTCGCGTAGCCCCAGTCACGCAGAGAATCCATGTTGCCCAGTTCCAGATGATCCTGCAAACCCTCGGCGATACGACCGGCTGCCAGCGTGATCTTACGGGTGACGAAGTTCTCGCCACGGCGCTCGGACTCATGGTTGAACAGGAGGCCGTTGACGGCAAACATGCCGTACGCATCGCGGTACTCCTTGACCATCCAGAAGCCATACTGCTTTGCGACAGCGTACGGAGAGTAGGGATGGAACGGGGTGGTCTCACGCTGGGGAATCTCCTCGACTTTGCCGTACAGCTCAGAGGTAGAAGCCTGATACACCTTGCAGGTCTTCGTCAGCCCGCAGACGCGGACAGCCTCCAGCACACGCAGAACGCCCAGCGCGTCTACATCACCGGAATATTCAGGCGCATCGAAGGAAACCTGGACATGGCTCTGCGCAGCCAGATTGTAGATTTCATCAGGTTTGATTTCGCCCACCAGACGGATCAGACCAGAAGAATCGGTCAGGTCTCCGTCGTGCAGGGTAATCGCGTTCTTCTCAATCAGATGGTCGATACGAGCCGTGTTGGAGATGGACGCACGGCGGACGATGCCGTGGACTTCATAGCCCTTCTCCAGCAGAAACTCTGCCAGATAGGAACCATCCTGCCCAGTGATACCCGTGATAAGTGCCTTTTTCATGTATTTTATTCCTCTCTGACGTTTGATGTATTGTGCTTCATTTTGTCGCACACTTGTATTTTATAAATTAAGGCACATTCTCTTAAGTGTTAAAGTAGTGCTTTATTAGCATAATATTGGTTTTTTAGTGCCTACGAAATATACGCAACTGTATCCATGCAGTTTTGCGAAAGTCTCGAGCACACAATATATCTCTTATTCCCACAACAGCTTACAGTCCGCCACATCCACAAGGCTGTCCATAAACACCTCATGCAGACGCTCTGCCACCTGCTTCTTCGTCACGCCTTTCTTCAGCACGACCTGCAAAAATCCACCGCCGCCTGCGCCGCAGACCAGCCGGCCATCAATCAGCTCTTCAATGCTGCTGAAGATTTGCTCAATCAACGTGTTGCTGCTTCCGGCATCCACCTTCTTACTCAGCTCCCAGTGGTAATCCAGCAGCTTCGCAAACCCGTCCACGTTGCCGCGCTCCAGTTCAAACCGCATCAGCACCGCCACCTTCTGGATCTCCTCCAGTGCGAACACACTGTCCGGCTCATTGCCGGCATACCGTCCAATCACGTCACGGAGCAGGTTTCTTGCCAGCCTGCGCTGACCGGTGTAGATCAGGCAGAAACGCTCGTCCAGTTCCTTCTTTGCTTCCTCCGGGATCTCCACATGTACCACCTTCAGCTTCTGGTCAATCCCCGGCATGGAAGTGATATACTTCAGCCCCGGTGTAACGCCGCCCACCTGATCCTGCCAGCCGCCTCCGGTGGACATGATCTGCTCCATGGCCAGTACATAGGAATACAGATCTTCCTCTGTATATCCGATCCCCATGAACTCAAACACCGCCTTCACACAGGCAGCGGAAAGGATTGATGAAGTTCCAAGTCCGGAACCCTTCGGCACGTTTGTCACTTCCGAATGCATCACAAAGCCGCCGCCCAGACGCTCCAGTATCCCTTTCAGGCTGTTTCCTTTCATCGGAATGATCCCGCAGGCAAGCAGACATGCCTTCTGCAGAGCAAAAGGATCAAACGGATCTCCGGTGCGCTGCAGCTCACTGATCTCTTCAAACTCTCCGTGTACGTCCATATCACGGCTGTCAAAGACCACCTTCAGTTCATCCATGCGTTCCAGCTTCACCACCACCGGCTTCTCACCGTTCAGCAGGATCGCCGCATTCAGCACCGTACCGCCATGCTCATTGCAGTACGGAGGGGTGTCGCTCCATCCGCCGCCCCAGTTCACACGCAGCGGCAGTTCCACGGTATGGGTATCCTTCACGATGTGTGCCGTTTCATTATAGCTGAGACTGCGCACCGTAGCCTCCAGCACTTCCGACTGGATGGTCCCAAAGCACTTCTGTACCTCGTTCTCATCCTCCAGCACCACACCAAGATAATAATGCAGGCGGAGCTTCTCACTGAAATCTGCCCTTGCAAGGCGTTTTTCCAGCCAGTGTCTCTGGATCTTCGTCAGTGCCTTACGCTTCGGAAGCGTCTGTGCCGGTACCTGTCCGCGGATTGCTTTTGCCAGTTCATCCATCATCACCAGGTCTGCCATGCGGCGATTCCATGCGATGATGGCATCCTCGTGGACGCAGTACAGGGGCCGGATCAGTTCCATGCCGGGGAAATTCTTGCTGCGGAGCTTGGGGGGCATGGTCTGGAGCTGGGCACCGTAAAACAGGCCCAGCAGCGTGGTCTCCAGCACGTCGGAGAGATGGT
>OHSQ01000673.1_pt1 | contig 15255 bp, 15 predicted proteins | sample 1578661 | NCBI WGS metagenome assembly OHSQ01 (sample SAMEA3879534, study PRJEB24766) | human gut metagenome | biome: human-associated habitat; feature: feces | place: USA | collected 1985/1987 | reverse complement strand
CGCGCCTCTCGCCGGGGGATGAGAGAAATACGGCGATTACATTCGACATACTTCAATCAGCCGCACCGATATTACCGGTGCGGCTGCTTTCAAAGTGGAGGAATCTAAAATGAATGACACTGTTTTGCAGATCATGCAGCCGACAAACCCGGTCGAGCCGCCGTATCAATACATGATGATCGACGGCTGCAAAGTAAAGGTAAACTATCTCCCAAAACCGCCCGCGCCATCCGCGGGCAAAGTGCTGGACAGAATCCATGAGATTCTGCTTGCCTCAAGGCTTAAAAAATAGCCGCCGCACATTTGCATCTTTGTTACCTCGATGCAATAATGATGATGTACTTGTACCTTGAAAATCGAAAATAAAGAAAACGGACCGGATACATCATCTTTCAGACGATCTAAGACAGAAACGAGGTATGTATAATGGAAAAGACAGTCTATGAATCCAACGTTCCGCGTGTTTACACGCTTTACAGAGTTTCTACCATCGGTCAGGTTGAAAAAGATGATATTCCGATGCAAAAACAGGTTTGCCGTGACTTCGCAAAAAAGCAAGGCTGGGTGGTTGTCAAGGAGTTTTCGGAAAAAGGCATTTCGGGCTACAAGGTATCCGCCAAAGACCGCGACGCCATTCAGGAAATTCAGCATGATGCTGCGCTTGGCAAATTCGATATTCTGCTCGTGTTCATGTTTGACCGGCTTGGACGACGGGATGATGAAACACCATTCATTGTAGAATGGTTCGTCAAGAACGGCGTGGAGGTCTGGAGTGCGATGGAGGGGCAGCAGCGGTTCGACAATCACGTTGACAAGCTGATGAACTACATCCGCTACTGGCAGGCCTCCGGCGAGAGTCTGAAAACCTCGATCCGCACGAAAACCCGCTTGGGGCAGCTTACAGAGGAGGGGCATTACACCGGCGGAACAGTTCCGTATGGCTATCGCGCGGTAGATAAAGGCCGCGTCAATAAGCGCAACCGCACAGTGCTGGACTTGGAGATCGACGAGGATGAGGCGGAGGTGATTCGTCTGATCTTTCACAAATATGTCGATGAGGGCTACGGCGCGCAGCGCCTTTCTCACTATCTGCATGAACAGGGCATCAAAAGCCGCGACGGAAAAGGCTTTCCGAACACAACCGTCAACCGGATCATCAAGAACATTGCCTATACCGGTATCATCAAAAACGGCGAGTCACAGTCCGGCTATATTGACGAGCTACGCATCATCGACGTTTCCACCTTTTCCAAGGCACAGGAGATCATGCGCCAGCGGACGCTCCCGCATGGCAACGTGCCGCTGAACTGCAAGGGAAAATCCCTCTTGGTCGGAAATATTTTCTGCGCCCACTGCGGAAATCGGCTGACACTGACGACCAGCGGCAGGCGCGTGTATCGCGCAGATGGCACAGTGAAATACGAACCGCGGATGCGATACCAGTGCCATTACAACGTCCGACATCCCGGCGAATGCGACGGACAATCCGGCTATGGCGTCACAAAGCTCGACGGTATTGTAGAAAAAGTAATCCGCATGAAGTTTGCAGAGATCGCTGCCGCGCCGGAATCCGAGATTCTGAATCACCAGCATAAAAAAGAAATCGAGCTTGCAAGAATCAAGCTCGATCAGGCCAATGCGCATCTGGCAGAGAAGCAGAAAGACCTCTCCGATTATAAGGCGGAAACGCTGAAAGTCATTCGCGGTCAGAGCAGTCTCAGCGTGGAGCTTCTGAACGCACTGGTGAAAGAAACAGAAACGATGATTGCTCTGGCACAGACCCGCATAGACGCAGCACAGGCAGAATATGAGTCGCTGCTGGCTTCGGCGGAGAATCTGCGGCAGGAATACGACCGACTGCTCACATGGGCAGATCTGTTCGACACCTGCTCCTTTGAGGCAAAGAAAATGATCGTTGCGCAATTCCTCAAAGCCGTTCGCGTCAGCCGCGACTACAATATTGAGATTGACTTCAACGTGTCTTTTGAGGAATTTCAGAACTTTTCCGTCAAAAATGGGGAGCCAGTCATTTTGCAACCGCTGCGTTCGCATACCGCATAAAAAAGTTCGGGATAATCCGAATTTTATCGGATTATCCCGTATTTGGTGGACCTGAAGAGACTCGAACTCTCGACCTCTCGGATGCGAACCGAACGCTCTCCCAGCTGAGCTACAGGCCCATTTTATGAACTTTTTTAGGGTGAACCGCGTAGCTCCCGCATGAGATACAACACGATAGCTAAAACCGTACCGCTTGCGCTCCCAGCTGAGCTACAGGCCCATTTATGAAGCTGTGCTGTTTCCCGTGCGGTGCTATGACCCGGAAAACATAGATATTATAGCGGCGTTTGGTACGTTTGTCAAGGCTTTCTTTCAAATCCCCGCGCAGATTGGATCTGCGCGGGGATCTCTGGTTTTACACGCCCAACTTGTTGCGGCGGATGATCTCAGCCTCGTCGGGAGTGGTGGTGGAGGTGTAGCCCTCCAGCGGGATCAGGCGGGCGTTGACCGCGTCGATGATCCACTCGGCATACGGGAAGAAATACTTGTCGAACTCGTGCGGCGGAGTGATCCAGTTGCGCGCGCCGATGACGACGGGAGGCGCATCCAGATAATCGAAGCACATATTCGTCAGATTCTCTGCGATCTCGTTGAGGAACGTGCCTCTTGCGCAGGCGTCGGAGGCCAGGACGACACGGCCGGTCTTCTTGACGGACGCGATGAGGTCGGTATAATCCAGCGGGACAAGCGACGGCATATTGATGACGTCGGCCTCGATGCCGTATTTCTCGGAGAGCGTCTTGGCTGCGTCGAACGCGCGGTAGAGCGTTGCGCCGATGGTGAGGATGGTGAGATCCTTGCCATCGCGGATCTTATTGACCGCGCCGGGGGCCCACTCGTACTCTTCGGCGGGAACGCCGCCCTCGTGGAACTCTTCGCCCTTGCCGTAGATACGCTGGGACTCGAAGATGACGCAGGGATCGGTGCCGTTCAGAGCCGCCTGCATGATGCCCTTGGCCTCATACGGGGTAGCCGGGAAGAAGACCTTCAGACCGGGGATGTGGGAGACGATGGCGACCCAGTCCTGAGAATGCTGCGCGCCGTACTTTGCGCCGACGGACATACGCAGGATCATCGGCATCTTGAGAATACCGGCGGACATGGCCTGCCACTTGGACATCTGGTTGAAGACCTCGTCGCCTGCGCGGCCCAGGAAGTCGCAGTACATCAGCTCGACGACCGCGCGGCCGCCGCACATACAATAGCCGACGGCGGTGCCGACGATAGCAGCCTCGGAGATTGGGGAGTTGAACAGGCGGGAGTGCGGGATCACGTCCATCAGGCCGCGGTAGACGGCGTATGCGCCGCCCCAGTCGCGCACGTCTTCGCCATAGGCGACGAGCGTGGGATCCTCGTAATACTTGTTGATCAGCGGCTCAAAGATGGCGTCGCGGATGTTGTAGACCTTCATGTCGGAGAACTTATTGCCGTCCTGATCGAACGCATAGTGCTCCTTCTTGGCGAGGTCTGCGTAGCGCTTGCAGCTCTCCTTCGGGCCGGTGACGTTCAGCTTCTGATCGGGCGCGCCCATGGATCGGACATGCTCGTTGGAGAACATGAGGTTCGCCAGATAGTCCGGGTTCTTGTCGAAGTCGACATACGGAGAGATCTCCTTGTCGTCGGCTGCACGGCAGATCATGGTCATGCGGTCAGCGGTGTCCTGCAGCAGCTTGGCAAAGAACTCGTCGGACTCGACGCCTGCTTCCACGAGGGCCTCGCGGAACTTGACGATCGGGTCATGGCTGCGCCAGTCCTCGATCTCCTCCTTGGTGCGGTACGCGTTCTGGTCGGAGGTGGAGTGGCCGACGAGACGATAGGTCACGACGTCAAGCAGGACGGGGCCTTCGTTATTCTTGATCAGCTCCATCTTGCGCTTGTACGCGTCGATGACAGCCAGCGGGTTCCAGCCGTCGACACGCTCGGCGTGCATCTGGCTCGGGGTGATGCCTGCGCCGAGACGGGCGGGCATATTGTAGGCCATGGTTTCGCCCATGGTCTGGCCGCCCATGCCGTAGAAGTTATCAAAGACGTTGAAGATGATGGGCAGACCGCCCTTGCGGCCTTCCTCCCAGAGGGTCTTGAACTGGTCCATGGCGGAGAAGTTCATGGCCTCGTAAACCGGGCCGCAGCCAAGGGACGCATCGCCGATGTTGCAGACGACGACGCCCTTCTTGTCGTTGTTCTTCTGGTACAGCGCAGCGCCCGTTGCGATCGGAGCGGAGCCGCCGACGATGGCGTTGTTCGGGTAGATGCCGAACGGCAGGAAGAACGCGTGCATGGAGCCGCCCATGCCGTGATGGAAGCCGTTTTCACGGGCAAAGATCTCGGCGACGGTGCCATAGAGCAGGAAGCGGATGGCCAGCTCCTTGACGTCGCTGGTGTCGGCAAATTTCTTGACGGCTGCGAGGGTCTTGCCGCCGAGGAAGCTTTCCATGGTCTGCATCAGCTCTTCGTCGGAGAGCTTGTTGATGCAGCTGAGGCCCTTGGACAGGATCTCGGAGTGGCTTCTGTGAGAACCGAAGGTGATGTCGTCCTTGTTCAGCAGATATGCTTCGCCGACGCAGGAGGCCTCCTGGCCGTAGCTCAGGTGCGCGGGGCCGGGGTAGGTCGTCTCGACGCCGTTATAGTTGGCCTGTGTCTTGATGAGCGTGAGCATATGCTCGAACTCACGGCAGATGGCCATGTCGCGGTAGATGCGGATGAGGTCTTCCTTGGTATAGTTGCCCTCGTCCAGCTCCTGCTTGATGGTCTTGTTGTACTGGCAGACGGGAATATCTTCAAAGTGGATATAGCCGGGTTCGCGGACTTTTACGGGATCGATATACAAAGATTTCGGCATAATTTCGTCCTTCCTTTCTCTTACTTGGCAAGCAGCGTCATGAAGTTCTCAAGGCTCTTGCACAGCTCGCTCATATAGCGCGCGGCAGGTGCGCCGTCGATGACTCTGTGATCGAAGGTCAAAGACAGGCCCATGGCCGGGTACGTCTCAATGACGCCGTCCTTCGCGGACTTGATCTTCGTCTGGATATTGCAGACGCCGAGAATGCCGGTCTGAGGCGGATTGATCACGGGTGTGAACGCCTCGCAGCCGAACGAGCCGATGTTGGAGATGGTGAAGGTCGCGCCGGACATATAATCGGGGCTGAGCTTGCCTTCGCGGGCCTCGGCGGCAAGCCGCTTGGCTTCCATGGACAGCTCGAGCAGCGTCATCTGGTCGGCGTTAAAGATCGTGGGGACGATCAGACCGCGCGGGGTGTCGCAGGCGAAGCCAAGGTTGACGGTATTGAAGTGACGGACGACGTTCTCTTCGATGACGTTTGCATTCAGATCCGGGCAGGACTTGATGGTCTTTGCAACGGCAAACATGACCATGTCGTTGAGGCTGACCTTGCCCATGGGCGCGTCAAGCGGCTTGAGCATGGCGCGGTAGGCCTGGATCTGGGTCGCGTCGAAGGAATACTGCTGGGTGAGCTGCGCCATGGTGGACAGGCTCTTCGTCATGGACTTGGCCGTGGCCTTGCGCACGGGGCTCCACTTGACATCCTCAAAGTCGGCGGCAGCGGGCGCTGCTGCGGCAGGTGCTGCATACGCGGCGGCTGCGCCGGAGGCGATCAGCTTGTCGATATCGCGCTCGATGATGCGGCCGTTGGGGCCGGTGCCGGTGGCAAGGGCCGGGTTGACATTGTTCGCGACGGCCTTGGCCATAGCGCGCGGAGAAATGGCCTTCAGCTCGGCTGCGGCGGCAGGCGCTGCGGCAGCTGCGGGCGCGGCTTCTTCTGCGGCGGGAGCGGCTGCGGGAGCCGGAGCCTCTGCGCCGGGCTTCAGGAACTCATACGCGTCGCCGGGGTTGCCGATGGCGCAGACATTGACCAGGCACGGAACCTCGTCGCCGTCTTCATAGAATTTCTCAAGCAGGGTGCCGGAGGCGGTGGATTCGCATTCGAACTCCGCCTTGTCCGTCTCATAGGTGAAGAGGATATCGCCGACGTTTACATGGTCGCCGACATTCTTCTTCCACTCGCCAATGATGCAAGATTCGACTGTAATGCCTTCCTTGGGCATCAATACGCCTTCTGCCATAAGTGTTTCACTCCTATTTTAATCTCAATAAAAATTATTTGTTGGCCAGCAGATACTTCTCTGCTTCCGGGCTCCACAGGCCGTTGTGGCGCTTGGTGATCTCGTCAAGCTTTGCAAACAGCGGATCTGTCTCGCCCAGCTTGCCGAAGTCGGCGATGGCCGTCAGGGGCAGCTCGATCTGCGTGTAGATGAGCTTCTTGCCGCCGGGGATCTTCGGCAGGTTCAGAACGGTGTCGACGACGGCGTTCAGGCCGCCGATGTGGGTGATCATGGCAGCGGGGTTGATCTTGCCGGAGGTCATCATCTCGATGGCTTCCTTCATGTCGCTGGTGTTGCCGCCGGAGGTGCCGACCACATGGGTGTAGAGATAATGAACGTTGTACCAGTTGAATTCTGCCTTGAACTGGCTGTTGGTCGGGCCTGCAAAGAAGTTCAGGCAGCCGTCGAAGCCGAGGATATCGCCGGCCTGCTCGACAACGGGACGAACCGGTGCGAAGCAGATGACATCGTCATAGCCGGTGCCGCCGGACAGCTCACGCAGGTAGTTGGTGTCGCAGCCGGGCTTGGCGGTGTTGACATAGTGCAGCTCAACGCCCATTTCCTTTGCGTGCTCAACAGTATAGATGCTCTGGGCGCGTTCGAGTCTGGCGTCGTCAATGTCGGTGATGACGAGCAGGCTCGGGCGGCGGTCGCAGTGCAGCGCGTAGTCGATCGCGCCGAGGCCCATGGGGCCGACGGAGGCGAGCATGGCCATCTTGCCGCCCTCGACGATGCCCATCTGATGCTCATAGGAGCCGGGCTTGGTATGGTACATGGCATGGAACGTGCCGATGATGCAGCTCATGGGTTCTGCCAGAGAGCCGTAGAAATACGTGTCGGAGTTGTACGGCAGCAGGTTGTCGGTCAGCAGCGTCTCGATGGGGATGTTGGAATACTGGCTGTCGCCGCCGCAGTACTGGTAGGAGTAGCCGGGAGCCAGCTGGGAGCCCTTGTAGAAATGCGCGGGCTGGATGGCGAAGCCCTGGCCGGGCTTATACTTGTTCTTCCAGTTTTCACCGACCTCGGTGATCACGCCGCAGAATTCATGGCCGACGATTGTGGGATGCTCCGCAACGTCGTTCGGGACGCGCTTGTGATCCTCACCCTCGACTGCGGCCTTGTAGGTCGACATACAGATCGAGTCGGAAATGACCTTGACCTGAACGTCATCCGGGCCGACCTGCGGCAGCTCGATCTCCTCCAGGCGGAGGTCCATTTTGCCATGGATACGGACAGCTTTCGTTTTCATACGTTCCATTCCTTTCTTGCATTTACCTTACATAAATCATCCAACCAAAAATGGGATTGTGTTGGTTTGTATTGATTTCACCTTATTGTAGCGCAAGAATCCCAAAGTGTCAACGACAAATCCCGCATTCCGGTGCGGGATTGCGTTGTTTTTTGTGGGAGCACTTTGCATCCCCCTCCCCTGCCGGACACGGCGGGCAGAAAATGGCTCCCCTGAAAGGGGAGCCGGGGTGCTGGCGCGCCAGTGCTGATATTGTTACCCCTGCACCCTGCGCAGCGTGAGGGTATAGCTGTACTGCGTCCGTGTGGAATCGATTATGGTGTCGGTATAGACGTAATCGACCGCGACGCCGTCCACGACGGTATGATATTCGGAAAATACGCTGTCGCACAGCTCGGACGCAGCCGTCTGCAGGGGCTTATCGAGCAGGATGTGCCCCTTTTCTGCTCCGGCAAATGCAAACAGGGCGTACTGCATCACATCACCGGACGGGACGCTGATCCAGCCGTCCTCCTCGCCGCCCGCAGCGTGGTAGACAATGCCCGTCAGGACGCCGTTTTCTGTCTGGTATTCCAGCTGCGGCAGGCGGTCGTTGAACATGACGGTCGTTGTCCCACCGTTCGATTGAAAGCTCGATTCTTCCTTCCAACGGCCGTTTTCGTCCAATTCAACATCATAGTCCCCGAACTGGCGCAGGATCGTGTTGTAATTCTCCGCAAACTGTGCAACAGTCAGCTCCCCGCGGTAAACCGGGCCGACCGGCAGCAGTACGCGCAGCACGCCGCCCGCGATCAGCAGCGCAGCAAGCACAGCTGCCGCCGCAAAGCGCCATCCGGCGTGATCGCGGATGGTCTGCTCGGAGCCGTCCTCCCACGGAAGCGCCTTCCCCTGCTGCTCGTCGGTATAGCTGACATACAGGCGGTACAGGCGGAAAACCGGCAGATTCAGCCGGATCCCGTACCAGAACAGGTACGCGGTGCGCTCCCGCCCCTCCGCATAGGTCAGCTTTCTGCCGTCCGGGCTTGTCACGCGCAGGCCGAAGAGCCATTTGCCGGGCGTCGTGCCAAACCGGGACAGCAGCAGCGGCTCCAGCAGGAACATCGTGCCGAGCGTCAGAAGCTCCAGAAACAGCATGCCGCCCCGGCTGTTTTTCAGCATGTTGAAGCCAAGAGCCGGCAGGAGCAGCATCCACAGCGTCCGGTAGATCTGGCCGTCGAGCAGGCGCGCGAAGAAGCGCTGCCACGGAAAATGCTCCTTCGGAAGCGTATCACGTTCGAGCACGCGCTCGGTCTGCATTTCATCGAGATACGGCCTTGCGTCGAGCGTCCGGAACTGCGCATGCGCCTGCCGGAGCCGTCCGGCGATCTCCCCCGCCCGGTCAAGCGCCGCCTTTTCCTTCTGTATGGCCGTAATACGCGCGGAAAGCGCCGCATCCAGCTCTGTTTCGCCGCGCACGATCGCCTCGATCTCCTCGACCGAATAGGATGAGCCGCAATAGTCGCATTCGAGCTTCCCGGACGCGCCGACAAAGTGCAGCGGGCCGGTACACGCGGGACATTTGTAATTCGTGATCTGGTCTGCCATGCAGATACTTCGCCTCCTTTGATGGCTCTGCCCGCGCCAAAGGCGCGGGCAGAAAACTCAATTAAAGAACGATATCGCCCTCGTCAAACGGGTCGCCGCACTCGGGGCAGAACTTGGGCGGGTGGGTCGGATCCTCCGGCTCCCAGCCGCACTTGTCGCACTTGTACTTGGGTGTTCCGGCGGGCTTGGGCTTGCCGCACTCGGAGCAGAACTTGCCCTTGTTCACCGCGCCGCAGGAGCAGGTCCAGCCTGCCGCGGCAGCGGGCGCTGCCGGTGCGGGAGCGCTCTGCGCGGCCTGCTGCTGTGCGCCCATCTGATAGAGATTCTGCGCATTCATGCCGCCCATCTGTCCGGCCATATTCATGCCCATAAAGGCCATCGCCGGGCCGGCGTTCGGGTTGTTGGCAGCTGCCTGCATGGCGCTGGCCTGCGCGCCGACCAGATGTGCCGCCGCTCTCGTCGGGTCCATAAAGGCCGCGTTGCGCTGCAGCTCCTTGAGCATGGCCTCGTCTTCCTCGCTCGCCTTGACGGACGAAACGCCGAAGGAGACGATCTCAAGACCGCGCAGATTGCGCCACTTACCGGACAGGACCTCGTTGAGCGCGTCGGCCATCTCCATCGTGTGGCCGGGGAGCGCGGAATAGCGGATGCCCTGCTCGGAGATCTTGGCAAAGGCGGGCTGCAGCGCGGTCAGCAGCTCGGTCTTGAGCTGGCTGTCGAGACGGTCGCGGGTATAGTCCCCGCCGACGTTGCCGCAGACGTTCGTATAGAACAGGATCGGGTCGCAGATGCGGTAGCTGTACTCGCCGAAGCAGCGGATGGCGATATCAATATCGATCCCGGCGCGCTGGTCGACCACGCGGAACGGAACAGGAGAGGGCGTGCCGTATTTGTTGCCGATGAGCTCCTTGGTGTTGAAGTAGTACACGCGCTGATCCTTGGGGGGCTCGCCGCCGAAGGTGAAGCGCTTGCCGATATTCTTGAAGGTGTCGAGAATATTCTTGCCCAGCTTGCCGCAGAACAAAGACGGCTCGGTCGAGGAATCATATTTGAATTCGCCCGGCTCCGCGCAGAACTCCGTGACCTTGCCCTGATCGACGATGATCATGCACTGGCCGTCGGCGACGGCGATCACAGAGCCGTTGGAAATGATGTTGTCTGAGCCTCTGGTGTTGCTGCTGCGGCCGGAGGTGCGTTTCTGGCCCTTGACGGCCATGACGTTTTCCGGAAGAGAATCGCAATAGAAATACTCAAGCCACTGATCGGCCATCGCGCCGCCGGCAGCGCCGAGTGCCGCTTTGATAAGTCCCATTTGATTACGCTCCTTTTCTTGTCTTGAATGAAGTTGCTATGTGGAAATCTGCCATTGTATTCAGGATACCATAGTTTGACGCGTTCGGCAATCGGTTTGTTCCAATTTCATGAATAATCACAAATTTTCGCAGGAAACCGCGCATGGGCAGAAATGAAAATGTGACCATAGGCAGATTCTTATGAATTTGATATAATTATATCGAATAAGAGCGTTTGGCGAATTTGTACGCACCCGCGCACATGATCGTAGGGGCCGATGCGCGGATGAACAGAAAGGAATTAGGAAGAACCATGCAGTTTTTGAAGTGTGCCTGTTATCTTGCAGGGCTGGGTATCCTGAGCTTTGTACTTGGGCGGCTCGTTCCGAAGACGTGGTTCGACTATACGCGCTTTCCCTATCGCACGTTTGCGTTTGAGCGGAACGGGAAGCTCTATGAGGCGCTGCGCGTTTCGCGCTGGCAGAGCCGTGTGCCGGATATGAGCAGGCTGTTTCCGAAGCTCATGCCGCCCAAGAAAATGCCCGCCCGTCCGGACGAGCAGACGCTGCTCGTCATGATCCGCGAGACGTGCGCGGCAGAGGCCACGCACACGCTTCTGATGCTGGCCGGACTTGGCGTGATCGTCATCTGGCCGTGCGTATGGGGCGTGATGCTGTATCTGGTCTACGCGATTTTGGGAAATCTGATTTTCATCATCATTCAGCGCTACAACCGCCCGCGCCTTGTCCGGCTTTACGAGCGGAAGCGCGCAAAAAGGAGCAACGAGGCATGAAGGTACTGATCCTCAGCTGCAACACCGGCGGCGGGCACAATTCCTGCGCCAAAGCCATCGGCGCGGAGCTTTTAAATCGCGGGCACACGTATGAGACGGACGACGCGCTTTTATACGTCTCCAAGGGCACGAGCCGCTTTGTGAGCAATTGGCACGTGCGGTTCTACCGCTACTTTCCCAAGCTCTACAATAAAGGCTATCAGTACGCCGAGGAGCACCCCGCGTCGTTTGACGAATCCTCCGCTGCCTGCCGCATTCTGCGGCGCGGGTGCAAGCGGCTGCGCGCAGCGATCCTCGCGGGCGGCTATGACTCGGTCGTATGCGTACACCTGTTCCCGGCGCTGATGCTGACGTTTATCCAGCGGGAGGCTCCCCTGCCCATTAAAACCATGTTCATCGCTACGGACTACACCGCAAGCCCGTCGTGCGACCGGATGCGGCTGGATACCTGCGTGATCCCGGACGCGGCGCTGACGGAGCTGTTCGTGAAAAACGGCGTCAGCCCGGACACGATCGCGCCGCTCGGCATTCCGGTGCGTGCGGAGCTTTATTCCTGCCTGCCGGTGCAGGAGGCGAAAAAGGCCGTCGGGCTTGACCCGTCGCACCGGCACCTTCTGATGATGACCGGCAGCATGGGCTGCGGGCCGATGGAAGAAATCACGCAGCTGCTTGCAAATTCGCTTCCGGCGGAGTATGATGTGACTGTGGCATGCAGCAGCAACCGTCAGCTTCTGCGGCGTATGCGGAGAAAATTCGCAGACAGGCCCAACATCCACATCTGCGGATACATCAGCGACGTTTCCGTCATGATGGACAGCGCCGATCTGTTTCTGACAAAGCCCGGCGGCATCAGCACGACGGAGGCCATGGTCAAGGGACTGCCGATGGTGCTGGTCAATGTGGTCGGCGGCTGCGAGACGCCGAATCTGGAATTCTTCGTTTCGCACGGCGGCGCGGCCACGGCCGACACGCCGGAGGCCATTGCCGCGCTCTGCAAACGGCTGCTGGAGCACGACGAGGAGCGCCTGATCATGCGCCAGTCATTGCTCGCCATGCACAAAACCCCCGCTGCGCAGGCCATCTGCGACTGTCTGGAGGCATAAACCGGGCAAGGCGTGGGATTCTAATGATAAACAGGGAGGTCACAAACATGACGATCGTAACATTGGACAACTTTGAAAAAGAGGTCATGCAGGCCGAAACGCCCGTTGTGGTGGATTTCTGGGCAAGCTGGTGCGGCCCGTGCATGATGCTTGCGCCCGTGATGGAAGCGCTGGAGCCGGAGGTTCCCGGCGTGAAATTCTGCAAGGTCAACGTCGATGACGAGCGCGATCTGGCCATGGAGTTCCAGATCGAGTCCATCCCGACGCTGCTGTGCGTCAAGGGCGGCAAGGCCGTGAAGCGTCTGGTCGGCTTCCGCGAGAAGGACGCGCTCAAGAAGGAGCTGGAGGCGCTGTGAAGGTACGGCTGAACGAGGACAAGGAGGTCGTCGCCCGCATCAAGGAGGGCCTCAAGCGCACCGGCGGCTACTGCCCGTGCAGGCTTGCCCGCACGGAGGAAAACAAGTGTATGTGCGAGGAGTTCCGCAATCAGATCAAGGATCCCGACTTCGAGGGCTACTGCCATTGTATGCTCTACTATAAGGAAAAATAAGCGCCAGCCCGGCGTCCGTGTTGCGGATGCCGGGCTGATTTGCTGCGGGCGGACAGAGTCGTCCGCCCCCCTGCTGGCCGACAAAGAGACAGGGCCTCTTCTCCCGGTCGAACCGCTTGTCAAGCCCCGGTTCGCCCTTTGCCATGATTTTGGCGAAGCGAAAAAGCGCTTTCGGGGTCATGGAGCCGAGCAGCCCCTTCGCAAGCGGCAGCATGGCGCGCAGGCTGAGCCTTTCGCCGGGCCGCTTATAGGGTGTATCTGAAAACTCCCAACGCACCCGGACAGCGGGCCTTTTTGCGGTGCGCCGCGTCATTTTTCCTTGAAATACGTCAGTATTCCTGCGAAAAAATGTCTTGCGCAACGCAAAAATCCCTCGCTGCCGGTCACATCATGAGTTTTCAGATACACCCTAGGCAAGATAGCCCTCGCCCCGTTCGCTTGTTGCGTAGAGGATCCCGCCCCGCAGTGCCATGCACAGGTAGCCGCAAATGACGCGCTCGTCCAGCTCTGTGACCTTCATACCGATTCCTCCCGTTTCTGAAGCACGGCCACCGCGCACGGGATCCGCCCCTCGCAGAGCGCATATTCCGCGTCCGGATATCCGGCTTCCGCGAAGAACTGCCGGTAGGTGTCCGGCGTGAACTCGCGCTTGAAGTCCGCGCCCGCCCTTCCGATCGCGCCGGAGACGCGGTTGGTCGTGCCCTTGTCCGTCCGGTTCATGTAGGTGGGGATGATGAGCCTGCCGCCGGGGCGGCAGACCCGCTCCAGTTCCTGCAGCTCCCGGTACGGCTCGTCCAGCAGGTGGATGACGTTCGCGGCCACGACCGCGTCAAAGCTTTCGTCCGGGTAATCCAGATGGAGAATGTCAGCCTGCGCAAGCTGCACATTGCCGAATTTGGCGCACTTTTTCTTTGCCCGGCGCAGCATCGCTGCAGAAAAATCCGTGGCGGTCAGGCGCTTGCAGCGGGGTGCGATGACGGTGGTGAGCAGCCCCGTGCCGCAGGCGCATTCCAGCACGTCGTCAGCCGGAGAGATCAGCTCCCCGACCGCGGCGCACAGCGCCCGGTTCGCTTTTCGGTTGATGCCGTCGGCAAAAATGTCATAGAGCCACGCAACGTTGTCCCAGAACATGAAGGCTTCCTCCGTCCGTCTTATTTGTCTCTGAGCTTCAGGCAGAAATCGCAGCAGTCGCCCCCGCGTCCAAGCGTCTTGGTGCGGTGCCAGTAGAGCTTGGGGTGCAGGCCGTCGTAGGTGATATCGTCGCTGTCGCAGAAGCAGTGGCACAGCTCCGGACAGCCGTAGTGCACGCTGGCGTCGTGGTACGGGCATTTCGTCATATCGATGCGCCAGACGCCGCCGGTGGTCTGGATATCCCGCGACGCAAAGCCCGCCGTCACGCCGAACAGCTTCGGCGCCTGCTCTGAGAAGATCCCCGGCACCTTTTTATAAAGGCCGGGAATGCGCATGAGGCGGAGAAACAGCTTTTTCTGCCGCCGGGCCTTCTGCTCCACATAGCTGTGGATGGTCTCCAGCGCCTCGTCCTTCGGCATGACGGTCTGCAGCGTCTCATACGCCGCGATCCCCGGCAGGATCTGATTTTCCAGATGGCGCTGCTTTTCCTTCGTGGCCCCAACGTTATCCTGCCGCAGCGCCTGCAAGCGCGCATAAAACGCGGCGTTCAGCTGCTCGGCCTGCACAGGGAACCGCGCGGCGGCGGTCTTTTTGAAGTTTTTGGTAATGTAGCTTTCTTTCATGGTAGTTCCTCGTGCTGCATGTCCTGCTCGTGAAGGATCGGGTGGGCGAAGTGCCGCAGATAGCGCGCGCGGTATTTTTTGCCCATTTTAAGTGCGTAAAAAATATGAATTTTGGTACCGGGCAGGAGCATAATTGCAGGCGCATCCGCCTGTCCGAATTCGTAAACCTTCATGCTTTCGCAGCCTCATTTCCGGGCCAGCACACAGAGCCAGTCTCTTTTATGCTTGTAGATCTGCACGTCGCGGAAGCCCGCCTCTTCCAGCGCGGCTTTCAGCTGCGTATCCTTATAAATGCGCATACCGCTGATGCGCTGCGTCCACTTTTCATCGCCGGGGATGTCGCCGCCGCATTCGTTGCAGATGAGAAACGTGCCGTCCGGCTTTAAGACGCGATAAACCTCCCGGAAGCATGGGACGAGCCCCGGCCAGAAATAGACCGTCTCAAACGCCGTGACCGCGTCGAACCAGCCGCTTGCGAAAATGATCTGCTCTACGCTCCCCTGCCACACGGCGCAGCGGCCCGCCTGAATCGCGTCCGCGTTGCGTTTGCGCGCCTGCTCCGCGCTGACGGCAGAATAATCGATGCCCTTGACGATGCCCCTCGGGCATTTTTTCAGGAGCGTCCGGATATTCGCGCCTCCGCCGCAGCCGCAGTCGAGAACCTTTGCGTCCGGCGCAAGCTTCAAAAAGCGCAGACCCCAGCCCGACAGCGCGCGGTGCCCCACGTTCATCATCAAAACCATCAGCTTC
>OHSQ01000654.1_pt1 | contig 15495 bp, 10 predicted proteins | sample 1578661 | NCBI WGS metagenome assembly OHSQ01 (sample SAMEA3879534, study PRJEB24766) | human gut metagenome | biome: human-associated habitat; feature: feces | place: USA | collected 1985/1987 | reverse complement strand
CAGCTCTGTGCCATCTCTTTCAGCGTCTTGCAGCGTTCGCCCAGCAGTTTCACCAGATCAGCCAGCTGCGGGCCGTTACGGGTATCGATATTTTCCTGCTCAATGTGCCACTGTAAGTGAGTAGCAACATACTCCGGCGGCAGCGCGTTAATGTAGTGATGGTTCAGCCACAGCAGCTTGTCGGTGTTGAACGCACTGGCAGATTTGCTGACGGCATTCAAAGTGAAGTATTTGATCATCTCTTCACGAGTGAAGATTTCCTGATCGCCGTGGGACCAGCCCAGACGCACCAGATAGTTCAGCAGTGCTTCTGGCAAATAACCGTCATCACGATACTGCATTACGCTGACTGCCCCGTGACGTTTGGACAGTTTTTTACCGTCATCGCCATTGATCATAGAAACGTGCGCGTAAACCGGCACCGGCGCTTTCAGGGCCTTAAGAATGTTGATCTGGCGCGGCGTGTTGTTGATATGGTCTTCGCCACGGATAACGTGGGTTATCTCCATCAGGTGGTCGTCAACAATGTTTGCAAGGTGATATGTAGGAAGTTCGTCGGCGCTCTTATAAAGGACCTTGTCGTCAAGGATGTCGCTCTTTATAACAACGTCGCCGCGTATCATGTCGTTAACGTGAACGTCCTCGCCCGGCTCAATCTTGAAGCGTACAACATACTGACAGCCGTCGGCAATGAGTTTTTCAACCTCATCGGCAGGCATGGTGAGCGAGTTGCGCATCATCATTCTTGTGTGGGCATCATACTGGAAGTTCTTAATCTCATGACGCTTTGCGTCGAGTTCCTCGGGAGTGTCAAAGGCAATGTATGCCTTGCCCGCATCGAGCAGCTGGTCGACATATTTTTTGTATATAGCACGACGCTCGCTCTGACGGTAAGGACCATGGTCACCGCCGAAGCTGACACCCTCGTCAAACTTTATGCCAAGCCATCTGAACGACTCTATGATATACTCCTCTGCTCCCGGAACAAAACGGTTTGAGTCTGTATCTTCTATTCTGAAAACGAAATCGCCGCCATGCTGACGGGCGAAAAGATAATTATACAATGCGGTACGTACGCCGCCTATATGCAACGCCCCAGTAGGACTTGGTGCAAAGCGCACCCTTACTTTTCTTTCTGCCATTTATTAATGAAGATAAGATAAATTTTGTGCAAAATTACAATTTTTTTAGCAAAGTGGTGTATTTTTTTATTATTTTCGCAGAGTAAAGCATTTAATACGAAGAGAAATGGGCAAATTCAATAAAACAGACAAACATTATTTCAGAAATATTCTGACAAGAGTGGCTCTGGTGATAACGGCAGTGATAATCATCGTGGGCTTTCTGCCGCGCAACAGCGGGCCGCAGTTCAGATACGACATAGGCAAACCGTGGATGTACAGTTCGCTGATAGCCAAGTTCGACTTTCCTATATATAAGACCGACGAGGCCATAAAGGGAGAGCAGGACAGCATAATTAAGGCTTTTGAACCTTATTACAACTACAACACGGATGTAGAGAAAGAACAGATAAGCAGATTTCTAAGCAAATATAAAGAAGGCATACCCGGACTGCCATACAGCTATGTCACAACCATCGCCGACAGGCTTCACCGGCTGTATCAGGCAGGAATCATGGACACGCCCGAATACTCTGAGATAAGCAAAGACACCACAAACACCATAAGGATTGTGAGCGGCAAAAAGGCAACCAACGCTGAGATAATGTGCATCTACTCGACAATGACTGCCTATGAACAGATGTTCAGCGACCCGAAGCTGGCCGAGCAGCGCCAAGTGCTGCAGAAATGTAACCTGAACGAATATATACAGCCTAACCTGAGTTATGACGAGGAGCGCAGCGAGACCGAAAAGGCCGACCAGCTGAGCGGAATTCCGCTGGCCAGCGGAATGGTTCTCAGCGGACAGAAAATCATCGACCGCGGAGAGATTGTGGACGACCATACTTACAGGGTGCTAAATTCGTTTGAAAAAGAGACGCAGAGGCGCAGCGCAACAGTGAGCGCCATTCCGTCGACAATAGCCGGACAGATACTCTTTGTGGCAACACTCATAATGCTGTTTACGACGTATCTTGGCCTGTTCCGCAAGGACTATTTTGAAAAGCCGCGCAGCATCACCATGCTCTACACCATGATAACGCTGTTCCCTATACTCGTGTCGCTGATGATGAGCCACAGTATTCTCAACGTCTACGTGCTGCCCTTCACCATAGCGCCGATATTCATACGCGTGTTCATGGACTCGCGAACGGCATTCATATCTCACGTAATAATGATTCTGATATGCGCAGCGGCCGTGAAATATCAGTATGAGTTTATCATCGTGCAGCTCGTTGCCGGACTTGTTGCCATATATTCGCTGCGCGAGCTGTCGCAGAGGGCACAGCTGTTCAGGACGGCTGTACTGGTAACAGTAGGCAGCAGCGCAATGTATTTCGCGCTGCAGCTTATGCAGGACAACAACATAACGTCGATGGACCACAGCATGTACAAATACTTCATCGTTAACGGCGTGCTGCTGCTCTTTGCATATCCGATGATGCTCATCATCGAGAAGACGTTCGGATTTATATCCAACGTAACGCTCATTGAGCTGTCAAACACCAGCAAGGATCTGCTGCGACAGCTCAGCGAGGTGGCTCCGGGCACATTCCAGCACTCGGTCATGGTGAGCAACCTTGCAGCCGAGATAGCCAACAAGATAGGCGCCAAGGCTCAGCTCGTAAGAACGGGCGCCATGTATCACGACATAGGCAAGATGAAGAATCCTGCTTTCTTCACTGAAAACCAGGTGGGCGCCAACCCGCTCGACAAGATGTCGCGCATCGAAGCCGCACAGATTGTGATAAGCCACGTTACCGAGGGACTGAAGATGGCAGAGAAATATAACCTGCCGAGCGTTATAAAAGACTTTATAAACACTCACCACGGAAGCGGCAAGACGAAATATTTCTACATATCATACAAGAACGAGCACCCTGACGAACCCGTTGACGACTCGCTGTTCACGTATCCCGGTCCCGACCCGTTCACTCGCGAACAGGCCATACTGATGATGGCCGACACTGTGGAAGCCGCATCGAGGTCGCTGCCTGAATATACGGAAGAAAGCATATCCAACCTTGTCAACAAGCTCATTGACCAGCAGGTGAGCGAAGGATATTTTGTCTACTGCCCGATAACATTCCACGACATTGCCGTGGCTAAGCAGGTGCTTACAGAGCGTCTTAAATCGATTTATCACACAAGGACGAGCTATCCGGAACTGACAAAGAAGGAAAACAAGACAGAAAACACGCAGACCGCAAAAAAATAAAGCCGGAAAGCACCACGATAAGACCGGCCAATGTTGCTCTCATGCAGCATTGACCGGTCTGTTTTTATATGAACCTTGTATAAGAAAAACATGCACACATCAACATATTTGTGCATTAAGAGTTGCTTATCTTGTTAATAAAAATTAAACAAAATATGTCATTTCGAGAAATACAGAACAATAATAATACCTTTGCAGCCAATTTTTTAAGGTAATTAAAGATGAATAAAACAAAATTAATCTGCGCGGCTCTTGCACTGTCAACAGCCGCAACGGCCAGCGCAGGCGGCATTCTTACTAACACTAATCAGAACATCGCTTTTCTGCGAAATCCGGCTCAGGATGCCGTGATAGGCATTGCCGGAGTGTACAGCAACCCTGCCGGAGTGGCATTTATGAACAACGGATTCCATATGTCGCTCAACATACAGAACGCTCACCAGACGCGTGAGATAACCTCTACGTTCGCTCCCTTTGCCTATGGAGCCAACAACTTCGGCAACACCACCAAGACTTTTAAGGGCGAAGCCAATGCCCCGATAATTCCGTCGATACAGGCGGCATACAACAAGAACAACTGGAGTTTCCAGTTTAACTTTGCCATCACGGGCGGAGGCGGCAAGTGCATCTTTGACGATGGCCTGTCGTCGTTTGAGGGCAACATCGCCCTGCTGCCGCTGCTCTCACAGAATCTCGACGCTCTGACGACACAGCTCGGACTCGGCTCTCTGGGACTTCCAACCGTGTCGCAGTATGGCATGGACACATACATGCGCGGACGCCAATACTATTACGGCTTTACGCTCGGAGCAGCACGCAAGCTGAACGACCACTGGTCGGTGTATCTGGGAGCACGTGTGCTATACGGCAACTCTAACTATTACGGCTACGTGAAGAACATCAAGGCCAACATAAACGGTGAAATGGTAAGCGCACCCGAGACATTCAAGAATCTTTCGGCGCAGGCTGCCGTGGCCGTGGGAACATGCACCGAGATGGCAAACATGTATCAGCAGGCAGGCGACATGGCCAACGCAGCCAAATATGCACAGATGGCAAAGAACTATAAGGTGAAGGCCGTGATGCTCGGGGCGCTCGGAGCTGCCACTGAAGACGTTACGCTTAACTGCGACCAGACAGGCTGGGGCATCGCGCCGATAATAGGAGTGGACTATAAGACGGGCGAATTTAACTTTGCGGCTAAGTATGAATTCAAGACACGCATGCGACTGAAAAACCGCTCGGCCAACAGCGAGAGTGCCACCAATCTGGAGCAGCTCGGAAGATATGCCGACGGCATTGAGGTGGCTGAAGACTCGCCTGCACTGCTTACGCTTGGCGCACAGTGGTCGCCGCTGCAGCAGCTGCGCGTATCGGCCGGATGGCACCACTATTTTGACACCGACGCAAAACAGTATGACAATCATCAGGACAAACTCGGAGGCAACACCAACGAGTATCTTGTGGGTGCTGAATATGATATAAACAAGCGGGTGCAGGTAAGCGCAGGAGCGCAGTTTACCGAATACGACTTTACCGACAGTTACATGGAGGACATCAGCTTCAACGTAAGTTCATGCTCTGTGGGCCTTGGCGTAGGCGTTAAGCTTACCGAGAAAATGAAGCTCAACGTGGCCTACTTCCAGACTTTCTACAAGGACTACAAGCGCGAAACCAACAACTATTACAACATTTCGGGCCTGGCAGGCAAGGTTATAGGCAACGTGGCAAACGAGCTGATGGGCCCTGAGGCTGCACAGGTGGCTGTGGACAAGACCACGGCCCTGCTGACAACACCCGACCCTTCGACAGGCAAGAGCATGCTCTATGGTGCCGACACGTTTACACGTACAAGCCGCGTGATAGGCGTCGGACTCGACATCAGTTTCTAATCATAACCGCAAAGCTATCTGACTGACAGTCAGGTATTTACAAAAACCGCAAATATAGCTATGCAAAAGGCCACCTTTTAGCGTCTAAAAGGTGGCCTTTTGTCGTGTAATATGTGGCCTTTTGCAAGCTAAAAGGCCGTCTTTTGGAAAAGTATATTTTACAAGCCGTGGTGTAAACGAATTTTCATGACATTAATCCGACGCTGATAGGGATATTCTACAGCGGGTCTACATCGAAATAAATCTGCACCGAACGGTATTTCTTGTCCTGCTCCATCATGGCCTGTGCCTTGCGCAGATAAAGGCGTACCTTGGCAAGGTCGATGCCGTTTTCGAGTTTCAGCATTATCTTGCGTATGTTGAGCGTCTTTACCTTGGCAACAGAAGGCTTGTCGGGACCAAGCACACGGGTGCCGAACCATCCGCGCAGAATGTCGCTCAGACGCATCGAGGCCGAAGCCACCATGAAGTCGTCGCGATGTTTCAGAAACACATAAATAAGATGACAGAAGGGAGGATAATTGAACGTGCGGCGCTCTTCTATCAAGTCGGCAAAGAAGTTCTCACAGTCATTGCGCACCACCTGGGCTATAACCGGCAGCTGCGGACTCTTGGTCTGCAATATCACGAGCCCGCGCTTGCCCTTGCGCCCTGCACGTCCCGCCACCTGTGCCATCATCATGAAGGCGTGTTCGTAGGCACGGAAGTCGGGATAGTTGAGCATGCTGTCGGCATTTAATATGCCAACAACACTAACCTTGTCGAAGTCGAGCCCCTTGCTCACCATCTGAGTGCCGATAAGTATGTCGGTCTTATGTGCCGAAAATTCGCTTATCAGTCGTTCGTAGGCGTTGCGCGTGCGTGTCGTGTCCAAATCCATACGGGCTACACGCGCGTCGGGAAACAGCTCCATCACCTTGTCTTCCACTTTCTCCGTGCCGTAGCCACGGCCGCGCAGATCGCGGCTTCCGCAGCAGGGGCACACGTCGGGCACGGTATACGTTGCTCCGCAATAGTGGCACGTGAGCTGTCCGAGGCTCTTGTGATATGTCAGCGACACGTCGCACTTGTCACAGTGAGGCACCCATCCGCACTCGCGGCACTCTATCATAGGAGCGAATCCGCGGCGGTTCTGAAACAGTATGGCCTGTTCGCCGTTGTCGAGCGCCGTGCGCACGGCAGCCATAAGGCGCGGCGAGAACGGACCGTTCATCATCCTGCGGTGCTGCAGGTCTTTTATGTCTACCACCTCTATTTCGGGCAGCTGTATGTCGTTATAACGGTGAGTAAGGCTTACAAGTCCGAACTTGCCGGTGTGGGCGTTGTTCCAGCTCTCGAGCGACGGCGTGGCCGAACCGAGCAGCACCTTGGCACCATACTTGCGGGCAAGCATGATGGCCACGCTGCGGGCATGATAGCGCGGAGCTGGATCTTGCTGCTTGAACGACGTTTCGTGTTCCTCGTCGATAATGACAAGTCCGAGATTGGTAAACGGAAGGAGTACGGCCGAGCGCGCACCGAGAATCACGTCATAGGGCGTGGCTGACAGCTGTTTCTTCCATATCTCCACGCGCTCTGCGTCAGAATATTTTGAATGGTATATGCCGAGGCGATTGCCGAACACGCGCTGAAGACGCTGGCGTATCTGAACGGTGAGCGCTATTTCGGGCAGAAGATAAAGCACCTGCTGGTGGCGCTCAATGGCCTGGCTGATGAGATGTATGTAGATTTCGGTCTTGCCGCTCGAGGTTACGCCGTGGAGCAACACCACGTCCTTTTTCAGAAAACTGAAAACTATATTATTATAGGCTGTCTGCTGGGCCTCGTTGAGCGGTTTTATCAGTTCAGGATGCGGCTCACCTCCGTGGTTAAGACGGCCTATTTCACGTTCGTAAGTATTCAAGAATTTTCTTACTACAAGATTTCTGAACGCAGCCGAAGTGCCGTGGCTCTCGTTCATAAGCTCGTCGCGGCTCACCTCAGCCACAGACTCGGCACACTGGTCGCCGCTTATGGTGTCCCAGTGAGACAGCGTGAGGAACGTTTCAAACACCTTGCGCTGAGCCTCGGCACGTTTCAGCATGTCGAGGGCCACGTGTATGGCGCGCTCGTTGCGGTATTCGGGCGCAAGCGACACATAGGTTTCGGTCTTTGCCGTGTATCCGTCTTCGCTCTTCAGCCCCGACGGCAGGGCGGCATTCATCACGTCGCCAACAGACGACAGATAATAGTCGGCCATCCATCGCCACAGCTCAAGCTGCACCGAATTTACCACGGGAGCATCGTCCATCACTACGGATATGTCCTTAACCTTAAAGTCGGGCTTGTTGTTATGTGTCCTCACCACCAGTCCGACGTATGTCTTGCTCTTGCCGAACGGCACGAGTACTCTTACGCCCAGCCCCACACGTCCGGCAAGACTGTCGGGCACGGAATAAGTAAAGAGGCTGTCGAGCGGCAGCGGTAATATGATGTCTGCGTAAGTCATAGGTTGTGCAAAAATACATAATTATAGCCAAACCCCAAAATAAAAGAACCCGCAAGCATCATGATTAACGCTACACAAGAGAGACACCGGCACTGTCAGCCGGAACGGACAATGCTATATCTCGCTCCATTCGGGGCAGCCGCGGTCAATATATTTGTCAAACCGCATGGCCGGCATTCCGATTGCCATGGCTGCATGTATGGTGCCGCTGATGCCGAGCGAGCCTTCAAGTTTGCCGGGAGCAAGGCGCAGGGCGGCACACAGATAGCCGAGATAAAAATGAGCCACGCCAAGACTCTCGGCCATAAGCGACGCATTCTGATATGCGAGCTGTGCGTCGGCACTACTCATCATCTCGTTCCGGCGCGTGCTTATCAGTATCACGGCCGTTGCCTTGCGCAACACGTTGTCGTGTCCTGAAGCCCAACTTTTCACTACATGGCTCATTACCGGCACATTAGCATACACACCGGGCTTTATCAGCGACAGAAACGGCTTGACGAAAGGACTTTGCAGGCGGCGTATCGTCCTGGAGTATGTGGCACAGGTGAAATCGGTCAGCATACGCAGTTTGTCGTCAGACGACACCAGCGTGAATTGCAGGTCGCGCGAGTTATGTGCCGTAGGCGAACTGTAGGCGGCCTCGATTATCTTTTCAACCAAAGCGCGCTCAACGGGCTTTCGGCTCATGGCGCGGTTTGAACGCCGTGTCTTCATGAGCAGCATAACATCGTCAGGCGACGGACAGGCTGTACGCTCATACGCTACGATATCTTCATCACTGAACAACGAATGGCTTATTGCCGATGCCGGACATACGGCCACACACTGTCCGCAGCCGATGCAATGGTGTGGACTAACTACGGTAACGGCACGCGAAACGGTGTCGCGGCTGAACACTCCGACCGGACACACAGCCTCGCAACGGCCGCACTTGATGCAGTTGTCTTTAATATTGATTTGTGGATTGTCAGTCATATCTTCTGTTTTTATATAAAAACACAATTGTAACGGCAACTGTAATTCCTGCCGGCAAGCAAAGCCCGGAAGGAGATATGGCCTATAAACAAATTTGGGGAGATGTTTCATAAAACACAGAAACATCTCCCCGAAATTATGTTTGTTTCTAATATGTTTATTTTAGAAATAATAAGCTGCAGAAATCTGCCATGTGTTTGAACGGCCGCGAAGCACGCTCTTGGCTCCGTCAAGAACTGTTATCTCACCAGTCTTTCCGCAAACGATGTTATAGTTGGCACCAATCTGCAGATGGCTGAGCAGCATAACGCCTGCACCTACATTGACGCTGAAGTTAGAAGAACTCAATCGCCAATTTACAACATCCTCATAAAGGCTCTGATTTTTGTCACCTACATTGAATCCAAACTGCGGACCTGCTGCAAGATATACGGCAGCAAGGCTTCCCAAACCTATATCGTAACGAAGATTAATAGGAATATTAATTGATTTTTGTTTCAGCTTGGTTGAAACGATAGTATTATTATCGCCGGTTACATTTACTTCACCTTCACGCTGGTCGTAAAGTGCAGAGGCGTCGATTCCGAGTCCTACAATAGGAAGAGTAAACTTGATGGTAGGACCGATGAAGAATCCGGTACGGTTTGATGTTTCGAAAACATCCTTACTGAGCGACATGTCCGTGATGTTAAGACCACCCTTGATACCAAACTTCAGCTGTGCGTTTGCCGGCACGGCGAAATAGGTTGCCGCTACAAGAACAATCAGAGTAAATAACTTTTTCATAAGCTTAATTTTAAGTGTTTATAAATTTGACTGCCCCGTAATGGGGCAGTCTAGATCATGTATTATATCAATGTCTCTGTCTGCGTACAGTAACACGTGCCGCCGAAGATGAACCTGAAGAACTCTTGCTCGACGAGCGGCTCTTCTTGACAGTAGATGTAGAACGGCGGTTTTTCTTCACCTTCTTGCCCTTCACTTTAACATCGGCCTTGGCTATGCTGTCGAGCGAGTCCTTGCGTGCCTGGTCGCCCCAGATATTTTTCTCAAAGGCGACAAGCTCGTCTTCAATGCGTTTCTGCTCCTTTGCCATTGCCGAGTCTGTGTGGCAATACTGACTCAATGTCTGGCCCAGCATGTTCGTAGTCTTATAAATCTTACCCTTGTACATGTTGCGCGTGAAATAGTCGTCCATGCTCATCGTGGCGGCATTGTTGAGGTTGCTCGTCATTATTATCTGCTTGCTCAGATAAGGAGCCAAATCATCGTATTTAACCCAGAAGAGGGGATACTTCTGCGCCCCGTCGCCGAAGTCGTCCTCACGCGACATGATAGGACACAGAGCCAACACCTTTGTATGGAAAGTGGCTGAAGACTGATCGTAATACGCGCTTTCCTTTATATAGAACGACTTTACCTCTCGCGACGGTATATCACTGTTGTCGAGGCGCACGCGCCCTCCGTTGCGTTCATAATATATGTGATAGTTGTCCAAAAAGGCCAAAGGCTTTATACGGGCCGAATCAGTGAACACCTCGTTGCCGTCAAGACGATATTCATAGGCCTTGATGTAGCCGCTCATCATCAATTTGAAAATGTATGTAAACAGGTTCATCTGCGAACCGACTGGCTCTACCGGATAATACAGTCCGGCATTGGCATCCTCCTCGAGATTAATCTCACGGTAAATGTCGCGGCGCCATACAACATCCTCAGACATACGCGCTGCCGTAGGATAAGAGATGCGGGCACGGGTGGTGAGTCCCTGAGAGTTAGACTCGTTTTTCTGCTGCTGTTGTCTGCGGCGCGCAGCTGGCTGTGCCGACGCCTCGGTAAGGCATGCAGCCATCAAGAGCAATACTGCACACATACGCAAAGAACGTCTGCCAGCCACTACAATGTGGCCGTTTGCTATCTTTTTAAGGAACATGAATCTTCTCATATTTATGCTTTTATTTTTATCTCAAGCCGCGACTGGCGTCCAGACCGCGGCATGATGACTATTTCACAATAACTTCCATTGTCGACGGCAGCGTGCGCTTTATTCCGTCAGGACCAACGGCGGTGATGCGGGTAATGTAGAAACGTTTGTTGCGCGACAGGCCGCGGAACGTTTCGCGCTGACGCTGCGTAAACGAATCGCCGTCTGAAACCATCGGTACAGCGTTACCCATATTGTCGTAGAACACGGTCTCAAAGCTCAACACCTTGAAAGGAATATCGAGCAGTCCGTCGTCTATGGCTGCCTTGATGCCGCCCACTGACATAAGTGAAGCCTTGGCAAGGCCACCTGCACGGAAGCGGTTGTCGCCTATGGCGATGTATGGTGTAGGATCAGGCAACTTACGCACATGGAACGTAAACTGTCCTACGGGCTTGGCATTGCCTGTCTGAAGCGACATTACGCTTATGGTTACGTCCTTGCCGACGGCTGTAGGACGGGCTATATACTTGCCGGGACCTACGGGCTGAAGCGTGCCCCCGCTCATGGATGCCGAAACCTTGTTGAGCGGAACGCCCGGAATGCTTATGCTTATAGGATTGCTGTAGCCCGCATAAAGCACATTCATGAGGTCGGCAGAAACAGTTGCACTCGGGTCGACAACGGTGTATTTCTGTGAGAAATCACGGCGTATCACATCGCCGCTGCCGTTGCGCATGGTGATATAACCAGTAAGATTAAAGTCGCCCGTGCTGCCCGTTACAATCTCATAAGTGTTGTTGCGCAGACTTACCTGACGGCCGCCGATATATATCTGAGGCTGCTGCGTTGTGTCGACCGCAGCCATCACAATCTGTGCCGAGAACTTGTCGCCGCGCACTATAGTCTGAGCGTTAGGTATGACGAAAGCGCTGAGCTTGTTGACACGTATATCCTTCATGTCGATATTTGCCACAAGGGTGTGCAGCACCTCGCCTTCGGCATAGCGTACATCGCTCTGCAGCTTGGTGAGCAGAGTCACGGCGGCTGCAACAGGCATATCCTCGAACATATATTCCTGCCAGTTCTTACCCATTGTCTTTGCATTTTTAGGCAACTTGGTTGTAAGGTTGCTGGCTATGATTGACTTTTGCCGCTCGTCGGTAACCATCTTCAATATACGCTCACGAAAAGAGTTGATTGCATTGAAGAGCTGTCTGCCCTTGCCAGTGCCCGGCGCAAGCATAACCTGATTGGCAGCTTCAAGGTTTTCTTTGTTCTGTATGTTAAGTACATCGCCGTCGGCTCCGTCGGCTTCTTTCACTATTGCCTCCTTCAGCTGCTGTGCAAAATTGAACAGCGAGTCGCTCATCTGCTTGACGGCAGTGGCCTTCTCAAACCACTCCTTAACTTTTTGAGGATTAGACTTCATCTGAGCCTCAAAGTCGTTATACATCGACTCGTTTTCTGAAGAAGCGTTTGATGTGGTGCGGTGGAGGCTCTCCTCTACGACAGAGAATCCCTCGAGCACTTCGGTCGAGACGTTAAGCGCAAGCATGGCCATGAGGACGACGTACATAAGGTTGATCATCTTCTGGCGTGGAGATACCGGTCTTTTCTTTATTGCCATTGCCTTGCGTTTTTATACTTCTGCGTTGTTTCCGTTGTTTGTTGCTGCTCGCATATTGACGGTCATAGCCTCAATCATACGGGCATAAATCTTGTTAAGCTGTTCAATCTGTGAAGCCATCTTACGCGACTGCTCGTTTATCTGGTCGATGGTGCCAATCTGAGAACTTGCGCCCTTTAGCTGCATCTCGTAAACCTTGCATATACCGGTAAGGGTGCGGTTGAGATTCTCCATCTCCTCTGAGTCGCGTGTAAGACGCGCACTCTGATCAGATACTTTAGAAAGCATCTCTGTGAGTTTTTTGAGTTCCTCAACATAGTTGCTTGTGGCCTCTTCCATTTCAGGCGACACTTGCTGCTGAGCAGTAATCCATCCTGTAGACGGCTGCTGCAGCGGGGCACCCTGAGGAGCCGTGACGCAGCAAACTCGCCGTCGGCTGATGTCTGCTCGCCGTCTGACGGCTGAATGTTGTCGCTGCCGAAAGATATTCCTGAAGGTGCAGCCTGAGGCTGTGCGCCGCCTCCGTTGATGTATACCACATTTCCGCCCTGCACTCCCTGAGGGGCTGCATGCGGAGCGTCAGCAGGAACTTCATACTCATTATCCACAGGTACGCCGTTGTCATCTACGACGACACCTTCCTCATTGACATGTGTAGGTATTTCTTTGCCTATGGCAGTCTTGTCGAAAGGACGGTCGAAGGCTGAAATGAAGAACACGATAACCTCAGTGCCCATACCAAAGTACAACATGATGTTGGCTCCGGGAAGGTGGGTGAGTTTGAACAATGTTCCTAGGATAACGATAGACGCACCCCAACTGTAAGCGTAGTTCAGGAATGTTTGTCCCGGCACGCTGTCGAGCCACCTCTGCAGGCGGTAGATAATGTTATATTTGCTGTATTCTGTCATGTCTTACTTCTTTTTCTGTTTTGAACTTGTTGTACTTGCCAGACTTCTTACACAGCGGAAACCTATGTAGCTTCGCGGCTGATTTTGATACTCCCATGTGCGCCATGCCGAACGGATGTACGACTCAGGGTCTTTCCACGATCCTCCGCGCACGCTCTTTTTCTTGAGCTTATACGGGTCTTCCTTCGCCGCATTGTAGCGCAGCTCCGGGTTAAGGTCGTTCATGGCGTCGATACCCGCCTCGGTGTATGTCGTGCTTGTCCATTCTGCCACGTTACCGGCCATGTCGAACAGTCCGTTTGAATTGGACGAGAATATACCCACACGGCTTGTTATCAGGTTGCCGTCTTCAGTATAATTGCCACGGTCAGGCTTAAAGTTGGCAAAGAAGCAGCCCTTGTCGTTTTTAACGTCAACATTCTCCCACGGGAACTCAGTGCCTTCCTTTCCACGCGCCGCGTACTCCCATTCGGCTTCAGTCGGCAAGCGATAGCGCTGAATGTAGCGTGCCTCGCCACCAAGGCCCTTAAGCAGATAGTCGGTACGCCATGCACAGAAGGCGTTTGCCTGCTCCCATGTTACGCCTACTACAGGATAATCGTTGTATGTAGGACTGCTGAAATACAGCCGCATATATGTTTCGTTGTCTGAGTTGACAAAATCGTTCACCCAGCATGTCGTGTCTGGATATATGTTAACGATATAAGTGTTGAGGAAGTCCCACGGTCCGCTCAACGGGCGGTCGATGGTCTGTCTGACGATTCGTCCCTCGTCATCGATATACGCAGTGTCCTTAGAAATCATCACTACTTCGTCGGGGTTAACCGGAATATCAGTGTTGAGATTGCGCTCTGCAGGGTTTAGTCTGTTGCGGCGCAGTGCAGCAGCTGTATAGTCGTAGACCTCGTAGCGATAGTTCATCTGACTGGCGTCGAGCATCTTCTCTCCGGTAACCGGGTTGGTTACATAGAGACTCTCAATGGCTCTCTGCTCATCTTCGTTAGGCTTGCGCGGCAGAGGCTTCTTCCAGTTAAGGTGCGGAGTCACGGGGTCGCCGTTTTTGTCTTCAGTTATCATGTAGCTCTCGTCACCTCCGTAAGACGGGTCGGCAAGACGTGTGCGCAGGATAGAGTCGCGCACCCAGAACACAAACTGTTTGTATTCAGAGTTGGTAACCTCTGTTTCGTCCATCCAAAAACCGTCTACCGAAATTTCTTTCACGGGTGTCTGCTTTCCCCACAGGCTGTCTTCTTTCTCCATACCCATTTTGAGGAAGCCTCGCTTTATAAGTGTCATTCCGTAAGGAGTAGGCTCAGTAAAGCCCCGTCTCCGCGTCCGAGCGATGTGGCACGTCCGCCGAAACATGCAGTGAGCGTGGTCAGCACTATCACGCCGAGAGCAACTATTGTTTTTATTTTTTTCATATCTTATAATATTCTCACGCTTTTATGTTTATTCTTTCCTTTTTTATAAAGGTTAAGTGTTGTCTGATAACCGATAAAAAGCTCATGGCTGCCGTTACCGATGTTTATGGCCGAGGTATAAACCTCATAACTATAGCCAATATTGATGCCATGGAAACTGCCGCCCACTAACACTGTAAAAGAATTGGTGGGACTGTATGACACGCCACCATAGAGCATTTTTTTGTCGTTGGTGTAGACCAGTCGGCCCGACACATCGCCCCTCCAGGCCACTCCATCGGTGCGCAAAAGCACAGATGGATGTATTGTTAGAAACGGATTTCTTAGTTTAATATTGTATCCGCCGGTCAAATAAAATGTAGGATCAATCTGCAATTCATTAGTTTCGCCCAATTCTACGAGTGGCGAAGTAAGGTGCTGCCCCGACACGCCGACATACCATGGGCCGTGAGTATAATAAAGTCCGAAGCCTACATCAAATGCGCTTCCGTTGACGTCTGACGTGGTAAATGCAGGGTCGCTTGAGTCTTCAATATCGAGTTTTGAACCGTCGAAACTTTCGCTGAGCATTCCAATCTGCACACCCGCGCTTATCATTCCGCCAAAGAGTTTGTGCTTATAAGCATACTGTATCGCAAGACGCTGATGCGTGAAAAGACCTATCTGGTCGTTAAACAGCGAGAGTCCCACACCATGGTAATTTTTAAGTAGATACAAAGGCATGTCAGCACCCACGTACATCGAGCGCGGATTGTTCTCAAATCCGGCAAAGCTGAGAGCGTAGACCGCTGCGATATTGAGCTTGGATGCCTTGCCCACCGAGCCCGGATTATAATAAGGCTCCAGATCCCAATAGTGACTGAAGGACGCGTCATACTGCGCACTGACCCTTGAAGAGGCCAGCAACAA
>OHSQ01000653.1_pt1 | contig 15513 bp, 14 predicted proteins | sample 1578661 | NCBI WGS metagenome assembly OHSQ01 (sample SAMEA3879534, study PRJEB24766) | human gut metagenome | biome: human-associated habitat; feature: feces | place: USA | collected 1985/1987 | reverse complement strand
GGTGTGGAATTCGGCAAGGAGATCCCCGCCACGACCTTCATCGGCTATACCAACATGGAAGCCGAGGGCAAGATCGTCGCCATCGTCGCCGACGAAGAGCTTCAGGGTGCGATCACGTCCGGCACGGATGCAATTCTTGTCCTCGACCAGACCCCGTTCTACGCCGAAATGGGCGGCCAGGTCGCCGACCATGGCACCATTCACACCGAAACCGCCGAATTCACCGTCACCGACGTGCAGAAGAACAAGGGCGGCAAGTTCATGCACTACGGCAAGCTCGTCTCCGGCTCTCTGGCCGTCGGCGATACCGTGACCGCGTCCATCGATGCCGCCCGCCGCAAGGCCATCATGCGCGCCCACTCCGCAACGCATCTGCTGGACTATGCTCTGCGCACGGTTCTCGGCGACCATGCCCATCAGGCAGGCTCCCTTGTCGAGCCGGACCGCCTGCGCTACGACTTCACACACTTCTCCGCCGTCACCGCAGACGAGCTGGTCAAGATCAGCCGCCTTGTCAGTGAGCTTGTGCTGGACGGCATGTCCGTCGAGACGAAGGAAATGCCCATCGCGGAGGCGAAGAAGCTCGGCGCGATCGCCCTGTTCGGCGAAAAGTACGGCGATGTCGTGCGCGTCGTGAACATGGGCGGCAAGTCCATTGAGCTTTGCGGCGGCACCCATGTCGATAACACCGCCAAGGTCGGCCCGTTCCGCATCACGAGCGAATCCTCTGTTGCCTCCGGCGTGCGCCGCATCGAGGCCGTCACGGGCGAAGCGTTCCTGAATCTCGTCGATGAGATGAATATGCGCCTGGTCAAGGCTGCTGAGCTGCTGAAGACCACGCCGATGGAGCTGATCAACAAGGCCCAGAGCAGCATGAACGAGATCCGCGAACTGCATCAGACCATCGAGAAGATGAAGGACAAGCTGTTTGCAGGCGATGTTGACAGCCTCCTCTTCTCTGCCAAGGATGTAAACGGCCTCAAGGTCGTCACGGCCAGCCGCGAGAACACCGACGCGAACGACCTGCGTAAGCTCGGCGATTTCCTGCGCGACAAGAATCCGAACACCGTCGCGGCTCTCGGCGCTGTCAACGGCGAAAAGGTCACGCTGCTGGCCGTCTGCGGCAAAAACGCCGTCGCACGCGGCATCAAGGCGGGCGATATCATCAAGAATATTGCGCCCATCGTCGGCGGCAAGGGCGGCGGCAAGCCGGATTCCGCCATGGGCGGCGGCACGAACGCCCTCAAGCTCGACGACGCGCTGGCGGCTGTCGACGATTACGTCGCGGCCAATGTCAAGGACTAAGGAGGAAGCACCATGTCTGATTGCCTGTTCTGCAAAATCATCGCGGGCGAGATCCCGTCCGCAAAGGTCTACGAGGACGACCTCTGCTATGCCTTCAAGGACATCAGCCCCCTTGCCCCCACACATTTCCTCGTCGTCCCGAAGCAGCATTTTGCCTCCGCCGCTGAGGTCACGCCGGAAAATGAAGCCGTGGTCGGCCACATCTATACTGTCATTGCCAAGCTTGCCCGGGAAATGGGCTTTGCCGACGGCTACCGTGTGGTAACGAACGTCGGCGAGCTGGCCGGGCAGACCGTCCATCACATCCACTTCCACGTGCTCTCCGGCAAGCAGCTGGGCAGCTTTAACTGAGGCTCCAATATTTTTACAATTTTCCCTGCCATGCCGCCCGCATGGCGGGGAATCTGTTATTTTCCCATCAAAAACGCACGGAAGGACTTGAAAAAGGCTGTAGTGTATGCTATCATTGGTATATATGCCAGCGGAGTCATCCCTCATTCCCTCCGGCTATGGCATTGGAAACGTTTTAACCCTCTCTCCTTCAAGCAAGCAAATCCAGGCTTCCCTGCTTCGGCTGGGAAGCCCAACCCCCCTCTGTGACAATTGTATCGTATTCGGCCCACACCTCCTGCCACTTACCAGCTGTAGTTTTATTTTATCTTCTAAATCGAACAAATTTTCTAATAATGCTTGCATTGGATCCGCCTTCGGTGGTATGATAGGGACAGAACCTGAAGGGAGGCGGAACGGGTGTATCTGGCGATCGATCTGAAATCCTTTTATGCGTCGGTGGAATGTGCGGCGCGGGGGCTTGACCCGTTGAAAACAAATCTCGTTGTGGCGGACGCGGCGCGGACGGAGAAAACGATCTGCCTGGCCGTCTCGCCGTCCTTAAAGGCGTATGGCATCGCGGGCCGGGCGCGGCTGTTCGAGGTGGTGCAGCGCGTCGAACAGGTAAACGCCATGCGGCGGCAGCATGCGCCGGGCCGACAACTGCGCGGCCAGAGCGAAAACGCGGACACGCTTGCCGCGCACCCGGAGCTTGCGCTCTCCTTCATCACCGCGCCGCCGCAGATGGCGAACTATATACGTGTCTCCACGCAGATCTATCAGATCTACCTCAAATATTTCGCGCCGGAGGACATTCACGTCTATTCCATCGACGAGGTCTTCATCGACGCATCGCCGTATCTGCGCACCTACGGCCAGACGCCGCAGGAGCTGGCGCGGACGGTCATTCTGGACGTGCTGCGCACGACCGGCATCACCGCGACCGCCGGGATCGGCACGAATCTGTATCTGGCGAAGGTCGCCATGGATATCGGGGCCAAGCACGTGGCGCCGGATGAAAGCGGCGTGCGCATTGCCTGCCTCACCGAGCGCAGCTACCGCGAAACGCTCTGGACGCACCGGCCGCTGACGGATTTCTGGCGCGTCGGACGCGGGATCGCAAAAAAGCTTGAGGAAAAGGGCCTGTTCACGATGGGCGATATTGCCCGCTGTTCGCTCGGCAGGCCGGATGAATTTTACAACGAGGAGCTGCTGTACCGGATGTTCGGTGTGAACGCGGAGCTGCTGATCGACCACGCATGGGGCTGCGAGCCGTGCACGCTTGCGGACATCAAGGCCTACCGGCCCCAGACGCACAGCGTCAGCTCCGGTCAGGTGCTGCAATGCCCGTATCCGTTTGAAAAGGCGCGGCTCGTCGCGCGGGAGATGGCGGACGCGCTGGCGCTGGAGCTGGCCCGGAAGGGGCTTGTGACCGATCAGATGGTCCTGACCGTCGGCTATGACCGTGAAAGCCTGACAGACCCGTCCTGTCCGCCGTATCACGGCCCGGTCACAGTCGACCATTACGGGCGGCGCGTCCCGAAAGCCGCGCACGGGTCAGAAACGCTCCGGGCGCCGACCGCCTCCTCCAGAGAGCTCCTGCAGGCGCTGACGGTGCTGTTTGACCGGATCGTGGACCGCGGGCTGCTCGTGCGCCGGATGTATGTCGTCGCGAACCATGTGCAGCGGGAGCGGGACGTGCAGGCCGAGCCGGAATACGTTCAGCTCGATCTGTTTGCCGACGAAGCGGCGCTCACGGCTCGGCGCGAGGAACAGTCCGCGCGTGCGCGCGAACGGCGGATGCAGGACGCCGTGCTGGCCATCCGCGAAAAATACGGCAAAAACGCCATCCTGAAGGCCATGAGTCTCCGCGACGGCGCAACTGCCCGCCAGAGAAATGAGCAGATCGGCGGACATAAGGCGTGAAAAGCGTCTGCAGGCGAAATGCAGCGCAGACAGAAAATCCCCGTGCCGCAGTGCTGCGGCACGGGGCATTTTCATAGGGGCTGGGATTTACTTCTTGACGAAGGACAGGCAGTCCGTGCACTGATCAACCGTCGGATCGGCTTCATGGGTTCCAATACAAACCTTATCGAGGGTACAGTAATCCTCGCAGCCGCAGTGGTTGTTGCACTGGCTCACGTGGCACTCGATTGCGTGGTTGGCCTTTTCGTTTGCAAAGCTCATACAAAACTTCCTCCTTTTTTAAGGTACGGACTTAGTATGTGCGCAAACGGCCTGTTCATGCTGGAAAAATTTTTATCTGCGGCCTCCGCCGAAGCCGCCTCGTCCTCCTCCGAAACCTCCGCGGCCTCCGCCAAAGCCGCCTCGGCTGCCGCCGCCGGGCCGGGGCCGTGGTGGTGATGATGGTTCGAGAACAGCGAGCCCAAAAACAGGCCCGACCAGAAGCCTCCGCCTCCGCCGCCTCTGCGGCCGGAGCCGAAAATGGCCTTGATGATCCAGAAAATGACCAGAATCGTAATAATTGTACCGATTACGCTTTTCCTCCTGACACGTCCGGTCTCCTGCACGGGCGTGTAATCCTCATTCGCAGTCCCGTTCAGGCTGGTTTTGCACCAGCTGTACAGATCCTTGTACATATCACTCGCCGCGTCGTCTGCATCGCCGTCCAGAATGGCGGCAAAGCCGTCCTGAAAGATCGATTCCAGCTTGCTGTCGGTATAATCCGCGACATACGAGCCAGTCGTCACGTACCACTGCTCTGTGCTGGTATCAATGGCAAAGAGCATATCATACTCGCTCAGTCCCATTGAATCAAACGCGCTGTCCGTATAGTTTTCCAGCGTTTTTCCGCCGGTGCCGTCCGTCGTCAGAATGGCGATATGGCTGCCGGTTTTGCGGTAGATCTTGTCGTTATAGTCCCGAATGGCTTTTTCGCCGCTGCGGGTAAACAGCCCTGCGTCGTCGCGGATATACTTGTCGGAGATCGTCTCGTCTCCCGCTGTATTGGATGTCTGCTCTTCCGCAGGCGTCTGGGAGATAGTCTGCTCCGGCACGGCTGTCTGCGCTGTCTCAGCCGGTTTGTCACTTTTGAGCACCGGGGACAGCCCGATGAAGAGCGCCGCGGCGATCATCACGATTGTAAAGACGACCGCAACGCCTGGTTTCTGAAAGAATTTCATGCCTGCTCCTTTTAAAAGTTTCAGCTGCGCGGCTGCAGAAGCTTCTGCTTCAGCTCGCCCTCCAGCCTGCGAAGCTCAGCCTCGGCCTCCTGCCGCTTCTTTGCGCCGTCGGTCTGGATCTGCAGGACTTCGTCGAGCGTGGAGATCAGCTGCTCGTTGGTGTGCTTGAGCGTTTCCATGTCGACGATGCCGCGCTCGGATTCCTTCGCCGTCTCGACGGAGGCCATATGCAGCATATCGGCGTTCTTCTGCAGCAGCGCGTTCGTCATGTCCGTGACCTGCCGCTGAGCCTCCATGGCGCGGCGGGAATTTTCGATGCCGAGCGTCAGCACCATCTGGTTCTTCCACAGCGGGATGGTGTTGAGCACGGAGGTCTGGATCTTTTCGACAAGCGCGGTGTCGTTGTTCTGTATCATGCGGATCTGCGGCGCGGTCTGCAGCGAGATCATGCGCGTCAGCTCCAGATCGTGGAGCTTCTTTTCGAACCGGACGCATTTGTTTTCAAAATCATTGGCCGCCTGCGCATCCTCCGGCAGATTCGAAGCCTCGGCCTTTGCGCGCAGCTCATGCAGCGTGGTGCTGCGGGCCTCGGCCAGCTTCTGCTTGCCGGCCAGAATATACATGGTCAGCTCCTTGAAGTACTGCAGGTTCCGCTCGTACATCTGATCCATCACGGCTACGTCCTTCAGCAGCGTGATCTTGTGCTTTTCCAGCTCGCCGGAGATGCGGTCGACATTGACCTCCGCCGTCGCGAAGCGGCTCTTCATCTCCTCGGCGTTGATCTTTGCCTTGCGGAACAGGCCTGCGATGCCCTTCTTTTCCGGCTCGTCCATCGTCTTGAGCTCGACGAGCAGGCCGGAGAGCATATCGCCGATCTCGCCCAGATCGCCGGTCTTGACCTTGGCCAACGCCGTGTCGGAGAAATCTGCGATGTTCTTCTGTGCGGAAGCGCCGTATTCGAGGATCTGCTGCGCGTTTTCCAGATCGATCTGCTTCGAGAAGGCCAGCACGGCCTGCTGCTCTTGCTCGGAGAGCGCGGAAAGATCGGGGCCTGCCTCCGGCGCGGCCTGTGCTTTCGTGATGAGATCCGCTTCCTGTTTGACCTCCGGCTGCGGCTGCGCGTTCAGATCCGGCGTCAGGGTGAGCTGGGGAATGTATTCGTCCATAATCTGTTCCTCCTGTATCTATTTGTACCGTTTATGCAAAATCCTTTTTGTTCGTCAGCCCTTCGCTGGCCATCATTTGCTCCATCACGCGGATATCGGCGGTGATGTCGACGACGTCGGCCTCAAACAGCGCGTCGAGCTGCCGCTGGAAGGCGATAATGACCTTGTCGAGCAGGTCTTCGATCTTCTGCATCCCCTCGGTGATGTTTTCCGTTTTGAGACTCTGGTTCTGCAGCGTGACGTACTGCTCCATAAGCTTGATCGTGGTCGGCAGATAATAGTTGAGGAACTGCCGGATCTGACTGAGCTTTTTCGGGTTTTTCCGGACGCAGTCGAAGATCTGCGCCGTCAGCCGCTCGATGAGATCGATCTGGGCGCTTATGCGCTCGTCAGGGATCTCGTCGTTCAGACGGCGGATATCGGCGATGGCGCGCTTGCCCTGATAGATGACCGATTGCAGCTCCGGCGGGAGCTTTTCCTCCGGCTCTGGCTCCGGCTGCGGTTCAGGCTTCTTTTCCGCCTGCTTCGGCTGGGGCTGCTCCGGCGCGGCAGCCTTCGGCGGCTCGTCCGTCTTTTTGCCGGGCAGCACGATGCGCAGGATCGCATACACGATCGCCGACACGACCGCGCAGGAAAGAATCCCCCGGAAGGTGTTCAGCTTGCCGGCGTACAGCAGCCATACGATGCCAATGGCATAAATCGGAAGCGCGGAGCGCTTCTTTTTTGCGTTCTGTTTCTCTTTCTGTTCGTCCATGGTATTCCTTTCTCCGCAAGGCGAAGCATTTTTCTGGATATTTCCTCAAACTAATAGTAGTACAAACGTTGCGGAAAGTCAACTGCCGGACCGGATTGACACGGACTGCGGCGCACAGTATAATAGAGTGCGGAAGGAACCGGCTGCGCGGGAGAAGCTGCGGAAGCATCCTTGAGGAACCGGCTCCCTGCCGCATATCCATACCTATGCCGGCAGCCGGAAGGCGGTGCGCGGCTTTATTTTATGTAATGGAGGCATTCCTATGATCCGTGTATCCCCTTCGATTCTGGCGGCAGATTTTGCAAATCTGGAACGCGAGATCGGTACGATCAAACAGGCTGGCGCCGAGTATGTACATATTGACGTTATGGACGGCCTGTTTGTTCCCAATATTTCAATCGGACTGCCCGTTTTGTCCTGCATCCGCAAGGTGACGGATCTGACGCTCGACGTGCATCTGATGATCGACCGCCCCGTGCGCTATGCCGAGCGCTTTTGTCAGGCTGGCGCGGACATCGTGACCGTCCATGTCGAGGCTGACACGCAGGAAAACACACTTGAGGCGCTCCGCATCATCCGCGCCTGCGGCAAAAAGCCCGCGATCTGCGTCAAGCCCAAAACACCGGCGGAGGCTGTGCTGCCGTTCATCGAGCTTGTCGACCTGATCCTGGTCATGACGGTCGAGCCGGGCTTCGGCGGCCAGAGCTTCATGGCCGACATGATGCCCAAGGTGCGGGCCATCCGTGTGTATATCGATGAGAAAAATCCCGGCTGCGAGCTGGAGGTCGACGGCGGCGTCAACGCGCAGACTGCGAAGGTCTGCACGGCGGCAGGCGCAAACGTCCTTGTCGCAGGCAGCGCGTTTTTCAAGGCCGAAGACAAGGCCGCGTTTGTACAGGCGGTAAAATAAGCACACCCGCGTGAATTTTCAACTCCCATTGCCGTGTTTCCGCACGGCGATGGGATTTTTTCGTTTCGGCAGGGAAGACCTCTTGACAACGTAACAATGTTATGCTATTATGCGACCGTAACAATGTTACGGAACACTGTTACGGAAGGAGACTGCACATGGATGAGGATCTGATTTCCAAAAAGGAGCTGTTGGAGCGCTATGGGATCTCCTATGGTGCGCTGTACCGCTGGAAGCGGATGGGCCTGATCCCGGAGAGCTGGTTCCTGCGCCGTTCAACACCGAACGGACAGGAGACGTATTTTCACACGAAGCAGATCTGCCCGCGCGTGGAGCGGATATTGGAAAGCAAGGAGCGCGTCTCGCTGGACGCGCTGGCGGAGGAGCTGGCCGGGCAGAAGCAGGCGGCTGCCGCGCGGCGGACGCTGGTTCTGGAAACAAAATACGGCTCGAAAACCTATTCCCTCGACGAGCTTTTGCACCTGTATCTGACCGAGGGCGAACACAAAACCGATATTCTGGAGCATCTGAAGGAGGAAGCATTATGAACGAACACATTGATATGAAAATTTCCGGCTCGAGCACCATGCCGGGCGGCGAATACGGCAGAGTCTCGATCAGCGGGGCAGGGAAGGTGCAGGGCAGCCTCAAATGCGAGGAACTGCACTGCTCCGGTGCGGCGAAGGTCCATGGCGACGTGGACTGCGCGGGCGAGCTGCGCACGAACGGCGCAGGTAAGGTGGACGGAAGCGCCCGGTGCGGCAGTCTGTCAGCCTCGGGCGCATTTTCCGCGCAGACGGTACAGGTAGAGGGGCTCGCATCCGTCTCCGGTTCTTTACGGACAGAGCAGGCGTTTACGGCGGACGAACTCCGCGCGTCCGGCTCTCTGGAGGCCGGCAGCGTCCACTGCCGGGCGCTCCGTTCCTCCGGCGCGTGCCGGGTCAGCGGAGACGTCGAGGCAGAGACGGCGGTCTTGAGCGGTGCAGTAGAGATCGGCGGACTTCTGAACGCGGAGACGGTCGAGATCTCGGCCAACCGCGCGGTGCACATCAGTGCCATCGGCGGCGGAACTATCCGCGTCCTGCAGAAGGACACGGCAACGGTCCTCGGTATCTTCCGCACAAGCCCCGGCTGTGCGCGCATCGGCTCGATCGAGGGCGATAACATCGAGCTGGAGAATGTCGAGGCTGAGATCGTTCGCGGCAAATACGTCCGCATCGGGCACGGCTGCCGCATCGGAACGGTCGAATACGGCGAAAATCTGGAAGCAGAGCACGGCACCGTCAGACAAAGCACGCAGACCGGTACAAAATAAGTGTCGATTCTGCGCCAAATTGTAAATATTTCTTAACTTTCAGGGAAAAGGTTTGATTCCTGCGGCGATGTGTGATAGAATGCGTTCGTATGTGATTTTTATTGATACTGGAGAGATTCGATGTCACAGGTCAAACTGTTCAGCTCGACCGGCACACGCGTGGCCAGGCGTTCCGGCAAGCCGAAAAAGCAGAAGGTCAAAAAGCCCCTGAAGACGCTTGCCATCTGGCTGCTCGTCATTCTCTGCCTGGAGGCGCTGTACTTCTTCTGCGTGTATACGAACAACAGCTTCGTCAAAAAATGGCGGACGATTTATATCAACACCGCGATGGACACCATGCGCCACCAGTGGCTGGCGACCTATTTTATCCCCAAGGACGTCATTGACGAGGTCCGGTATGAATACGGTCTGGTCAGGGCTGCGACGGTCGGCAAGGAATCCAACGCCAACTGGGGCAAGAAGGACGACACGCCCGCCGGCACGGACACGCCCGCAGCGGACGACAACGTCACGCACATCAATCCGAACATCACGCACGAGTCGGAGCAGACGGAAGACAATACCCCGACGGCAGAAGAGCTGGAAAAGCAGGCGCAGGAGAATTTCTACTCCGTCTTCTGGGAGCTGGATCGCACGTCCATGGAGGCGTATCTGGCCGAGCACCCCGACACGCTGGCGAACGGCTGGGACCAAATTTACATCAACGAAGCCGGCTTTGACGACGAGGGCACGTCCATCCAGTCCATCTTCGGCGAGCAGGTGCTGGCAATCGACGCGAAGGACGGCGTTCTGCTGCTGCGCATTTCCGGCAAGGGCTATCGCGGCGTGCTGGCCGTGGGCAAGGATCCGTCGCGCCTGTCCATCGAGATGGCCACGACGCTCGGCACCGCCGGACAGCTCTCGGGCACCATCGCCGAGGCGCACAACGGCGTTCTGGCCATGAACGCCAACGGCTTCCTCGACCCCAACGGCGCGGGCAACGGCGGTCTGCTTGCGGGCTATACGATGTCCAACGGCACGGCCTACGGCGACCATTTCTCCGCCTACGCCTACAAGCGCATCGAGCTGCACGAGGACAACCTGTTCTATATCAAAGACGCGCTGTCTCCCGTCAGCGAAGACTGCACCGACGCGGCGGAGTTCACACCTGCGCTCATCGTCGACGGCAAGAAGATCATGGACGATTACTGGACCGGCGAGCAGCCGCGTGCCTGCATCGGCCAGAGCGAGAACTACGAAATTCTCATGCTGGTCATCGAGGGCCGCTATCCGCTTGAAGGCATCCTCGGCACGAGCGTCAACAACTGCTCCGAGATCCTGCTCCAGCACAAGTGTATGCAGGCCATCAACCTCGACGGCGGTTCGAGCGCCATGCTGTGGTTCGACGGCGAGTATGTCACGCAGTCGTCGTCCTCCCCTCTGCGCTACACCGGCGGCCGTCCCCTGCCGAACGCATGGGTCTATAAAAAAGCCGAATAAACGACCAGCAGCCCCCGGCGCCGCCGGGGGCTGCTTGCTGCAAAGCGCTAAACTGTCCAGCGCGGGAATGCGTTGAGCGCTTGCAAAATCTGCCGAATCTGGTATGATGGCAGAGAAAGGAGCACCTTATGAAAAACATAACACGAATTTTATCCGCTGCTCTGGCGCTGTGTCTGCTGGCGGCACTGTGTCTGCCCGCGCGGGCGGGCGGGACGCAGGACTGCGGCGCGAAGCTGCTGGCCATCACGTTTGACGACGGGCCCGGCAAATATACCGGCGCGCTTCTGGACGGCCTTGCCGAGCGCGGCGTTCACGCGACGTTTTTTGTCAACGGCGTCAACGCCTCCGGCTGGCCGGAGACGCTGAAGCGCATCGTAAACGAGGGTCACCAGCTTGCGAACCATACATACAATCACAAAAACCTTAACACCTGCTCCGCGCAGACGGTCGCATATGAGATCAGCGCCGTGCAGGCGCTCATCACCGCCGCCGGAGGCGACGAAAACGCGTATATCCGCGCCCCCTACGGCAACGCGAACAAAACGGTCAAATCCGTCGTGACCGCGCCGCTGATCTACTGGTCGGTCGACCCGGAAGACTGGAAGTACCGCAATGCAGAGACGGTGCGCAGCAATATCGAAGCCGGTGTCTTTGACGGCGCGATCATTCTGGTCCATGACATTTACAAGACCAGCGTGGACGGTGCGCTGGCCGCGATCGATGATCTGCTGGCCGAGGGCTATGAGTTCGTCACGGTGCAGGACCTGCTGCTGCGGCGCGGCGTAACGCCCGAGGCGGCGACAGTCTATTATTCGGCAAAAAACAACGGGATTAATCTGCCCGCCGATGCGGTCGGCGAGCAGGCGTTTGACGAGAGACGCATCGAGACGCACTGGGGCTACGCCGCCATGAAGACCTGTCTGGACTACGGCTGGATGACGCTGACGGACACGGGCGAATGGAAGCCGAACGCATTTGTTACGCGGGCGGAGTTTGCCGCCGATCTTGCCCGCTTCGCGGGCATCCACACGCTCTATCCGCTGGAGGGCGCGGCGCGCTTTTCGGACGTTGACCTGACGGCGGAGGACGCGCCGTATCTCGCCTGGGCGGCGGACAGCGGCATCGTCGCGGGCTACGACGACGGGACCTTCCGGCCCGAAAAGACCCTCACACGGGAGCAGATGGCCGTCATGCTGGCGCGGTACTATGCACGCTCCGGCGTCACGACGCAGGGAAGTCTGGACTTCACGGACGCTGCGAAAATCTCCGGCTGGGCCGTCGACGGCGTATCGGTCTGCGTGGGACTCGGCCTTGTGCAGGGCGACCCGCGGGGCCGCTTCCTGCCGCAGAGCAGGCTCACCCGCGCGCAGATCGCCTCGATCCTCGTGCGGATGGCAGGATAACAAAATGGGCTGTCCCGATGTGTTCGGGACAGCCCTCTTTTCATATTCGATCAGTATGCGATGCCCCAGTAGATCATCTTCCTGGCGGGCTTGCCGCAGATCGGGCAGGTGTCGCCGAGATGCTCCTGCTTGAGCGGCATGCAGCGGGAGGACATCCCGCCCTCTTCCTTCATCTTGAGCTCGCATTCCAGCTCGCCGCACCACATTGTCTTGATGAAGCCGCCGTGCTCGGCCTGCAGCTGCTTGGCCTCTTCGAGCGAATGCGCTTCATAGATATGGTTGTCGAGATTCTGCTTCGCCTTTTCGAACATCCCCTTCTGGACAAGCTCCAGCTGCTCAGAAACGGCGGCTTCGAGATTCTCCAGCGGTACGACCGTCTTCTCGCCGTCGTTGCGGCGGACAAGCACGCACTGTCCGGCCTCGATATCGCGCGGGCCGATCTCGACGCGCACGGGCACGCCCTTCATCTCATACTGCGCGCACTTCCAGCCCATGGAGTTATCCGAATCGTCAAGCTTTACGCGAAGCCCCGCCTTGATCAGACGGTCCTTCAGCTCCGAGGCCTTTTCCAGAACGCCTGCCTTGTGCATCGCGACGGGCAGGACGATGACCTGCACGGGCGCGATCTTCGGCGGCAGGACGAGGCCGTTGTTGTCGCCGTGGGCCATGATGACCGCGCCGATCATGCGCGTGGTGGAGCCCCAGGAGGTCTGGAACGGATATTGGAGCTTGTTGTCGCGGCCGGTGAAGGTCACGTTGTAGGCTCTGGAGAACTTGTCGCCGAAGTAATGGCTCGTTGCGCCCTGCAGCGCCTTGTGGTCCTTCATGAGGCACTCGACGGTATAGGTTGCCTCCGCGCCCGCGAACTTTTCCTTTTCGGTCTTCTGGCCGGGCACGACGGGGATGGCGAGGACGTTTTCAAAGAAATCGGCGTAGCAGTTCAGCTGCTGCTCCGTCTCGTGGATGGCCTCCTCGGCGGTTTCGTGGATGGTGTGGCCCTCCTGCCACCAAAACTCTCTTGAGCGCAGGAACGGGCGGGTCGTCTTCTCCCAGCGGATGACGGAGCACCACTGGTTGTAGAGCATCGGCAGCTCCCGGTAGGTCTGCAGCACGCGCGACCAGTGGTCGCAGAACATCGTCTCGGACGTCGGACGGAAGGCCAGACGCTCCTCCAGCTTTTCGCTGCCGCCCATCGTGACCCATGCGACCTCCGGCGCGAAGCCGTTGACCAGCTCGCCTTCCTTTTTCAGCAGGCTTTCGGGGATCAGGACGGGCATCGCGACGTTTTCATGGCCGGTCTTCTTGAACTCCGCGTCCATGATGCGCTGGATGTTTTCCCAGATCGCATAGCCGTATGGCCGCAGGATCGTAAAGCCCTTGACGGACGCATACTCGACCAGCTCCGCCTTGCGGCAGATATCGGTGTACCACTGGGCAAAATCGACCTCCATATCGGTGATCTGCTCGACTTTCTTTTCTTTCGCCATATCAATTCATCCTTTCGGAAATACTTTTCAGTCAATGGATTTATTTTATCACACTTGTCAAGCGTCTGTACATAAGATGAGATACCTGAACGCAGGCAATATTGGAGGTTCATATGCCATGATCTATTGTATCCCGCTTGACACGGCGACGGAGGAATTTTACGCGTCCGTCGCCCGCGCAGCCGGTCTGCCCATGGAGCAGGTGCTGCGCGACGCGCTCTTCAAGCTTGCGGGCGAACTGTCGCTCGAAGCGCTGGCCCGGCGGAGCCGGAACCAGACGCCGCGGGGCGGCGCTGAATAAAGTACGCAAAGGCCCGAAATAAGGTTGTAATTTGACGTGTTCTCTGGTATCATGTGGTGAAACGAAAATATCGGAGGCAGATTCTCATGAAATCCATTCGTGATCTTTATAAAGTTGGAAAAGGCCCGTCCAGCTCCCACACCATGGGGCCGGAACGCGCGGCCCGCATCTTCAAACAGGAAAACCCCGGCGCGGAGCGCTATGAGGTCACGCTTTACGGCTCTCTGGCCCTCACTGGCGTCGGCCACGGCACCGACCGGGTGCTGAGCGAGGTCCTTGCGCCCACCCCGACGGAGATCATCTTCTCAAAGAAGGACCCCGGCGATCTGCGCCACCCGAACACACTCGACTTTGCCGCCTACAAGGGCGAGGAAAAGTTCGCGTCCATGCGCGTGGAGTCCATCGGCGGCGGCGATATCGTGATCGAGGGCCGCGAGGCGGCGGAGCCGGACGATGTGTACCCCGAAAATTCATTCGCCGAGATCGCGCAGTACTGCCGCTGGCGGTATATCTCGCTGCGCGAATACGTCGAGCTGAACGAGGGGCCGGAGATCTGGGACTTTTTGCAGACCATCTGGCGCACCATGCGCGCCGAGGTCGAGGAAGGGTTGGAGGCGACCGGCATTCTGCCGGGTGGTCTGAACGTGCAGCGCAAGGCGCGTTATCTCTACGAGCGCCAGCACGCGCAGGAGATCCCGCAGGTGCGCGAACTGCAGCTGGTCTGCGCCTATGCCTTCGCCGCCGCCGAGCAGAACGCCGCCAACGGCACCATCGTCACCGCGCCCACCTGCGGCAGCTGCGGCGTGCTGCCCGCGGTCCTCATGTATTTACAGGGCAAATACCACTATTCCGACCTGCGCATGGCCCACGCGCTGGGCGTGGCGGGCATCATCGGCAATCTGATCCGGCGCAACGCGTCCATCTCCGGCGCCGAATGCGGCTGTCAGGCGGAGATCGGCTCGGCCTGCTCCATGGCGGCTTCCAGCCGCTTGCGCTCTGCTTCGGCCCGCACACGGTCGTTGGCGGCAGTGATCTGCTCGCTGGCGGTGGCAGTCAGCTCTGCCTGCAAAGCATCTGCCTGCTCTTTGCACTGGTCGGTCTTTTCCTGTGCGGCAAGGCAGTCTTTTTGCAGCTTGGCCGCCTTCAGGCGCAGCTCTTCCATTTCCTGCTTGCGGGTAAACAGACCGGCGCTGCGCTGCACGCTGCCGCCGGTAAAGCTGCCGCCTGCATTGATCACCTGTCCGTCCATGGTGACCACCTTGTTGTGGTAGCCGTTGTCCCGCGCCACGCGGGAGGCCTCGTTGATATCCTCCACCACGATGATGCGCCCCAGCAGGTTCGAGACGATATTCTCGTACCGGGGGTCGGCCTGCACCAGCGCAGACGCCAGCCGTGCCGTGCCGGACAGCCGCCCCCGGAACACGCCGGGCTGCACGGTATCCAGCGGTAAAAAGGTGGCACGGCCTGCATGGTCATTGCGCAGCAGGGCGATGGCAGCTTTCGCGGCGGCTTCGTTTTCCACCACGATGTTCTGCAATGCGCCGCCCAGTGCGGTCTCGATGGCAACCTCGCACCCGGGCTCCACCTTCAGGATGGTGGATACCGGCCCCAGAACGCCCCGCAGACGGCGGGCTCCGGCGGCGCGCATGACCGCGCGCACCGAGTTCTGGTAGCCGTCCATGTTCTTTTCCAGCTCCCGCAGCACCGAAAGGCGCTGCCGGGCGGCATCCAGTTCCCTGCCCAGCCGCTGCTCGGCGGCATCGGCTTCGTCCAGCGCGGCCTTGCGGCTGCGCAGCTTGAGCTCCAGACCGGAGCGGATGTTGCCCAGCTGCTTTTCGTTTTCCTCCAGCGTCTGGCGGTATTTTACGGTATCGGCCAGATCCTGTCTTGTTTCCTCCAGCTGTGCGGCGGCATCCCGGG
>OHSQ01000648.1_pt1 | contig 15539 bp, 10 predicted proteins | sample 1578661 | NCBI WGS metagenome assembly OHSQ01 (sample SAMEA3879534, study PRJEB24766) | human gut metagenome | biome: human-associated habitat; feature: feces | place: USA | collected 1985/1987 | reverse complement strand
ACCCGGCTTGAAGGAAGCTTCGGCACTCAAAAGCAGCATTACTCGCTCTCCAGAGTAAAGGCACGGAACAGGAAGACGGAAATCCTGTGGATTTTCTTCGGAATACATACGGCAAATGCCGTACTGATGATAGACAAGGTCACGAGCAGAACAGCTAAAGCGGCATGACATGAATTTACAGACAGGAGCAGAAGAGGTCATCAGACTTCTTCCGAAACGTCATGTCCAACAGATAGGATTATGTGAAAAAACACAGAAAAAGAGCAATAATAATGGCATATAAAGTGATTATACTCTATCGACTTTATATGCCATCTTATTTTTTAGGGACATTTACTGAATATCCCTACTTATTCATACACAAAGCGGTATTCATCATTGTAATAAGATGTAGACTCTGAAACATGATTTCCATGTTCATCCTCCTGGTATGAATACAAAGTACACTTGCCAGTAATTACATCCAGATAATTATCTTCCGTAAAGCTATATGCAAAAGGAGCCCATGTATCTTCATGTATCACTTCCGGTTCTCCCGGTTCCGGCATACGATATCCCCAGTCCACAACATCTTTCGTTACCAGATTCTTACTACCTTTACCCATCATACGCAACATATAAAGCATGGACACCATGTCATCATATTCATAAGTATGACTGCCGAACAACGGACGAACCACTACATTAAAATCAAAGTAAGGCGTTGCATTCGGATATTCAGTATATGCATAACTCATATAGCTTTCATCCGAAAATTCTCCCTCCGTCGACATCAGGTTGCCATTCTGCCAGTTCAATTGCAGAATAGACCTATCCGAAGCACGTCCCATCCTGCCAGAAGATACTCCCGGATCGATTGACACATTTCCATCTTCCTCATCCCCATCTTCATGGTCACCTGGATAATAGTCATAATCTTCTTGTATCTGCTGAAGATAACCGTCGGAATAAATAAACATCCACAATGTATGCTGCTCAGAAGAAGATTCCTTTTTCTTATACAACTGTGATACATAACCCTCTGAGTTCAATGTAATCACATACGATTCATCCGATTCATATCCGGAAAGTGTTTTCCGGTCAATCCACATCTGGTTTTCCTGATAGGTGAACTGATAGATTCTCTCCGTGAAATATCCCTGCGCATCGCCTTGGTAACTAATGGTTTTCAAGGCTGCCAGCTTTCCGTTCTCATTATAAGTGAGTTCCCCAATAGACTTAGTATAGCTGTCCGGATACAAACTGCTTGAATTTGTAATCTCATAACGAACCAGACGCTTTTCTTTCGGGGCAGGAGTTTCCCCTGCTTCTGTAGTAGCTTTCTGCTCTACGGTAATGGTTATCACATCGTTACCACAACGAATTTCGATGGTAGCCTTCCGGTCCTTTCCGGTCAGGTTCTCTATCAATGTCAAGGTTAAGGTATATTCACCAGGACCTCCGCTATAGGCACTCAATTCCAGCCATTCCACTTTTCCCGAAGCAGCCTTGGTTGAAGCTTCTGTCGCAACTTCTGTTACTGTGGCTGTCCAGTCAGACAAAGCTGTAAAACTGATTCCACCCTGATTCGTTACCTCATCGGCATAAACCACCTGAGTAGTTTGTGTACCTTCTTTCAAGGTCAGATTTGTGGGAGTCTCATCCTTTTCACTACATCCTGAAACTAAGATTACTCCCCACAGACAAACAACTGACAATAAAAAACTTAACTTGTTTTTCATAATTCTCATTTTTGAATGTTTTCTTTTACAAAGAAAAGTTTTTCATTTAAGGTATACATCACCGGAAACCGTGAATTCCTCCCTCGCAAACCACAAATTTGCCTTATCCATTCTTCCAAACTTCAGGACAAATTCTCTGTTTCACACTGTGAAATACAAAAACCACAGTGTAGGATATATATTTCACAGTGTGGGATACAAATTTCACTGTGTGAAACAGAGAATAAACAAGGGCGTTTGAAAGAATATTTCAGGAGAAAAGAAAGAACAGTCCACCTACCCCGTAGATTCTCCATCTTAAGAACAAAAAAGGGGTATATGAACCTTGCAACAGTTCATATACCCCCATTTATAGAGATTGTGAATTATCGTCTGTAGTTTACCACACGTTCACACGGTTTTCAGGAGCTACATACAACGGATCAGACGGTGTGATGTGGAAGGCATCGTACCAAGCCTGAATGTGAGGCAACGCTCCGTTTACACGCCATTTACCCAATGAGTGAGGGTCTGACTTAGTGTACACACGAATCTGTTCGTCGCGGATATTACCAGCCCACAAAGTAGCATAAGCCAGGAAGAAACGCTGTTCCGGAGTGAAACCGTCGACTACGCCAAGCGGAGCATCCTTAGTTGCATTCTGGAAAGCCAGATAAGCTACGTTCAAACCTCCGTGGTCGGCCAGGTTTTCGCCCAGTGTCAGTTCACCGTTAGCCTGCAGGCCCGGCAATACTTCAATCTTGTTGAAGAAATCCACCATTACCTGTGCACGTTCCTTGAAACGGTCAGCATCACCCGGAGCCCACCAGTCGGTCAGGTTTCCGTCTTTGTCGAACTGACGGCCCTGGTCATCGAATCCATGCGTCATTTCGTGACCGATTACTACACCGATGGCACCATAGTTGGCAGCATCGTCAGCTTCCATGTTGAAGAACGGCGGCTGAAGAATAGCAGCAGGGAAACAGATTTCGTTAGTTGACGGATTATAGTAGGCATTGACAGTCTGCGGAGTCATCAGCCATTCATCTTTGTCAACCGGCTTACCAATGCGGCTGTACATATCATTGAATCCCCATTCTGAAGCACGGCATACGTTAGCCCAGTAAGAATCGTTTTTGATTTCCAGTTTAGAATAGTCTTTCCACTTGTCAGGATAACCTACTTTTACATGGAAGGTAGCCAACTTTTCGTGTGCTCTGATCTTAGTGCTGTCGCTCATCCATTCCTGTGCATCAATACGTTCACCCAAGGCAGTCTGCAAGTTCTTCACCAACTTCACCATACGTTCTTTGGCAGCAGCAGGGAAGTATTTTTCCACATACATCTCGCCTACCAGCTCACCCAGCATACCGTTCACTGAGTTTACAGCACGTTTCCAGCGCGGCTGATTTACCTGGCGTCCTGACAAGACCTTGCCATAGAAATCGAAACGGGCAGCTACAAAGTCATCGCTCAGACAAGAAGCTGCTGCATCCAGCAGGTTGTATTCCAGATAAGATACATGTTTAGACAACGGAAGTGTATTCATCAGGCGAGCTACTTCCTGAATCGGCTCTACCTGTTCTACGTTCAGTTCTGCCGGAGCCTGAATACCCAAACCTTTCATATAGGCATCCCAGTCAATTCCGGCAATGGTCTTCTTCAGTTCATCGAAAGACATTTTGTGGTAGTTAGCTTCCGGGTCACGAAGTTCTGTTGCACTGCGTGAAACTTTAGCAATGGCAGTTTCGATTTCCATCACATCAGCCACTTTCTGCTGTGCATCTGCTTCAGAGAAGCCAGCCAGCTGGAACAACTTGCCGATGTAAAGTTTATACTGTTCACGAATATTCTGAGTGATGCTGTCGGTATCCAGATAATATTCCTTTTCACCCAAGTTGATACCACCCTGTCCCATCTGGAAGATGTTGAGTGAGCTGTTCTTAGGGTCAGCATATACATAGCTGTGGAAATAGGTACCGATACCGATATGAGCCATTTCAGTCATCATCGGCACGATTTCACTCTTGTCTTTCATGCCGGCAATCTTGTCGAGCATAGCCTTCACCGGTTCTGCACCCTGCTTGTTCAAGGTTACGCTGTCCATAGCCATGTTATACAAGTCACCGATTTTCTGTGCGGCAGAACCAGCCTGATTATTTTTCTGCGCAGCCAGTCCTTCAATCAGTTCACGCAACTGCTTCTGGCTGTTTTCAAACAGTTCATCAAACGTGCCGTAACGAGAATATTCGGCAGTCAGCGGATGTGCATCGTTCCATCCTCCACATGCGTAACGGAAAAAGTCCGTACCGGCAGACACGGTAGTATCCATGTTTGCCAAATCAATGCCAGAAGTGCTTTTCGCTTCCTTCTGTCCAGCGCAGCTTGTCAGCATAGCAAATGCCAACGTAGCTACGGCTACATAATTCTTCTTGTTCATAAATGCGTTATTTTAATCAAGTCTCTCTTATTTATTTCATTTCTTCCAGTTCCGACAGCAGCAGTGTCCATTCCTCTTCTGCCTCCGCAATCTGTTTTTTCAGCTGCTGGTGCTGCTCGTACAGCTTCATATCGGAAGCACCTTCAGGAGTAGCCATCTGTTCCTCTAGTTGTGCCACCTGCTCTTCCAGTTTCTCAATCTTTGCCTCGCAGTCGGCCACCTGCTTCTCCAGCTTGCGGATTTTCTTGTTCAGCTCCTTCTGCGCTTCATACGAAAGTTTGCTTTCACTCTCTGCAGGCTCTTCTTTCTTGGGCGAAGCGGTCTGCGGAGATTGAGACAACTGAAGTTCATTCAGATTCTCCATTTTCTTCTTTTGCAGGAAATCGTAGATTCCGCCGATATGTTCCTTCACCAGTCCGCCACCAAATTCGTACACCTTGGTCACCAGTCCGTCAAGGAACTCACGGTCGTGAGATACCACGATGACCGTACCGTCGAACTCTTTCACGGCTTCCTTCAGCACATCCTTCGAACGCATATCGAGGTGGTTGGTCGGCTCGTCCAGAATCAGGAAGTTCACCGGCTCCAGCAGCAACTTAATCATAGCCAGACGACTGCGTTCACCTCCTGAAAGCACCTTTACTTTCTTTTCGGAAGCCTCTCCTCCAAACATGAAGGCACCTAAGATGTCTCTAATCTTCAGACGGATGTCTCCTTTTGCCACACGGTCGATAGTATCAAAGACAGTCACGTTTTCATCGAGCATCTGTGCCTGATTCTGTGCAAAATAGCCAATCTGTACATTGTGTCCGATGGTCAGTTTTCCTTCATAGGGAATCTCGTCCATGATACACTTCACCAGTGTAGACTTACCTTCACCGTTCTTACCCACAAAGGCCACCTTTTCACCCCGATGGATGGTCAGGTTCACATCGTGAAAAACCACGTGGTCGCCATACGCCTTTTTCACATTCTCACAAATCACCGGATAGTTACCGGAGCGCATGGAAGGAGGGAACTTCAGACGAAGTGTAGAAGTATCTTCTTCGTCAATTTCAATAGGTACGATTTTCTCCAGCTGCTTGATGCGGCTCTGCACCTGTACTGCCTTCGTAGCCTTATAACGGAAACGTTCGATAAAATCTTCCGTGTCTTTTATTTCTTTCTGCTGATTCTCGTAAGCACGCAACTGCTGTTCGCGGCGTTCCTTACGCAGCACGACAAACTCATCGTAAGCTACCTTGTAATCGTATATCCGTCCGCAGGAAATTTCAATGGTACGGTTGGTCACGTTGTTAATGAATGCCCGGTCGTGACTTACCAGTACTACCGCGCCGGAACTCATCTTCAGGAAATTCTCCAGCCACTGGATACTCTCAATGTCCAGGTGGTTGGTCGGCTCGTCGAGCAACAGCACATCAGGACGACGCAACAGCAGTTTCGCTAACTCAATACGCATACGCCATCCCCCGCTGAATTCAGAAGTAGGACGGTCAAAGTCTGTACGGTTGAATCCCAATCCCGTAAGCGTACGTTCTATCTCTGCACGGTAATTGGTTCCTCCCATCATCAGGAAACGTTCGTTCTCATGGGTAAACCGCTCTATCAGCTCATGATAGCTTTCAGAATCATAATCCGTACGGTCGGCCAGTTCCTGGTTCATTTTCTCCAGTTTTTCCTGCATCTCAAAAATATGCTCAAAGGCCATCTCGGCCTCAGCCATTACCGTACGTGTATCGCTCAGTATCATGACCTGCGGCAAATAACCGATGGTAATGCCTCTTTGTACGGCTACCACTCCCTCTGTAGGCTGCTGCAATCCGGCCAGGATTTTCAGCATAGTCGATTTTCCGGCACCGTTCTTTCCTACCAGTGCAATACGGTCTTTTTTGTTGATAACAAACGATACATCTTCAAACAGCGGAGTAGTTCCGAACTCCACTTTCAGTCCTTCTATTGAAATCATGCGAATTTATTCTTCTACATTACAAAGTGACGGCAAAGTTACAACTTTCCGAGCACAGCAATGACAGACAAGCTGTTAATTTTTCAAAGCGTCGGACTCTCCCTCCGATTTACGCTGCAAATACAACTGGTAGGAATTGACTACATTATGCCACACACTGTAGAATCCTGCCGCAACGGCCGTCACAGGAGTGAAGAAAGTGTAGCCCATCCAGATGGCAAATACCGTATTTTTCTGCCCCAAGGCCTGTCCGGAGCTGATGGAATCAGCGTAACGACGTCCTATCTTTTTCCCGAAATAGAACTGCAGGGCACAGCAGACCAAAGAAACGCCTCCTAATCCTGCCTGGTACCAGAAAGACACGTCACTGTGTACGATACTCTTCACCGTTACTCCAATAGCCAATGTCAACGCCACAGCCCACAGATAAAAAGAAAGTTCATGATACTGTCCTAACTTGGCATGTACTTTCGGAAGCAAAGCCCGCAGTAAAATGGCTGCCAGGAACGGACAAAGCAATAAGGGGCACACCTTTCCCAAAATCAGCGCAAACGAACTGCCAAAATTCAGTTCCGGATGCGGGTGTACCAACGGAAGTACCAGCGGCACCAAAATGGCAGCCAGCAAATTGACTAAAATGGTATAGGTGGTCAGATGGGCTGCATCTCCTCCTAACTTGCGTGTAACCACCGCAGCTGCTGTAGCCGTAGGACAAATCAGGCAAATCATAGCTCCTTCCACCAATATACGGGCCGAGAAATCCGGAAAAATCACCAGGAGCAATCCCAAAAGCAAGAAACTTGCTCCCTGAATCAGCAGCAAACGCCAATGCCAGGCACACAACTTCAAATCGTGTACATTAATTTTACAGAATGTCAGAAAAAGCATCAGGAAAATCAATACCGGCTGTACAATATCGATGGCATGAGCCACAAAGGGCTTGGTAGGTGCAAGAAAAGGGATATTGACATACACAAAGTACAGAATGACTCCCATTGCCATGGCTATGGGCAATGTCCAATTTTTACAAAAACGTAGAATATTCATTGTTAATTCACTATGGTGAAACAAACCTGCCAGCGCAGAGTGAAAGAAAAAGGATTTGCAACTCCGGCCATCGACAGGCTACGGTTTGCAAATCCTTTGTATGGTCTTATACCTCTCCCCTCTTACAGAAAGAAGCATATCAGATGTATCAATTACTTACAGTTTCCAGTGCAACGAGGTTTGATTTGTTTGAAGAAATCATTACCCTTGTTGTCTACCAGGATGAATGCCGGGAAGTCTTCTACTTCAATCTTCCAGATAGCTTCCATACCCAGTTCCGGATATTCTACACATTCAATGCTCTTGATATTGTTCTGAGCCAAGATGGCAGCCGGACCACCGATAGAGCCCAAATAGAAACCACCGTGTTTCTTGCAGGCATCTGTTACAGCCTGGCTACGGTTACCTTTAGCCAACATAATCATAGAACCACCGTGACTCTGGAACAAGTCTACGTACGGGTCCATACGACCAGCAGTAGTCGGGCCCATAGAACCACAAGCCATACCCTGCGGAGTCTTAGCCGGACCAGCATAATAAATAGGATGATCCTTGATATACTGAGGCAGGTCTTCACCACGATCCAGACGTTCTTTCAGTTTGGCATGTGCGATGTCACGACCTACGATGATAGTACCGTTCAAAGACAGACGAGTAGCTACCGGATATTTATCCAGTTCAGCCAGGATTTCCGGCATCGGACGGTTCAAGTCAATCTTCACTGCATTGCCTTCACCAGCCTGACGCAATTCTTCCGGAATCAGTTCGCCCGGATTTGAATCCAGTTTTTCAATCCAGATACCGTCTTTATTGATTTTACAACGGATGTTACGGTCAGCAGAGCAAGATACGCCCAAACCTACCGGACAAGAAGCACCGTGACGCGGCAAACGGATGATACGTACGTCGTGTGCATAATATTTACCACCGAACTGAGCACCCAGACCGATGCGGTGTGCTTCTTCCAATACCTGTTTCTCCAGTTCTACATCGCGGAATGCGCGTCCGTATTCATTACCAGTAGTCGGCAGGTTATCGTAGAAACGAGTAGAAGCCAATTTCACAGTCAACAGGTTCTTTTCAGCTGATGTACCACCAATTACAAATGCAATATGATAAGGAGGACAAGCTGCAGTTCCCAAAGTCTTCATCTTTTCAACCAGGAACGGAACCAGTGTAGCCGGATTCAAGATGGCTTTTGTTTCCTGATACAAGTAAGTCTTGTTAGCAGAACCACCACCCTTTGTTACGCAAAGGAATTCATACTCCATACCCTGAGTAGCTTCGATGTCAATCTGAGCCGGCAAGTTGCAGCGAGTATTCACTTCTTCGTACATAGTAAGCGGAGCGTTCTGAGAGTAACGAAGGTTTTCTTCTGTATAAGTCTTGTACACACCCAGAGAAAGCGCTTCTTCATCACAGTAGCCGGTCCAAACCTGCTGTCCTTTTTCACCGTGGATAATTGCTGTACCGGTATCCTGACAGAAAGGAAGTACGCCTTTGGCAGCTACTTCTGCATTGCGCAGGAAAGTCAAAGCTACATACTTGTCGTTGTCGCTTGCTTCCGGGTCAGTCAGAATTTTTGCCACCTGTTCGTTGTGAGAGCGGCGCAACATGAAAGAAACATCGCGGAAAGCCGCATTGGCCATCGCAGTCAAACCTTCTTTTTCGATTTTCAGGATGGGTTTTCCTTCAAACTCGCTTACAGACACATAGTCTTTTGTAAGCAAATAGTATTCAGTTGTATCCTTGCCATGTTCAAACATTGGCTGATACTTGAATTCGGGTGTTGCCATAATACATTAAATTAATTGTGAGTTATTAGTGGACACAAAGTTACAAAGTATTATTGAAATTTTTCCTTAATTCCTACAAAAAGTTATCTGTAATTCTTCTTACTCTTCTATTGCACGAATCAGGTCCTTTTGCAGTACATCTACTCCGGGGAATCCCACATAACGTCCCTGCAATTTTCCATCATGACTGATAATCAGATAAGCCGGAATTCCAGTTACTCCATAAGAAGTACACAAGTACTTCCATTGCGAGTCAGTAAGCCGATAATGCACTCCCGTCATCTTGGACAGATTTGATTTCCAGATATTTTCGGGGGAAGAAGGTCCCGTCAGATAAATATATACGATGTCTTTTGATGACAGATTTTTCTTCAGCGGTACCATAGACTGCATACTTTTTTTACAAGGACCACACCACGTAGCCCAGAAGTCTATCAAAATGGCACGCCCTTTATGAGGAGCAATAATCTTAGGAAGAATATCCGCTCCTTCTACCTGCGCATCCAGCGAAGCAATCACTGCTTCCTTTACCGACTCCATCCGTGCGGCATTCTGCTGAAGTGCTTCTGCCACAGCTTCCACATACATACGAATTTCTGGGAAATTCACCGTTTTCAGCACCTTCCGGTCATCTGAAGACAGAGAAGAGGAAGCAGTAAGCCGACTACAGATGGGCGTCACCTGTTCATAGTCAGATTGCAACTTGGAAGCGACCTCCGGACTCTCCATCAAGCCTTTTTCTACGGCACGATAGGCATTCAGTGCAGCAGAAGAAGGGGAACCGGCCAGCTCCCGGTTAATAGTCTCAGCAGCCCCGTCAAACCAGGCCTTCTGTTTTTTCTCGTAACGTTTACCCAGCAAACGGGAAGCAGACATGCTCAGGCGAGGAAGATTGATATATACGGTTACTTCTTCGTCGGGCACAAGAAACAACTTCAAAACAGCTTCATTCAACCGCAATGCCGTCAAAGTTGGTTGCAATAACTCTGTTTCCAAATGAAACGAGCCATCCTGACGGACTTTAATACTTTGCTTCCATTCCTTAGGGAAAAGCCCGTCTTCATATTCCAGTTCCGTGAACAATGACATTCTCGGATCATATCCTAAAATATAACCGTTTACTACAGCCTTTCCTACTGCCAGTCCCGGCTCTGGAATTTCATTACTCCGCTCTGGCTTGTCTGTTGTAAGATAATTAGGCACATACACATAAGGTTCTTCCCGACTTAACTGGATACCAAAGATGTTCCATCCCATCTCCGGCTCGATAAAATCCACTTCATGCACATCCGAAGGAACCGGTGAAAAAGAAAGAGTTACCTCCAAGGTCCCATTCTCTTCAATTACTTCCGGCTCAGTCACTCCATCAATGGAAATACGTTCTGCCTCACGAAGCTGTGCCATCCCTCCATCGGCCCATTTCAATGCCGCTTTTGAAGAAATGACGACCGGGGTTCCCGGCTTACCATACATCACCGCATCAACCTGAGTCTGTTCACTGGTCTGGATAACCCGTTTGAATTCTATCTCCGCCGTATTCGACAAGACGAAACCCGGACATTCCATCACCTTTCTTCTATTGGCCTGCACCTGCAAAGCCATGAAGCAAACGCAAAGCAAACATATATATCTGCATATTCTTTCCATACGCAGTACCTCCCATTTTACAATAAATTCTTTACACGTTCTATCAGTTCGTTTCCAAGCTCCGTTTTAACCTTTATATGTTCCAGCACCGCAGTCACAAACGGATTGCTTTCGAACACGCCACGTACTTCTTCAAAGTCGCGCACCTTCTCCTCACTGCTGCCATCTGCCCCGAATCCGGTCATGGAAGTCAACGAGAATTCTTTCTTGGCATCTTCGTACACCATTTTATCCAGTCCCACTACGGCTTCCTGCCACTGACGTACGATAGCCACGATGTCTGCCGCTGTAATCTTATCAGCCTGCAGGCCATAGAATTCAAGCATCTTTTCATACGCCCACGTCCATTCATACGTATAATAGTTGGCGTGCATTTCTGCAAAACGGTCATGTATCTCATCCACACTATTCAAACGGTCGCACTCAATATCTTCCATCAGACGTTCTATCTCACTCTTCGGTGCAATCAGTCCGGAAATATCCACCCATTCTCCAGTTCCAATCGGCGTATCAGGAATCAGGCGAGCACGGATTTCTTCATCAGAAGCAAAACGAATGGCTTCCAGACGCTTGATGACAGAGTTTCCCAAGAATTTATGGATGGCAGTCTCATAAAACTTGATTCCCTTGTTCAGTGCCGAATTCTTGATTTTCGCACTTTGATAAGAGTAAATCTCGGAAGTTTCCCCCGACACACGAGCCAGCTCTTTCAAAATCTGTCGACCAGCCATCATCTTCTGAATGGTGTACGGACTCAACAAGTTATAATTAATCTGGTCCAAACGATTCGGATCTTTCCGCTGGTCACGTTTAGGCCACTTCTGCGCATCACGAATTGTACCTACACTCCGCAAATTGACACCCGGCACCAGATAAGTCGTATTCTTTTCCTCTATCAAATAAGAAAAAGGCAAATTCGAAGTATCCGGATGAGTGACATGACGTCCCATCACAAGCGAGAAGGCACCTATACGGGCTGGCCACAAGATATAAGAATCAGAAGTGGTCTTAGCACCTCGTTCCAATGCCCCCTGATGAATCGGCCCTAACTTATACATGTGGTTACTCTGGTTAGAACCTGAGCCTGCATTCATGAACGAAAACATGCCGGCAATGAGTAACGTAGACTTATGGTGCGTTACGGTAAAGGGTCCGGCAAAAATAGCACAAGCCTCTCCATTTTCCTCCTGACAATTACTGAAGAACAATGAATCAGAAGCCGAATAGGTATGCCCCAAATGACAAGCCTGCCCCACGAAACAACGTGTAAGCATCGTGCCATCTTCTACGTGTGAGCCACTTGAGATGATAAAATCATCACAAATCACTCCGTACCCAATATGCACCGGTGCATGCTCATTACTATTGATGCTTCCATTCTTCAAACGACCGGTTCCTTCAATCTGGCAATAATCCCCAATCCGTACATTCTTGATGTAACCGGCATTCACTATCATTACATGACTCCCGATAGTCCCTGTATCTGACGCATGTGACTCTGCATAAGACTCAATAATCTTTCGCATTTTGTCTATCAGCACCGGACGATGGCGGTAAAGTGCCATAATATAAGCCTGATGAGCAGAAAGACGGTCATGAATAATTACCTCACGTCCACCGGTTTCATTCAGAACTGAAACTTCCACTCCATTTCCAAAACGGCTATGGCAATCTACCAAAATGATGTCTACATTCTCGATAAACGTATCATACCCTATCTCATAGTTAGCTATATAATTCTTTACATTCTCAATGTAACAATTGTCACCCACCGTTACATTGTGTAAAGTAGCATAATACACACCAGAATGCTTAGTCATTCCACCAGCCAAGGTAAACTCCTTTTCAAAAACACCCAGCCGCACTTTTCCTGAGAAACGGGCATGATGAATATAATCTGTACGAAAATTATCAGCTACTTCAACTCCACTCCAGTCGGAAGCAATACAATGCTGTGCCTCCAGTCGTGCGATTTCTTCTCTTGTCAGTAAACGATAGTGTTGTGTCATATTTTTGTCGTTATTCTTCGTCGTATGTCTGATACAGAAAATCATTGTAAGGATACTTCTGCACATGCAGTTCCTTTACCTTTTTATATAATAAATCACGGAACTGATCAATATTAGTCTTTTCACGTGCGGAAATGAAGATACAATTATCATTCAGTTTCGCCATCCAAGTATGCATCAGTTCCTCCAGCGTGATATTTTCTTTCGTCTTCGGAGTCAGGTCATCTTCTGCCTTTTCTACATACGTATAGGCATCTACCTTATTAAATACAATCATGCTAGGCTTTCCACCCGCGCCCAAATCGGCAATTGTTTTCTCTACTACCTGAATCTGCTCTTCAAAATCCGGATGTGAAATATCAACTACGTGCACCAGCAAATCCGCCTCACGCACCTCGTCCAGCGTAGACTTAAACGAATCGACCAAGTCAGTCGGTAATTTCCGGATAAACCCTACCGTATCCGAAAGCAAGAAAGGTAAATTTTCGATAATGACTTTACGTACGGTAGTATCGAGCGTAGCAAACAATTTGTTTTCCGCAAAGACCTCACTCTTGGCCAGCAGGTTCATCAAGGTCGATTTACCCACGTTGGTATATCCCACCAGGGCCACACGAATCATGCGTCCACGGTTCTTGCGCTGAGTAGACTTCTGCGTATCAATTTCAGCCAAACGCTGCTTCAGCAAAGCCATACGGTTCAAGATGATACGGCGGTCCATTTCCAACTGAGTTTCACCCGGCCCACGTAATCCCACAGAGCCTTTACCTCCACCGGCACCGGATCCACCTCCCTGACGCTCCAAGTGAGTCCACAAACGTTGCAGACGAGGCAGCATATACTTATATTGGGCCAGCTCCACTTGTGTTTTAGCATTTGCAGTTTGAGCCCGCATGGCAAAAATATCTAGAATCAGCGAAGTACGGTCCAAAATCTTCACTTTCAGTTCAGCTTCTATATTACGTATCTGCTTGGCAGAAAGTTCATCATCAAAAATCACCATTCCGACTTCACGCTCATTTTCCTCTTCCTGATGAATATATTCCTTGATTTCTTCCAGCTTTCCTTTACCGACATAGGTCACGGAATTGGCAGCAGGCAGTTTCTGAGTAAACCTTTTCACCACTGTTGCTCCGGCCGTTTCGGCCAAGAACTCCAACTCATCCAAATACTCCTTGGTCTTACGCTCATCTTGTGTCTGAGTAATCAAACCAACTAAGATGGCAGTTTCAACCTGTGCTTCAGAAATTACAAATTCTTTCATTTATCTATCAATCTAAATAAGTTCGCGACAAATATAACAAAAAAAGAGGATGAACGTTGAACGTCATCCTCTTTTTTATTACAGTTATTCCCTATAGTTGTGGTTGTGGAGCAGCCGGATTGTTATCAGTGTCACTGATTCCGGAATTGGTTTCCATTTCACATTGCGGAATCCGATAGATCAGGATCTGCGCTTCTGCTGCTGAATTATATTGTACAGACGGGTCATAATTCGTATTCTTACGAACCACCGGCTTTTTCAAGCGTAGGATATCGAACAGTGAGAAACCTTCTCCCCAAAGTTCCATACGACGCTGCAACCAAACCTCATCCTGAAAATCCTGTGCCGAATTAGCTTTACTTGTAAAGGAAGGATCCCGATATGTCCGTACAAAATTTTCCAATGTACTCTTTCCGCCACTCAGATTACCACCCATGGCTTCTGCCTCAGCCTTTATCAGATACATTTCTTCAACACGCATCAAAGGCCAGTCTGACGCATTGGTTGTGTTACCAAATATACTTTGATAAGCTCCGAACTTTGTATTTACATACGGAGTCAAACCAAAATATTCAACGATGGAAGTACCCTCAATCTGCTCATTATCAATCAATGAAGATTTATTATCCGGAGACAAGAACCATTGTTTACGGATATCTGTTTCGGGTATTAAATCATATAATGCAGAATTCACCTTTCTATATCCATCAGGCACTCCTGAAGTATAACCGTTCCCGGTAAAAGAGCACAAGTGCGAAGGCCAGTTGATAATACCTGTCTGGACAACATCATTATCAGGCGTAATCATCACTCCCCATAACCATGAACTTGCCGATGCTGAATTAAAGGTAGGAGTAGATACCTGGGCTAAAGTCTGAGGTGTACCGCCAGCAATGGCACGTTCTGCATCTTTAGCTGCATCCGCCCATTTTTGCATTAACAGATTAGCACGAGCACGCAATCCGTAAACTACTGCCTCATCAATCTGATCTTTGTTTGAGCCATTATCATACCCGGTCAATAAATCAGCAGCCGTATTCAGGTCACTCATAATCTGGTCATACACCTGCTGTACAGTTGCACGCGGATTATTCTGCATATCTTCATCAGTCATTGTTTCTGTAACAATAGGTACTGCCAGGCTATTTTCATGACCTGCATAAGTAAACTGATAAATTTGAACCAAGTTCAGATAGTCATAAGCACGAGCAGCTAAAGCTTGGCCACGATAAACCTTCAAAGAAGAATCTTCCGTATCTGCCGCTATCAATTTCAATACATTGTTTGCAGCTTTCAAGTGATTATAGAACGTTTTCCAAATCAATTCATCGCTTGAACTATCGTATACTCTGTCACTATAATTCTGAGATGTATTAAACCAGTTATATCCATTAACCAATGCAACCAAATCCTGCCCTCCTGATTCCAATATCATAGATACCGCAGGAATACCATAGTCATTATGATAAGTAGTGGCATCATCTGAAATCGTACCAAAAGTATTTAATTTGGCTGCCATAGCGTTCACTTCAGCAGTTATCAAATTAGGTCTGCCATTGATTATATCTTCTTTCTGTTCTTCAGATATGTAATCTCCTTCAGGAAATTTATCCAAATCGCAAGATGCCAGCAGCAGGGCGGCTATTGCGAACATCATATATTTGTTTGTT
>OHSQ01000641.1_pt1 | contig 15590 bp, 18 predicted proteins | sample 1578661 | NCBI WGS metagenome assembly OHSQ01 (sample SAMEA3879534, study PRJEB24766) | human gut metagenome | biome: human-associated habitat; feature: feces | place: USA | collected 1985/1987 | reverse complement strand
GTCTGTGATATAAGGAATGATCTTGTCATCCAGTGTGGTCACGGTAGCGGATTCCCAGTTGGTCTTGGAAACATCAGAACAGAACTTCTCGGGATGTCCGAAGGAAGGATCCTGTTTTGCGATATTTTTCCACAGGCTCCATACGCCGCTGGTACGAACCTCTGCGTCACCGTTGGGTGCATGGTTCTGGTCGCCGTAGATGGTGCCCTCGGTACAGCTTCCGTTGGTAACGAATACCAGGTCGTTCTCGGTGAGGACAATGCCCTTCTCTACGCCTTTTACCTTGCACTCAATAGCCTTTGCCACCTTTTTGCCGTCATTGATATCAAAAATAACATTTGTCACTTCGGTGTTGAACTGGAAGTCCACACCTGCTGCCTCCAGATACTTCTTCATGGGAAGGATCAGAGACTCGTACTGGTTGTACTTGGTGAATTTCAGGGCACTGAAGTCAGGCAGTCCGGAAATATGATGGATGAATCTCTGGAAGTAAAGTTTCATTTCCAGTGCGCTGTGCCAGTTCTCGAAAGCGAACATGGTTCTCCAGTATAACCAGAAGGTGGAATTAAATACTTCATCATCGAAAACATCTTCGATGGTCTTGTCATACAGATCCTCGTCCTTTGTCATGAACAGCTTCATGATCTCCATGCAGCCCTTCTGGCTTAGGTTGAATTTGCCATCGGTATGGGCATCCTGTCCGCAATCCTTCGTTGCACGGCACAAAGAGTAGTTGGGATCTTCCTTGTTCAGCCAGTAGTACTCATCCAGTACGCTGGCTCCGGGTACTTCCAGAGAGGGGATGCTACGGAACAGATCCCACAGACATTCAAAATGATTCTCCATCTCACGTCCGCCACGCATGACGTAGCCTCTGGTAGGATCGAAGATACCATCACAGGCACCGCCTGCGATATCCATTGCCTCTAAGATGTGGATGTGGGAACCGGGCATCTGTCCGTCACGTACCAGGAAACACGCTGCTGCTAAAGATGCCAGTCCGCTACCTACGATGTAAGCATTCTTCTCATCCACTCCTGCTGGCTTCTTAGGTCTTGCGAAGGCCTCGTAGTTACCGTTGGAATAATAGATGCCTTTGCTGTTCTTGTCGTATCTTCCAAGCTCGGTGTTGCGGTAGTCTTTCTTGGCTGCCTTGACGGCTGCCTTTCTCTCCTCCTTTTTCACCTCTGCCTTATGTCCTTTGGTTACTGCTGCCACTGCGCCTGCACCTACGGCCAGTGCTGCCAGGCCCAGTCCAATATTATTCTTTTTTGCCATAATGATTACCACCTTTCTTTGATGACTCTCAAATGTTTTTCTGTTTACAAGTAGTATCCTACTTCTTTTTTATAAGAAAACCAATTTACAAAAGAGGGCAAATGATAAAGTTTTTATCATCCTGCCCTTTTTGTAAAGTACTTATACTATTTCAGAATTTCTTTTCCGTGTGCTCAAAATTTTCGATGGATCGGCTGATGTTTCCATAAAGAGTGATTGCCAGTTCTTCAACGATCTTATGATAATCATCCTTCATTCCCCGGTCGATCCAGTCTAACATCACACCCACAAAACCGTATTTGTAAAATCCGGCAATGAATTCCTTGTGTTCCTCCGCCAACTGCATACCGGCGCATTTTTCTTCCACCACGTCCGCAATGAGCTGGTAGGTCAGCTTGTTTAAGTAGCTTTCGATCTTCTGGCGATCCACGCAGCGGTAGACATTCATAATAAAAGGTTTGTTCTCCTGCACTGCCTCGAAAATCTGACTGAAGCCTTCCTGCCAGTTCTCATAGGTCTTCTTCCCCTGCAGTGCCTTCGTGCCGTCCTCCACACATACCCACTCTACCAGATCGTAAATATCTTTGAAATGATAATAAAAAGCCATGCGGCTGATACCGCAGTCCTCTGCAAGTTCGTTAATGGTGATCTTGTCCAGAGGCTTCGTGAGAAGCTCTTTTTTTAAAGCTGCTTCCAATGCCAGTTTTGTTATATTGGCCATAGCCCATCCTCCACTGTTTTTATGTATTAGCTTCACAAGATATTCATTCGCTAAGGTTGTCGTTCGTCAATCATGTAAACATGTTGACATCCTTACACTCATTATATTGTACGACAATAGACTCAAAATAGGCAAATTAACTTTTTATTAAAAAACTCTTGCTTTTTGTAAAATTCCATGGTATCATCTTACTTGCGTTTCGGGGTGTGGCTCAGCTTGGTTAGAGCGCCGTCTTAGGGAGGCGGAGGTCGCGAGTTCGAATCCCGCCACTCCGATTCATTAAAAAGTCCTTGATTTCAAGGACTTTTTTGTGTTACGTTTCATGTTGCAATCCGGTATTCACTTTTTGTAACGCTTCCGGCATAGCTCCTTTACATGGAAAGACATGTCATGAATGTTCTTTCACATACTGCAAAAATTCCGGTGTCTTTGACCAGTATTTCACACCCCAGTTTTCAAAATTCCATTCTTCCATGTAATCATTGCACTCGAAATCCACATAATATATTTCTTCGTTATGTACAACAAAATTAGTTGGAAAATAATCAATATTCGTATTGGCAGCATATAACAGCGCACACATTCTATGCAATTGCTCGATATAGTCAGTTTTCATCTTGTCTTCTAAAACCAACTGATAGATCGTGTCACCGTCAATAAACTCCTTCAAAATGCGTTCATTTTTCACATCTGTTTCAAGCATGACTGGCATTTTTATTCCGATTTCTTTTAATTTCCTGTAATCCCTGATTTCTGCCTCAAGCTTGTTTCCGAACTGATAATAATCACAAGGTTCATGATGTATCTGCTTCAAAACATACCTGTTATTTCCAGACTCTGCCAAGTAAGAATATCCACCTTTCCCCTTTCCCAGCAATTTAATTATTGTATAGCTTTTCCCATTTACGGTCATTTCTTTATTCATGTATTTTCTCCTCTGTTCTATACCTCATTGATTACGGATTTTTATATTCTAGTTCAATATTACAATAGAAATATAATTTTCACAAAGGTTAAGCGCGTAACCAACCACATTTTTTAGTAATGGTAATTGCAAAAAATTCCGCAAACCTTTCCCGGCTTGCGGAACCTTCCAAACATATTATAATTTTTCCACGCACCGGATCAGTGCATCCACATTTTCTTCCCTCGTGGCCCAGCCGGTACAGAATCGCACGCAACTGTGTGTGGCATCGATCCGCTGGTCATAGCTGTACTCGAACTGTTCTGAAATCTTTGCCAAGTGTGCATCCGGCACAATGACGAAGATCTGGTTCGTCCGGTTGGGTGCCAGATAAGTGTAACCCTTTGCCGTAAATGCTTCCCGCAGCTTCTCCGCCATGGCAATGGCATGGGCGGAGATCACCTGATAGAGTCCATCAGTGAAAAGAGCGTCAAACTGCAGACCCAGCAGTCTTCCCTTGGCAAGCATGCCGCCGTTCTGTTTGATAAGATATCGGAAATCCTGTGCAAGCTCCGGGTTTTTGATCACTACTGCTTCTCCAAACAATGCGCCGACCTTGGTTCCACCAATGTAAAAGACATCACAAAGCGCCGCGATATCCAGCAATGTCAGATCGTTGTCCGGTGCTGCCAGCCCGTAGCCCAGTCTGGCGCCATCTAAGAACAGATACAGGCCGTATTTGTGACAGGTCGCAGACAGAGCGGTCAGTTCTGCTTTGCTGTAAATAGTTCCAACCTCCGTGGGATTCGAAATATATACCATTTTCGGCTGTACCATGTGTTCAAAGCTGTCGTTGTGAATATGGGCTTCGTAAGCCTCTGCTACCTGCGCTGCCGTGATCTTACCGTCAGGACTGGGCAGTCCCAGTACCTTATGTCCGCAAGCTTCCACCGCACCGGTCTCATGGACATTGATATGTCCTGTGACAGCGCAAAGCACGCCCTGGTGTTTGCGAAGTGCCGCATTGATCACTGTGACATTGGTCTGGGTTCCTCCTACCAGGAAATGGACTGCCAGACTGTCATCCCCACAGGCCTTACGGATCTTCTCGCGCGCCTCTTCGCAGTATTTATCCTCGCTGTAACCCGGTGTCTGCTCCATATTGGTCTGCACCAGACGCTCCAGCACCTTCGGATGCGCTCCCTCATTATAGTCACACTGGAATAAAATCTTATCGCTCATTTTTTTGTTGACACCGCCGTGACAGTGTATTTCCTCCAACGTTATTTATATTTTAACCTTTTCTATTTGCTAACTCTTTACATTTTTCGATTGTTTCTATCTTATTTGATTCTCTGGACTTTCTGTTACTCAAATTCAGTCAGTCCTTCGTCTCCAGAACCCTTACCAGATACTCCCACACTCTCTTCGTGGAAGAAATGCTTAAGGTCTCCTCTGTCGTATGAATATCCTTCATATCCGGTCCCATGGATACACAGTCAAGGTCTGAGATTTTGCTGCCTAACAGTCCGCACTCCAATCCTGCATGGATAGCCTCCACCCTGGGCTCATTGCCGTACATTTCCGCATACAGTTTCACCATTTTTTCCCGCAGTGGAGAATGGACGCGGTACTTCCAACCGGGATAATCTCCGGTCACCACGTAATCACCGCCTGTCAGTTCCACCAGTGCAGAAAGCTTTGCGATCAGGTTATCCTTCTCACTTTCCACGCTGCTTCTGACAGAATACTCTGCCCGCAAAACTTTCGCATCTGCTTTCAGTATACCCAGATTCAGAGAAGTCTGTACCAGCCCCGGCATATCTGCGCTCATCGCTTGTACACCGTTGGGCGTTGCCTGTAAAAAGGCTGCCACTCTTTTTGTCTCTTCCGGTGCGGCACAGGTGATTGTCTCTGCAGTGTCTGCTAACCTTTTTGCGGTTACCTTTACGTCCGGATCCTTGGTGGCAAGTTCGTCAGCCAGTTCTGCTGCCAAAGCTGCTACCTGCTGCGCTAAGCTTTCTGTATCTTTTTCCTCTACTACGACAACCGCTTTCGTCTGTCTGGGAATGGCATTGTCTGCCAGACCTCCGTCCGCAGATACCAGTCCTACGGGCATTTTCTCAGACAGCTTCCACAGAAGTCTTCCCAGGATACAATTGGAATTGCCTCTTTCCTTGTGGATCTCTCCGCCGGAATGTCCCCCTAAGAGACCAGAGACTTCCAACTCATAGCGCACGCCAATAAGCTCCTGCTTTTTCATCGGAAAACGGCAGTTCACTCTGGCACCACCGGCACAGCTGGTCAGGAAAATGCCTTCGTCCTCGGAATCCAGATTGATCATGCGATGTCCCTGTAACATAGACAGGTCGATCTCTCTGGCTCCGTCCATACCGACTTCCTCATCCACTGTAATGATGACTTCCAGACGGGGATGCCTGATGTCCTCGGAATCCAATAATGCCAGTGCATAAGCCACAGCGATACCGTCATCGCCGCCGAGGCTGGTATTCTCCGCATAGATGCTGTCTCCGTCGATCCCTACTTTCAATCCTTCCGTCTTCATATCCATGGTGCAATCCGGTGTCTGCACCGCAACCATGTCCATATGTCCCTGCAGGATCACCACCGGTTCCTTCTCGTATCCGGGAGTTGCCTCCTTGACCATAATGATATTTTTCATAGCATCCTGTATATAGAAAAGCTTATGTGCTTTTGCAAAGTCCACCAGGAAATTGCTGATCTGCTCCACATTGCCGGAGCCATGAGGGATCTTCGTGATCTCTTCAAAATAGTAAAATACTTTCTTCGGTTCTAAGTTCGATAAAACACCCATTTTCATTTCCTCGTTTCTGCGCTTTTATAGAGAACAAAGTGCACTTTCAGTATAAGTATTTGTCATTTTTCTGTCAAGGAAACAATCCGGAGGCTTCCTTGGAGAGCAGGCCTGCCTGTTCTCTGCTCATATGGTTACTTCGCCATATAGAACTGCTTATCTGCCTGAATGCAAGCATTCGCAGAACGCAGTTTGCATGGCTCTGAATAGTTATGCATAATGATATTTTTTTCTCTTGGCGATCAGGAATCCTATTGTCACAAACAGCGCCAGGAACTCTGCCAGCACGATGGACAGCCATACACCGGTAATGCCGATCAGTTTCGGCAGGATCAGCACGATGACGATCTGGAACACGAAAGTACGCAGAAAGGAGATTGCTGCGGATACGGCTCCGTTGTTCAGGGCTGTGAAGAAGGAGGACCCCCACACGTTCATACCGCGGACCATGAAAGCAATGGCATAGATCCGAAATCCCCAGGTGGTCATTTCCAATAACTCCTGATCGTAGTTTGCGAAGATTTTTACTAACGGTCCGGCCAGGATCTGAGAAGCGGTCAGCAGAATCACACCACAAGCTGAGATAATGACCAGACTTTTCCGGCAAAGATTTTTCAGTTCCGCATGATTGCCCGCACCGTAATGGAAGCTGACGATAGGAGCTGATCCCAGGGAATATCCCAGATACAAGGTCATGAAAATAATATCCACGTACATGATGATGCCGTAAGCCGCCACACCATTCTCGCCTGCTGCTTCCATCAGCTGGAAGTTATAGAGGATGCTAACGATAGAGGTAGAGATATTTGTCACCAGCTCAGAAAATCCGTTGGTCACAGTCTGCCAGATGACTTTTCCATGCCACTTCGCCTTCCCCAGCTGCAGTAAGCTGCCGTTCTCTCTGGAAAAATAGATTACAGGGATGATTCCGCCGACGAGCTGTCCCGCTGCGGTAGCCAGTGCTGCTCCCACCAGTCCCAAAGGAAATACCACGATCAACACATAGTCTAACACCGCATTGGTCAGTCCTGCGATCACATTTACCTTTAAACTCAAAGTCGGCTTCTCCGCTGCGATAAAAAAGCTCTGGAACAAATACTGCATAACAAATGCCGGGGATGACAAAAACAAGATTCTGGAATAGCGTACGCAGTCCGCTTCCAGTTCCCCGTCAGCCCCCAGCGCCAGTGCGATCTGCGGTGCCAGTGCAAAACAGATGAATCCCACCACGATTGACACCGCCAGTGTCACATATACGATCAGCGAAAAATATTCGTTAGCCAGTTCCTTTCTCCCTTCTCCCAACGTCATGGAGACCACGGCGCTTCCTCCGGTACCTGCCATGAATCCAAGAGTTCCCACACCCATCAGCACCGGCATCACCAGATTCAGGGCGGCGAAAGGCGTCTTTCCCACATAGTTGGATACAAAAAAGCCATCGACGATACTGTACACCGAAGTACATAACAACATTAAAATGGACGGTGCCACAAAACGCAGCAGCCGTTTATAACTAAAATGATCAGATAACTGTATTTTCATAATAACCTCATGCCTTACTATTACCCGCATGCCTTCCGGCACTTTCTCAACAGATACTTCTGCGCATTATGCAGGCATCATTTTCGTGTCATCCTCGGAGGTTCCTGCGATCACGCGGGATCCCCCTGTCTTATCAGTTCCTCTATTTCTTCCCGGAAAAATTCCGTATGCTTTTTCATAGTTTTCAGGAATATTTCTGCCTCCTGCTCTCCTATCGCCGCCAATGCCCGGCGCTCCGCATCCATCAGCGGAACCACGATCCTCTCCACAGTCTCTTTCCCCTTCTCTGTGAGATATATCCTCTTATTCTTGCGGTTGTCTTTCTCCGTCCGCAGAATAAGCAGACCTTCCTCCGTCATATTTTTCAGTGCGGAATTCACTGTCTGGGGCGTGTAGAACCAATAGTCGCAGATCTCCCTCTGGGTAAACGCCTCTTTTTCCCGTTCCTGGATACAATACAGAATCCAGAAAGCCGTCTCCGACAGATTACAGTTTTTTGCATAGACCCGGTACAGGTCATCCATCTCTTTGATCAGCTGATTGTACAATGTAATCTGCGCAAAAGATTTTCTGCTTTCCTCTTCCATATCGCTTTCCTCCTGTAACTACATCGTTGCATCTGTTTGTTTTTATCCGAAATCGGACTAAGTGACATTATAATCCGAAATCGGATTATTGTCAACCCATAAAAAATATGCAAAACTGACACTTCCCATTGTGTCCTTATGCGTATCGTTATATAATAGCCTTGGCATCAGTTCCGGGAGGAGTGCGGTTCGCCCGTATCGCCAGTGTCTAGGTTCACCTTATTGAATATCCCGTAGAACACTCGGCGGCTGATGCTATTCTGAAATATTCTGTCTTTTCAAAGTATAGTTTTATTTTACCCCAACACACTACTATTACCTCGTTCTTTTTGTATGTAATATTACGTATTGTTTATTGACATACGTAATATTACGTACTAAAATGAATTTGAGGTAGGAAAGGAGATACAAAAGATGCCTATGACCTCACAGGAGATGATCAAACTCCTATTAAAAAACGGTTTTGCTATTATCAGCCAGAACGGCTCCCATGTTACCATTGCAAAGACATAAAAAAAGGTCTGGAACAGGCAATTCTGAAACAAGCTGGCTTAAAATAACAAATATTAACAAGGAGAACCAAAATGAAAAAACTTTTTTATCCGGCACTTTTTCATAAAGCAGAAGAAGGAGGCTTTTGGATCACCTTCCCGGATTTCCCCGAATGTATGACACAGGGGGAAAATATGCAGGATGCCTACGAAATGGCATGGGATGCACTTGGTCTTGCCGTAGTCTCCCGTATAGAGAACAGAGAAGCCCTTCCTCCGGTCACAGAACCTTACGCTGTTACTTTAGATCCTGATACCTTCTGTGTGGTTGTTCCCTTTGACCTCATATCCTACCAGAAAAAACATAACTCCAAAGCAGTCAAAAAAACTCTTTCCATTCCGGAATGGCTGAATGAAGCTGCTACAGATAGGAATGTTAATTTTTCACAGGTATTGCAGGATGCTCTTCTTCAAAAATTGAACCAATAAAACATGTTGCATTCCATGTTGCATTTTGCAAACTATTACGTCAAAATACAAAAAATCAAAATGCGCAAAGACCCATTTCTACAGGTTTTTGCGCATTTTCTATAAATATAAAAGCAGATAACGGGAATCGAACCCGCCTTTCCAGCTTGGGAAGCTAGCGTTCTACCGATGAACCATATCTGCAAAAGGAACATAAAATATTATACTCCATGTTCCTTTATTTTGCCAGTCCTAATTTTTACATTTTTACCATTTTACTTATTTGCTTATCCATTTTACTTATCCAGCACTCCCAACCACTTCAGAGCGTTCCAGATGCCGTCTTTATCCACGTCCGTGGTGATATAATCTGCCGCTTCCAGCACCTGTTTACTGGAATTACCCATAGCAATGCTGGTGTGGGCATACTTTAACATCGGCAGGTCGTTATTGCTGTCTCCGATGGCCACAGTGTCTTCCATGGGGATCTTCAAATAGTCCGTAATGTAACGGATTGCTGTTGCCTTGGAATATCCTTTGGGAACAATCTCGTAAAACCCTTGTTCTCTGTCGATAAAATCCAGTATTTCCGACAGATCATGCTTCATTCCGACCATTCCCGCCGGAGTCTCTGCATAAGCATATAATTTATCGTAGTTGCCCGGTGCATTGGCATAGCGATCGTATTTTCGATTCTCAATCTCACGTGCCATATGGCGGAAAGTATCGGTAAATACTTCTTCTCCTCTGGGAGCATAGTCTTCCCTGCTGCCTTCCAGGACGGCATCCACATGATACTTTTTCATGGCTGTCAGAATTGCCTTAGACTCCTCCATGGAAAATGTCTTGTGCATCAGCTGCTTTCCATGATATTCAATCTCCGTTCCGCAGCCCAATAACAATCCGTCGAATTCCACCTGTCCGGTAAGATTTTCCCCTACCAGCCGTTTCGTACGCCCGGTGTTGATCATGCAGATATGACCGTTGGCTCTGGCGATGCGGATGGCTTCCTTCGTGCTCTCTGACATCAGCTCACTTCCTCCGCATATTAAGGTTCCGTCAATATCAAAAAATATTATCTTCATCTCAGATTCTTAAGCTCCTCTACCAGATCCAGATCGGATTTCTGTACCTTCAGATTCGTGGACACAGGTTCTTCACCGGGTCTTGTGATCGTGATCTCGATAATGGTTCCTTCCGTGATCGCTCCACCCATAAAAAATCTGCTTACAAACGCTGCAAATTTGGGATGATTACTCTCGAAGGTATTCTTCGCATTCATCAGTTTCATCATCATTCCGGGATTTATCATAATGGTCTCCTTCCAAATAGTTACAAAAAAGAAAGGCCGTCCGCACCATCCGAAGATAATGTGTCCAGCCTTAACAGTTGCTATTATTTACGCGATCTTGGACTTAGCCAGCTCTGCAAGGGTCTTGAAACCTTCTGCATCGTTAACTGCCAGGTCTGCCAGCATCTTTCTGTTCATATCAACGCCTGCAAGCTTCAGACCGTACATGAACTTGCTGTAAGATAAACCGTTCATTCTGGCTGCTGCATTGATACGAGCGATCCACAGCTGTCTGAACTGACGCTTTCTCTCTTTTCTACCTGCATAAGAGCTGGTCAGAGCTCTCATAACAGACTGCTTTGCTACTCTGTACTGCTTGCTTCTTGCGCCTCTGTAGCCCTTTGCAAGCTTTAATACTCTATTGTGCTTCTTCTTGGCATTTAAGCCACCTTTAATTCTTGCCATGTCTTATTTCCTCCTCGCCTGAATTATAAATAAGGTAAAATCTTCTTCATATTCTTAACATTAGTTGCATCCGTAATTGCAGGCTTTCTCAGATTACGTTTTCTCTTGGTAGACTTCTTGGTTAAGATATGGCTCTTGTAAGCTTTAGATCTCTTTAACTTACCGGTTCCTGTTGCTTTAAAGCGCTTAGCTGCTGCTCTGCTTGTCTTCATTTTGGGCATAACGAGTTCCTCCTAAACTTTACTTAATCTATCGTGTCGGAATCCGACACTTTTTAACTGTACGAATTAACGCTTCTCAGTTAAAAACATGGTCATGCTTCTGCCTTCTACCTTGGGAGCTTTTTCCACTACCGCAATATCGGACAGGCTCTGCGCGATATCATCTAAGATATGCTTGCTGTTGTTCATGTGTGCCATCTCTCTGCCGCGGAATCTCAGGGTGATCTTCACTCTGTCTCCCTTGGTCAGGAACTTTCTGGCTGCACCGATCTTGGTGTTCAGATCGTTGGTATCGATATTGGGGGAAAGTCTGATCTCCTTGATATCGATGACCTTCTGCTTCTTCTTTGCTTCCTTCAAATGCTGAAACAAATTCTACATAATTCAAGGGATAAACGCGTACTTCATCGCCACGCCCGCGAAACTCTGTCAAAATATCAGTAGACAAAAACTTAGAATTGCTGCCGGTAACATAAATATCCAAATTACTGTAGCGATTTAATCCATTCAATAGCTTTGCAAAGCCATCAACAAACTGCACCTCATCAAGAAAAACATAGTTTATTTTCTCTGGGACTATCTTGCTTTTAATATACTCATTAAGCATCTGAATATTAAGCATATCTTCCCATTCAGGACTATCTAAAGCTATGCGTATAATGCAATCCTTATCTACTCCGTTTTGCAGCAGGTAATTGTAATACAGATTAAATAACAGATATGATTTGCCACATCTGCGAATACCGGTAATAACCTTAATCTCTCCGTTTTCTTTACGGTCTATAAGCTTTTGCAGATAAAGATCTCGTTTAATTTCTGTCATTTCACACACTCCTATTACGAGATTTTTCACCTAGTGCACTTTTCTCGTAATAGAATCGACTGATTAACATACTTATACTCATCCTTAATTCTATTTTTTTCAAATGCCCAACCCACTCCCCTCCGCAACAGTGTTAATTATTTTTAACACTATCGCACATTTTGTCGATAGTATTAATTTATTTTAACACTATAAGCGATTTTCGCGTTAGTATTAATTATTTTTAATACTATTGCACGAAATACTCCTCTTTAACCTAAACGCAAGCACAAAAAAAGCCCGTCCTTGCGGACGGACTTTTCAGCATAAACCGGATTATTTACGGATACCCAGTTTAGCAATGATTGCACGATAGCGCTCGATGTCTTTAGCAGCCAGGTAGTTCAGCAGGCCACGACGTTTACCTACCAGTTTCAGCAGGCCACGACGGGAATGATGATCTTTTTTGTGCTCTTTCAGATGCTCGGTCAAATATTTGATGCGTTCGGTCAGAACTGCGATTTGTACCTCAGAAGAACCGGTGTCACCTTCATGACGTGCGTTTGCCAGAATTACTGCTTGTTTAGCTTCGCTAGTTAACATTGTTTGTTTCCTCCTAAAATTTCAAATTGCCAAAAGCGTAGCAACCGTTGGAGAATCGAACTGCCAGGCCTTGGTTCAAATACTATGATAGTATACCATATCTTGCCACCAGATAGCAAGTATTTTGTAAAGATTTTTATAAAAACAGCTTTAATTTACCGCAAAGCCGCTTCGCAGTCGTTTTTATCCTGCGCCAGCTGCTGCTTGAGCTGCTCAATGCCGGCAAATTTTACTTCGCCGCGAATGCGCTGCACAAACTGCACTGTGAGCTGCTTACCGTAAAGGTCACCGGTAAAATCAAAGATATTCGTTTCCAGACGCGGTTGGGCAACATCGCCAAAGGTCGGATTATAGCCTATATTCGCCATACCATGATAGCTTGCGCCATTCACCAGTACGCGTACAGCATAGACACCGCCCAGAGGCACTGCCACATGAGCATCCTCCAGCTCAATATTGGCCGTAGGATAACCCAGCAGTCTGCCACGCTCGTTGCCGTGCGCCACCGTGCCGCTGATGCTGTAGCTGCGCCCCAGCATGTCGGCAGCCTCTGCTACCTTGCCTGTGGCAATCAGCTGACGAATAGCGGTGCTGCTGATAACGGTTGCACCCTCGCTTACCAGTTCACGCACAATCAGCGCAAAGCCCATGGCCTTGGCAGAGGCAGCCAGCGTATAGACAGTTCCCTGTCCGCGGCAGCCGTAGGTAAAGTTGGCACCGACTACCAGACAGCTGTAATCAAGCTGCTGCAGTCGCTGCAAAAACTCCTGCGGCGAAAGATCTGCTACCTGCTGATTAAAGGGAATGTCCACCAGCACATCCACACCAAGCTGCTGCAAAAGCTCCTGCTTTTGCGCGCCTGTTATCAGCGCCGGCGGCACCATGCCCGGACGAATCCATTCAAAGGGATGGTTACTGAATGTAAAGACAGCCAGCTGCGAATTGCCTTCATGCGCCTTTGCCTTAGCAGTTTCTATCACATCAAGATGACCGCGGTGCAAACCGTCAAAGGTACCCAATGCTACCACACAGGGAACGGAAAATTTATGCAGTTGTTCTAAAGAAGTAATAATCTCCATGCTTATTCCTCTGGCATCGGGTAATGCTCTAAGATTTTTTCTGCCTGCAGGCGCGCCTGCTCACAGCGGACGATGCCTAAGAATTCATCCCCCGGCCCCAGCAGTACGTATCTGCCGTCGGCAGTCTGCGCCACCGTGGTGCGTACACCGTTGGTGATGCGCGCCGCCTGACGCGCGTTTACCTTGAGCTTGGGCAGCTCGGCAACGGCAGTCAGCGGCTCTGCGGCACAGGCTTCGGGATTCTCCGCGATTTCCTGCAGCGTGCAGGCCTTGTCAATCGTGTAGGCTCCCACCTGCGTGCGCAGCAAAAAGCTCATCGTACCGCAGGTTCCCAGCGCCATCGCCAGGTCCTCGCCCAGTACGCGGATATAGGTGCCCTTGGAGCAGCGCACCGTCAGCACATACTCGTTTTCTTCCGGACTGCCGCCGTACTCGATGCCGTAAATTTCAATAGGGCGCGCCTTGCGTTCCACGGTCACGCCCTCACGCGCCAGCTTATACAGCGGCTGACCGTTAATCTTGACTGCCGAGTACATGGGCGGCACCTGCATCTGCGGGCCGATAAACTGCGGCAACACAGCCAGCAGCTCCTTTTCTCCGGCGGTGACGGGGGCATTCTCCAGCACCGTGCCGGTGCTATCGCCGGTATCGGTACGTGCGCCCAGACGCAGGGTGGCGCGGTAGGTCTTGTCGTGGTTCAGCTGCAGATCCACCGCCTTGCTGGCACCGCCGCAGAACACCGGCAGAACGCCGGTGGCCATGGGGTCCAGCGTACCGCTGTGACCCAGCTTGCGGGTGCCGAGGATGCCGCGCAGCTTGGCGCACACGTCCATGCTCGTCCAGCCTGCGGGTTTGTCGATGATAATGATTCCGTTGGGCATATGATCTCCTTTGCGCCGTTGGGTTATTCTTATGCCTGTGCCTGCTCCTCGCGCACCGCTTCGGCGATGGCGTTCAGGATCATTGAGCGCGCGGTCTCATAGTCCGCGTGCTCGATGAGGCAGCCGGAGGCGGCGCGGTGTCCGCCGCCGCAAAGCTTGGAGCAGGCGAGCGTCGCGTTCACGCGCGCGCCCGTGCGCATGCTGACCTTCCACGCGCCGTCCTTGGTCTCCTTCATCGTCACGGCGCAGTCCGTGCCCTCGACCACGCCGCCAAGGGCGGCGAGGTCTTCCATATCGGCCTCGGTGAGCGCCATGCGCTTTTGCAGGGACTGCGGCACGGCGACGATGACGACGCGGTCCTCGTCGTAAAATTCCATCGTGCGCAGAAGTTCCCCTTCGAGCGCGAGGCGCTTTTTGCTCTTTGTGCGGAAGTGGAGCTTGTTGACGGCGCGATAGTCGATGCCGGTCTCCATCAGCGCGGCGGCCGCGCGGTGCGTGTTCGCCGTGACGTTGGAGTAGACAAAGCAGCCCGTGTCGGTCGAAACGGCGACATAGAGCGGCAGGGCGACCGCTTTCGTCAGCTGCCCCAGCTCCTGCGCAAGTGCGCAGAGAATTTCGCCGCAGGCGGCGCACTCGGGGTGCACGCAGCTCTCCTTGCCGAAGCCCTCGTAGCTCGGGTGATGGTCGATGGCGAGGTCGACGCGCGTTTTGAACATCTCGGCGTTGTCCGGGAAGAGGCTCAGCGCCGCAAGGTCGACGGAGACGACTGTCTCATAGTCAAAATCGTCCGCGACCCAATACTCCTCAACATAGGGGGCAAAATGCTCGGTCGTCTCGCAGTTGTAGAGGACGCCCGCGTGCTTTCCCATCGCCCGCAGCATGGCGCACAGCGCCGCCGCGCAGCCGAGGGTGTCGCCGTCGGGACGGCGGTGGGTGAGGATGAGATACTTATCGTGCGCGCGGAGATATGCCGCGACTTCGGAAACGGTCATTCCTGCTCGTCCTCCGTTTTCAGCGTTTCGTTTTCGTGGTTTGCGGGCTTCACCACGCGTACGTCGCGCAGCAGCTCTAAGATGTGCGCGCCGTACTCGATGGAATCGTCCGCGATAAACTGAAGCTCGGGCGTGTAGCGCAGCGACATGCTCGCGCCCAGCTCGCGCCGGAGATACCCCGCCGCGCTCTTGAGCCCGCGCAGAACGTCCTTTTCGAGCGTTTTTTGCAGAACGCTCACATAAATGCGCGAATAGCGCAGGTCGCTCGTCGTATCCACATGGGTGATGGTCACCATGCCGCTCTGAACGCGCGGGTCCTTGAGCGTGCGGATGAGCGAGCTGAGCTCGCGCTGGATCTCTTCATTGATGCGTCCAATGCGATTGCTTGCCATAGTTTTTCCTCCTTTGAAAAAAGCAGGGGCGGGCGAA
>OHSQ01000628.1_pt1 | contig 15768 bp, 15 predicted proteins | sample 1578661 | NCBI WGS metagenome assembly OHSQ01 (sample SAMEA3879534, study PRJEB24766) | human gut metagenome | biome: human-associated habitat; feature: feces | place: USA | collected 1985/1987 | reverse complement strand
TATCAAAAGCTCGACGAAACCAATTCAGTTGCATTTGATAGTTGAATCTACGCTAACCAAGTAAGGGGGGCTGATGCCCCCTTTTTTCGTACCTTTGATGCGTTAATTAGACTACACGCCTAACAACTATGATGGACTCTATCAAGCAAATCTACAAGATCGGTCACGGACCGAGCAGTAGTCACACTATAGCTCCTATGCGGGCCTCTGAGATGTTTCTTTCTCAAATCAAGGAGCTACCGGTGGATCGTCTTGAGGTGACCCTCTACGGTAGCCTCGCAGCCACGGGCAAGGGGCACATGACCGACCAAGCGATACTCTCTGTACTCAATCCCGTCTATCCTACGACCATTCTCTGGGAGCCTCGTGTGGAGCTTACCTTCCACCCCAATGGATTGAAGTTTGCGGCCTTTGATAAGGAGGGGGAGGAGCTCAAGGAGTTCAAAGTATACAGTATCGGCGGCGGAACGCTTGCCAATGAGACCTTCAACGAGCAGGTCACCACGCCTATCTACGAACTCTCCACGATGGCTGACATTATGGAGTATCTCGACAAGCGCGGACTCTCTTACTGGGAGTACGTGGAGCGCTGCGAGGGTCCCGACATCTGGGACTACCTCGCTGAGGTATGGCAGGTGATGAAACAGAGCGTGCAGGAGGGCTTGGCTGCTGAGGGGGTTCTGCCAGGTGGTCTGCGCCTGCGTCGCAAAGCGGCCGACACACTAGTCAAGTCTCTGAGCTACAAGGATAGCGTCCGGACTCGTGGTATGGTTTACTCCTACGCACTAGCCGTCAGTGAGCAAAACGCTGCTGGCGGACGTGTCGTCACAGCTCCTACCTGCGGTTCTTGCGGTGTGATGCCAGCGGTACTCCTCTACCTTCAGGAGACGCGCAGCTTCCGTGATGAGCGTATCCTACGTGCCTTAGCTACGGCGGGACTCTTTGCTAATGTGGTGCGTACCAATGCCTCTATCAGTGGTGCTGAGGTGGGCTGTCAGGGCGAGGTCGGTGTCGCTTGCGCTATGGCTGCTGCGGCTGCTAGTCAGCTCTTCGGTGGTACGCTACACCAGATCGAGTATGCGGCCGAGATGGGTTTGGAGCATCACCTCGGGCTTACCTGCGATCCTGTCTGCGGACTGGTACAGATCCCCTGTATCGAGCGCAATGCCTTTGCCGCTAGTCGTGCGCTGGATGCGAATACTTATGCCAACTTCACCGATGGTCGTCACCGTGTTAGCTTTGACCAGGTGGTCGCAGCGATGCACCAGACGGGCAAGGATCTGCCGAGCCTCTACAAAGAGACGGCTGAGGGTGGACTAGCTATCCTCCACGAGAAGTATGGTGGCAAGATCCTCATCGAGGACTAAGCCTGTTCATAAGCTGATCTAATGAATAAACAGAAGCATACCGACCCGCGCACCCGTAGTATCTATCGGGTCACACTGGTCGGTGCCTTGGTCAATGTAGCGCTCACGCTCCTCAAGCTCATCGTGGGCTTCGTGGGGCATAGTGCTGCTTTGATTGCTGATGCGGTACACTCGCTTTCGGACTTCTGTACAGATATTGTCGTGACGCTCTTTATGGGCATCGCAGGTAAGCCGAGAGATACCAAGTATCGCTACGGATATGGTAAGTATGAGTCGATAGCTACGCTGATCATAGCTGCCGTGCTGATGGGCATTGGCATCTCTATGCTGCTCAAGAGTGGAGAGGCGATCTATCTCTTCTTTGCCTCTGGGGTTATCCCACAGCGCCCTTCGCTCTGGGCGGCGATCATAGCGTTTATCTCTGTTCTGTCGAAGGAGTGGCTCTTTCGCTACACCAAGGGAGTCGCTGAGCGGGTGCAGAGTAATACGGTGCTGGCGAATGCGTGGCACCATCGTACCGACGCTTACTCCTCTATCGCTGTCCTCGTGGGTGTCTTGGGGGCTTCCTTGCTGGGCAATAAGTGGGCGATCCTCGACCAAGTGGCGTGTGCTGGTGTCAGTCTCTTCATTGTCTGGGCGGGGGGGCAGCTTATCTCGACCCCGTGGCGGGAACTCACCGAGCATAGTCTCTCTGAGGAGGACCAGCAGACGATCCTAGAGATTATCGAGGCGGAGTATCCAGGGCATCATCCGCACAATCTCAACACCCGTAGCTTAGGCTCTGCCGTCGCTATCGAGGTGGATATCTATCTGCCTGACGAGACGCCAGTCATCCTCGCTCACGAGCGGGCTACTCACATAGAGAACAAGCTCAAGGAGCATTACGGTGAGCGCACCCATGTAGTCGTCCATGTGGAGCCGATGGCTATGATGAATACAGGTCACGAATAGCGAAAAGACCCCAACGAAAAGTCAATCCTCCCTTCTTATGAAAGCAACCATTCGGATCGTTAATGCGCACTTCTACTCTTACATAGGAGCTCTCCCTGAGGAGCAGGTGCTGGGCAATAGATATATCGTCAACCTCACCGCTACTTACGATGCGACCAAGGCGGTCGCGAGCGACGATGTCGCTGATGCCGTGAGCTACGCTGATCTCTACGACGTGATAGCGGACAAGATAGAACACTCGCGAGACAACCTCCTCGAGTATGTCGCTGGGCAGATACTTACAGAAATCCTAGACAACTACAAGTTGGTCGACAGCTGCGAGATAACGATCCAAAAGGCGATCCCGCCTATCGCTGGAGTCATCGATGCCGCTAGTGTCACGCTCGCTGCTAGCCGTGAAGAGTAACGATTTGTGGGGACGCTCGGCTAGTATCTAGTCGGAGGGCATCCGTTCCCGTTAAAACAACGATGCTGTAACCTTTGATACAACGGACGCCCTCTCGCTAGACACTCTTGTGCGTCCCTACAGCGGGTTACAGCGTTTGATGAGTGGAATTGTCGTGCTGACGTAGCTTGTGTAGGGGCGGACCTACGTGTCCGCCCGCAGAATAGACTGCACTCAGGTGAGGACGGGCGGACACACAGGTCCGCCCCTACGGTCGGAACCCCCACCCCGCCGAGCGGTTCACCCGAAGAGAAGTCGACCGAGCTTCCGAAATGAGAAAAAACTTCGCATTTTACTTGCAGATGAACTTAGAAAGCAGCGGGTTACTCGTCTGTACGAGACGCTTAGCTACTTCTTTTGATCCTCTAGTCGACTCTGCAGTGCGTACATCTCGTCGCGTAGGCGTGCAGCCTCGACGAAGTTAAGCTCTTTGGCAGCAGCATACATCTGCTTGCGTACCTGCTCGATCAGGTCTGGGAGCTTGTCCTGAGTGAGGTACTCAGCGACAGGTGAGGCGACAGCTATCTGATCCTCGACATAAGCTTCGGCTTGTGCCGAGGATTTTGTTGTTACATAGCCCTCCTGCGAGAGCGCATTTGTTCGTTTGCTCACCACCTGCGTCGGGGTGATGTTATGCGCCTCATTGTAGGCTATCTGCTTAGCTCGGCGGCGGTTGGTCTCGTCGATGGTCGTCTGCATACTATCGGTGATGCTATCCGCATAGAAGATGACCAGCCCGTGCACATTGCGGGCAGCACGTCCCGCCGTCTGCGTGAGCGAGCGATGCGAGCGGAGGAAGCCCTCCTTGTCCGCATCCAGTATAGCAACGAGCGAGACCTCGGGAAAGTCCAACCCCTCACGAAGGAGGTTGACCCCGACCAAGACATCGTAAGCCCCCTCACGCAGGCTGTCCATAATCTGTATACGCTCTAGCGTGTCCACGTCGCTGTGTATGTAGGCGCACTTGACGCCCGCTCGTATGAGGTAGTCGCTCAGCTCCTCCGCCATACGCTTTGTCAGGGTCGTGACGAGTGTCCGCTCGTTGCGCTCCGTGCGTATGACGATCTCCTCCATCAGGTCGTCCACCTGATGCTCCGTGGGGCGTATCTCGATAGGCGGGTCTAGTAGTCCCGTGGGACGTATCACCTGCTCGACCACCACGCCCTCGCTCATATTGAGCTCGTAGTCAGCTGGCGTGGCGCTGACATAGATCACTTGGTTGGTCAGATTGACAAACTCGCCAAACTCCAAGGGTCTATTGTCCAAAGCCGCTGGCAGACGAAAGCCATACTCCACCAAGGTGGTCTTGCGCGCCTTGTCTCCGCCATACATAGCGCGTATCTGCGGTATCGATACGTGGCTCTCGTCGATGACTAGGAGGTAGTCATCGGGGAAGTAGTCCATCAGGCAGAAGGGTCGCTCGCCTGGCTTGCGACCGTCGAAGTAGCGCGAGTAGTTCTCAATGCCCGAGCAGTAGCCCACCGCCTTGATCATCTCCAGGTCGTAGGAGACCCGCTCGTAGAGTCGCTTCGCCTCAAAGAGATGTCCCTCGCGCTCCAGCTCTGCCGTGCGGTCACCTAGATCTTTTTTGATCTCGACGATCGCACGCTGCGTCTGTTCCTCCGTTGTTACAAAGAGGTTGGCCGGGTAGATGCGTAGGCTATCCAGCGTCCCCTGGCTCTCAGCCGAGACTGGATCGATGATAGTGATCCGATCGATCTCGTCATCCCACAGCTCGATGCGGTAGGCAACCCCCTCGAAGGACTCAATGGCGGGAAAGATGTCGATCGTATCCCCCTTCACCCTAAAGGAGCCACTCACGAAGTCCGCCTTGTTATTGACGTAGTAAGACTCCGCTAGACGTCGCATCAGTGCGTCCCGCTCGATCTGCATGCCCACCTCCAGCTTGATGATCTTATTCTCAAAGTCATTCGGATTGGCCATACCATAGATGCAGGAGACCGAGGCGACCACAATCACATCGCGACGACCCGAGAGGAGCGATGCTGTAGCACGTAGTCGCAGCTTATCCAGCTCCGCATTGATCGCCATATCCTTCTCTATATAGGTGTCTGTATTGATCAGATAAGCCTCTGGCTGGTAGTAGTCGTAGTAGGAGACGAAGTACTCCACCGCATTGTTGGGAAAGAACGCCTTGAACTCGCTGTACAGCTGCGCCGCCAACGTCTTGTTGTGGCTAATGACCAGCGTCGGTCTGTCCACCTGCTGTATCACATTGGCAATCGTAAAGGTCTTGCCCGAGCCCGTCACACCGAGGAGCGTCTGATGAGGCAACCCATCACGCACTCCCTGCGAGAGCTGAGCAATAGCCTCTGGCTGATCGCCCGTTGGCTTATACTTTGAGGTTAGTTGGAAGGACATGTAGCCTGCTTGACTCTATTGCTGTCCGTGCTTTTGCTTGCTCTCTATGTACTTATTGTCGAGCGCCCAGGTGAGCCGTGGCTCCAGCTTCATCGCCTTGCGATACCACGCCTCCGCCTGCGTCTGCTCACCGACACCTACGTAGCACTCGGCAATCTGTACGACGAGGTTCAGGTAGAGCCACGACCCCTTGCTCTTGCCCTGCGAAACCATCGCACGCTCTGCACGAAGTAGGTAGTCGATAGCATCTCGCTTAGCATCTCCCTTGAAGAAGGCCGAAGCAAAGTACTGCGCATTGCCCCTCTGGATCAGACCAATAGCGTTTTGCTTATCTAGAGCAATCGATCGATTCATCAGACTGATGCACTTATTGCCTACGAGCGGGGCACGTACCCACGAGACACCGACACGATAGCTGTAGTAAGCCGATAGGTAGGCGGTCATCTCAGCCTCCTTGTAGTCACACTCTAGGAGGTAGTCCACGTGCGCTTTGTAACGCTTGAGGTACTGCTCCGCCTCATTGTTTCTGTCGCGCAGAATGCACTCAGCGATGTATCCGTACTCATACTCCACCAGCTCGGCTATACGTGCATAGCTCTTGTTAGGCTCAGCGTGCATACGGTCTACGACCCGCTTCCAGCTGTTGATGTCACGCTTTACATACGCTTCGTAGACCTGCTGTCGGTCAGAGGCTACCATACTACTTGCTCCTACACCAAGGAGAAGTGCGAAAAGTAAAAGTTTAGTTATCCGTTTCTGTTTCATACGATCACAGTTTGTCTAATTGTCTACGAAAAGTATCCCACAACGCGCAGGATAGCTGGAGAGAACTCCCCGAAGAGTCCTTTCGTCTCCTTCATATTCCCAAAGATACAAAACTCTAGCGAAGCCACAACACCCCACCCGACTCTTTGATCCCGCAAATCTCACGTGTGGCGACCGTTGTATTAAAGCGAGACCGCCCCCTGTAGGGACGCACGACCTGTGCGTCCGTCCTCGTTAAAACCATGATGCTGTAACCTTTGACACAACGGACGCTCCGACGGTCTGCGCCCCTACAACTTTGCTACCTATGGCATCTGGCATAGAGCCTCCGTTTCTTGTCTAAGAGGAGTACTCTGTGAAGCCCCCACGGTGTGGATAATCTGCGTGAGAGACCGTCCCATACAGATGGGACGAAAATCTCCCACCTGCCTTGGGACGAAAATCTCCCAAGGGAGGGATTTCAAGATCCCCACGGAGGGACGAAAGGATCCCCTCGGAGGGAATAAAAAATAGCCACGTGGAGACTTGTGACTCTCCACGTGGCTATGCGATTGCGTCTAGGGTGCTTATTATTGGGGCATCTTGTAGCCGAGCTTCTCTTTGTACAGCTGTATGAGGGCTTTGTACTGCGGGTTGTCTCGTAGGGCGGCGAGATCGTCATCCTGCTCGATGAATGAAAAGCTGTTGTAACCCTTTTCGAAGGCGATGCGTAGGTTGTCCAGTGCTTGCTCCGTCTTGCCCATTCGACTATAGACCCCTGAGATGCTGTAGTAGAGCTCGGCATCGTCGGGGGCCTCCTCGATACACTTAGCGATGGCTGCGAGAGCTTGCTCCTGCTCGCCGAGAGACTGGTAAGCGTAAGCCATGGTGATATCTGTCGCATCGTGCTCTTGTAGGATCTCGATCACCTTGCGATAGTCGGCCGTGGCGGCATCCTTGCGTCCCAGTGCTGTGTAGCGGTCTGCTCGCTTGATGTAAGCAAAGAGGTAGGTGTCGTTTAGCTCGATGCCCTTGGAGTAGTCATCGATGGCCCCCTGGAGATCCTGGAGCTTACTCTTGATCTGAGCACGCTGATAGTAGCCATCGAAGTCATCTGGCATAAGGGCGACATACTTATTCGACTCTGCGAGAGCTCTTTGGAAATTGTCATCCTCAAAGAGCATCTGCGCCTTGCCGTAAATGTAGGTGTAGTCCGTAGGGTCTAGCGAGATAGCCTCGTCGATATATTTGAGAGCAGAGCTGTAGTCGCCTAGCCCCTGATAGGCGGTCGCTATGAAGCTGGCTAGGAAATCGGTTAGCTCTTGTCGCTCTGTGACTTGCTGGTAATACTCCAGCGCTCCTTTGTTATCTCCGATATTTTGATGAGCCATGCCGATAAGGAAGAGGTACTCTCCCGTTTTGCTCACGGACTCCACAGCTTTGAGCTTAGCTTCGAGGGTAGGCATTGCCTGAGCTGCGATGATATTGAGGAGGGTATAGGTGTCTTCGTCTGCAAGGCTGTTTGCAATGGTATAGATAATGTCATCCATCGCCTCATTGTAGTGCTCTAGTTTGATGTATACATTAGCTCTCAGATAGTAGAGAAAGCCTTCGTTAGGTTCGAGCTTGATAGTTTCGTTCAGGTTCTGTATGGCATCCTCATACCTTTCTTGTTGCATCGCAATCACAGCCAATCCGATATAGCCTATTGCGTCTTCAGGAGCTAGCGAAGTAATCTTACGCATATCCACCTCTGCGAGGTCGTACTGCCCCATAGTGGCATAGAGATTCCCACGTTTTAAGTACAGATTAGGCGTGTCGGGAGCATCCTTGATAGCAGAGTGTAGGTCCATAAGTGCCTTGACACCGTCCTCAAGGTCTGTATAGATATCTGAGCGTAGGCTGTAGACCATAGCTCTACGTGCGGGCTTCGCCCGTAGGAGGGTGATTGCCTTGGTGGCAGCTTCTAGCGCTTGCTCGGTCTTGCCCTGCATACGGTATATGGTGGCAACGTAAGCCCAAGCGACACCATTGTTAGGCTCGCTCTGGAGTGCCTTCTGGACGTTCTCGAGGAACGCTGTCTGATCCTCTGGATCGGACATAATGATCCCTAGGGCATCCTGGAGGTCGGGTGAGAATGTGTCAAAGGTTCGCTCCAAGGTGGGCATGTCTTGTGCAGAGAGAGCTGTCGTGTCCTGCACCTGAGCGGGTAGCGTAGTGGCTAAGCAGACGAGGCTTAGCAGTAGAGCCATGATTCGCTTCATCGTATTGAGTAAGTTGTTATTTGTTACCACAAATGTAGCTATTTCTTTCGAGAGAATAAGCTCTGGTAGCTAGGATAGCTCTAGCTCTTTGTTGAGTAAGGCAACGATCGCCTTGCGGTTGTGCAGGAGCGTGTAGTGCGTGTCTGCAGCGTCCCAGTAGAGTGCCGTCTGCATGCCATTGGCACGCATTCGCTTAGCTAGAGCGGGCTGGTTGGCAGCGGTCTCATCTTTGCCCCCACCGATTAGTATGACTTTGGCACCGATGCGCTTCGTCTGACTAGGCTGACAGGAGATGTAGGTGATGCTCTTGAAGCGCTTACCGTAGTTGCGATAGGCGATGTCGCTGGCGGTGAAGCCGTTGGAGAGTCCCATGAGGTGCAACTGGCTGCGGTCTATATGGTAGCCCCGCTCCTCGAGGAAGGGGATCTGACGGTCAAAGATCCCTGCAATATCGCTCGGACTGAAGAAGCCCGTGAGGTCGTGCGAGGGGATGGCTAGGACGACGCAGTTGTCCAGCTGACGGAGTATGCTGGTGTAGAGCTTCCAGTTGCCCAGCCCTCCATGGCAAAAGACAACGAGCGGATAGCTCTTGTCGCGTTGATACTGCTTAGGACGAATCAGATAGACCGCCTGATGAGGGGCTGCAAAGCTATTGAAAAACTGGGAGCAGACACCCGACATGGGGTTGGAGGTGGACCATCTCAAGCTCCTTATGGGACGTGTAAAGCAACGATTGCCACAGGAACGGTACTCATCTTTGTACTGATTGATGAGGCTCTTGGAGAGCGACGACATAGCCTCCCGCGGTAAGATGGCTGCTACGCGTAGTCCCCAGCTCATAGCCTCCTCCTCGGGGACGATCGTATTGGCTAGGTACTGGTAGAGTGGTGGCGTGGTAGCATGCCCCTCGCTGTCTTGGTAGATGAGCTGGACACGATCGGAGGAGTTCGTGCGGTAGCGGGGCATAGCGATAAAGAGTGTGACCACCATTAGCGCGATCATGATGCGGTTAGCATGACGGTAGGGGATCTTGCTCAGGAGCTCTTTGCGCCAGAGGAGTAGGGCGAGCCATAGGAAGAGTAGCTTGTAGAACCAAGTTGCTGACAGGACGAGGAGTAAGAGGAGCAGGGCCGTGAGGATCTTCTTTTTCATAGGGATGTATCTGATGAAAGGGGCTTAGCAGTTGTCTTGAGAGCTTGTCCTGTGGTCCTGCTGCGAACTCTTTTCGCCAGCTTGTGTAGCGGTAAACTTGCCTGCTAGGAGTAGGTAGAGTAGGGCGTTGAGAGCGAGGTCGACCACAAAGAGTATGACGAAGATTATGATATTGACCATCACATAGGAGCTACCAAAGAGGGCGCCGATGTGGTTGAGGTCTTGGACACAGAGGTCGAAAGCGCTCTCCAAGGGCATCCAGTAGTGGCCGAAGAAGCATGAGATGATGACGAGGTGTAGGAGCGCATTGCCCCCGCTGAGGAGCCACTTCCACGGGGCTTGCTTCGTGCGTATACAGAGAAGGAGTGGCGCTAGAGCTGCTAGTAGGCAGATGGCGCCCTGCATGTAGATATTGCCGATGACGCAAAACTCCTGATAGGTCAAGCCGAGCAACCATGCAAAGTAAGCCATCACCCCACAGCACTCAAGGAAGAAGCACCCCACCAAGCTACTGCCGAACGAGGCCATCTCAGGGGCTAGCTGCCCTAGATCGCCTATCATCATACTGACGGGGATGCTCAGGATGGCCAAAAGGAGGATGATACCCCCTAAGATGATGATGCCCGCCCGCCGGTACCTCCTGATGATGCGCCCCATGAGGAGATTGACAGGGATTAGTGCTGCGGTGACCCCAGTGAGTAGCAAGATGAACAGGTCAAACCCAATCCCGCTCTTGGCAACCATACTACTATAAACCGCATTGATAGCACTGCCTCCCAAGAGTCGCACCACGGTGCCATATAGGAGAAAGAGCGTATAGAGTACCATAGCCATAAAGAGCGCCAAGGCAGGTTCGCTAAAGGAGTGCTTCAGTCGCTCCCAGGCTCTATAGCACGGGTAGAGGGCTGAGAGGCTACAGAGGAGTAGAGATATGAGTAGCATAAGGTATGTGGTGTGGGGCTATGGCAATGTTTATGTTGCTCTCTCCAAAAGGATCACAAGATGAGGTAGATGGCAACGGCAACGGGGAGGTGCCCCTCGATGGTGTAGCGGACTCGGGAGTCGTAGTCGTACCGCTTGTCGCCGCTGTAGATGCGGGGACCGTCCCACGTGGCGATGACTCGTGAGTCGTAGTCGTATCGCTTGTCGCCACTGTAGACACGGGTGCCGTCCCACGTGGCGATGACTCGTGAATTGTAGTCGTATCGCTTGTCCCCGCTGTAGAGGCGGGTGCCGTCCCACGTGGCGATGACTTGTGAGTCGTAGTCGTACCGCTTGTCCCCGCTGTAGAGACGTGTGCCGTCCCACGTGGCGATGACTCGTGAATTGTAGTCGTATCGCTTGTCGCCGCTGTAGAGGCGTGTGCCGTCCCACGTGGCGATGACTTGTGAGTCGTAGTCGTACCGCTTATCTCCGCTATAGATATAGGTCTGAGCTGAGAGGGTGAGGAGACTGCTGAGGAGTAGGGTGAGGAGTAAGAGGGTTCGTCTCATATTATTATGGAGTGCTTGCTGGGGTTAGTAATGTCTGAGCTCGTCTTTGTTAAAGCGGAAGACTGAGATCTGTATTGCCTCGTCTCCCTCGCTGAGTATAAACCACGGGTTACGCAGTGGGTTGGGATTGCGTACGAGGTGCTTCTCACGAGCGGGGGTATTGCCCTCGATGCACATGATCGCCACTTTGCCTGATCTGCTCCGTGCCACATCGACTACCATAATGGCGTGCCCATACTTGCGCCCTGAACGTGCTGGGTAGACGAGCACATCGCCTGGCATCACATCTTGGATAGCACGGGGCTTGGTCTCTTGATAGAGCGAGAAGGTACTGCAAGAGCCATAGACGCCTCGCATATAACGCTCGAAGGCACTACGAGACGCTCCGCCAGAGTAGCGCATCGTCTTGCCATGGACATTGCGAAAGCTGATCTCTCGGTAGCGTCCCTTCTGCCAAAGGTACTCAGCCCGCAGACGCATAGTCACATCGGCACACTGCTCATCGTTGCTGAGGATATCCTGGTCGATCACCGCAGTAGAGAGAAACTGCAAGCGCGCATCGCCCCCTGTGTATAGCTGTACCCTAGCACCACGCGGCTTCAAGGATAGGGCGCGTAGATAAGCCGTGTAGCTCCCCGCGGGAGCCTCCACACGGGTGTAGCCTACAGGTGTGGCTATGTCGCCAATAGTCTGAGCACCCCACGGATTGCTCGTGCGCATAGAGCGCCACAGCCATAGTCCGCACAGCAACATCACCAGAGCAATAGCTCCGATGACCAGCAGCGTTATCCTTTTTCGTCTCGTCATAAGGAAGGGCCTCTAATCGTTTTGTTTAGACTTTCGCTTATGGGAGGGCTTTGGGTCGGTGCGTTGCGTGGCGCGGTGTATCTGGTAAGCGTTGAGGAGGTTTTGCCAGATGGAGTAGGCAGCCATAGCGACGGAGGAGAGCGGGTTGAGGTAGCTCTGCGCTAGCCAGATGGCGATGGTTGAGTTTTTTTGTCCTAAGCTTTGCCCGAGGGTGATGCTCTCGCCGAGAACTCGCTTGCTGAGCCACTTGCCGAGGGCAAACTGAACGATGCAGGCGATTAGCCCCATGACGCCTAGCAAGATCATCGTCGGAATCATCTCCCGTGGCTCCTGTGCGATGAAGTGTACCGTATTGGCCATGATGAGTGAGAGGCAGAGGAGCCAAACCCAGAAGCTGGCTGAGGGGATCTTCGTGAGTACCCGATAGACGGGCTTGACGCCGTAGCGGACCGCCCAAGCGAGGAGTAGGGGCAGTGTGATGACGGGTAGCACACGGTAGAAGATCTGCACAAAGGTAGCTCCGTAGTCCATCGCTCCACTGCCGAAGAAGCCTAGCAGGAGCGGTGCTAAGGCGATGACCCCCACACTGGTGAGCAGGACGTAGGTGGTGCCTAGGGCTACATTGCCCCCAAGGAAGCCGATGACCACAGGCGATGCGGAGGCTGCGGGGCAGAAGAAGCAGATCATGAGTCCCTCGGCGAGAAGCTTGCTCTCGGAGATGCCCGAGTAGCGCACCAGTAGGTAGCCACCCACAGCTAGCACGATCTGTATGAGCTGTAGGTAAAAGTGGATCGGTCGTATGCGCAGATCTCTAGGGGTGAGCTTGAGAAAGCTAAAGAAGAGCATCAGCATCAGCATATAGGGGATGGCGGGACTCAGCGTGGAGAGCGGGCGATAGCCCACGATGCCGATCAGTATGGAGAGGGGGAGACCGTAGTCTTTCAGTCGGCGCATGAAGCGTCCTCGTAGGTCTGCTATATTGTAGTGTCTTGTCATAGGGGAGTGGTATGGTTGGCTAAAACCGCCTGGGCATTGCGGAGGAGGTCTTCGTAGGCGCATCGTCGCATCGAGGAGCCTATCGTTAAGGTTTCGTAGAGCTGTGGAGTAAAGCTGGCCAGCTGTTCATAAGTTAGCTGCGCAATGGCGGGGCGGATCATAAAGTCTGGTTCGTCGTGCGGTGCGCAGTGCGCATTGTGCGGACAAACCGTCTGGCAGACATCACAACCGAAGAGTCGGTTGCCTAGACGCTCAGCAACGCCTTCGGGCCATACACCTCGATGCTCGATCGTTAGGTAGCTCAGGCAGCGATCAGCTAGAAAAGTGCCGTCTGCCTGCAATGCTCCTCCAGGACAACTGTCGATACATCTCTGACAGTGACCACAGTAGCTGCGATCTATCGCAGCACCATACTCTAGCGGTAGGGATACGACGAGGAAGCCATAGATAAAGAATGTGCCTAAACGAGGTATGATCATCATCTTCGAGCGACCCTGATAGGCTAGTCCGCTCTGCATGATCCAGTAACGCTCTAGTAGCGGAGCCGTGTCGCAGCAGACACGTCCCGTGGCGCTTTGGTCAACTTCAGACTGGATGAATGCGAGGAGACGCTCGAGCTTTTTGCGCACTACCTTGTGGTAGTCGCGTCCGTAAGCGTAGTAAGCTACTTGGGGTGCTTCTAGTGGCTGCTTGACAGGCGGATAATAGCTCTGCGCCACAACGATGATTGACTTAGCTTCGGGGAGTAATTTGCGTGGATCCGACCGCACATCATCGTAACGCTGCAGGTAGTCTAGACCAGCGTAAGCGTCTCCCGTGATGGTCTGCTGATAAGCCTGCCACACCTCTTGTGGAACCGCCTCGGTTGGGGCTAAGCCTACGGCACTCAAGCGTAGCTCATCGTGTGCATAGCGTGCGATCAGCTCCGTAGGCGACAGCGACTGATGGATCATCTCCTTCTAGAGGCATGTAGAGCCTCGGCACCCGCTTCAAGACGCTGGAGGTGGCAGACGAGGAGCTTGCCCTCATCGTCTCGTAGGTGCATACCATTGCCCAGACAGTACTTCCAGCTCTTGCAGTCGGCACAGGGACCAGTCTTAGCCCACGAGCGATCCCGATAACTCTCGAAGCGCTCCTCCCACACTTGCCACAGGTCGTCGTGATGTACGTTGCCCTGCTTGTGGTCAAAGCGAATACTCGGGCAGGCGCTGATAGAGCCGTCGCATAGGATAGAGGCTATGTTTACGCCAGCACGGCATTGGTAAAACTGCTGACGCGTACGCCCCTCGAAAGCGCCTAGATAGCCCTCACAGCCATACTGCGCCTCGATCTCTCCCGCCTCGTTCGTCTCGATGATAAACTGCATCATCTGGTAGTACTGACTGTCGGAGAGCTGGAGCTGCTTATTCTCCGCAGCACGCCCCACGGGGAAGATCGAAAAGAGTCGCCAACGCTTCACACCCGCATCGACCAGTTGCTGACGAAAGGCGGGGAGCGTGTCAAAGTTCATCGGATTGACACAAGTCACCACGTCCCAGACCAAGTCTTCGGCCTGCGTGAGTAGTTGGATCGCTCGCCAAGCTCGCTCGTAGCTGAGCGGATGTCCTCGCAGAGCGTTGTGCGCCTCGGCAAAGCCATCTAGACTCACCGTCGCTGTGTGTAGTCCAGCACGGCGCAAGCTATCCAAGCGCTGTGCGTCGAGTAGCATACCATTGGTCACGATGCCCCAAGGGTAGCCACGACGGTAGAGGGCTAGCCCCGCCTCCTCGATGTCCTTCCGCACGAGCGCCTCGCCTCCCGTGAAGATGACCAATAGTTTGTTGGGATCGACGTGAGGTGTCAGCCCATCAATGATCTGTATGAAGTCAGCGACCGACAGTTCGTCGACACCACTCTCCACGCGACAGTCGCTACCGCAGTGGGCGCAGTGCAGATTGCAGCGCAGCGTACACTCCCAGAAGAGCGTCGTCATCGGGTGCCGACGCACATTCTCCGCCTGCAAGATACGATGCAGGTCGAGGGCGATGCGCTGCTTGAAGGCAGGACGTAGGAGCGTCTGCCCGACGGACTTCTGCTTGCTTAGTTTCATTGATGGGATCACAAGGTCTGACTTACTGCTGCTCCTCGGGCTCTACTATCTGCTTAGGCTCGAACATCGTCGTAGGCGTGCCATACATCACCATGCCCATGCCGTCTGGCCTAGGTCTAGGCTTGACGAGCGTAGTCGTATCAGGCTGCTCTGCCTTGTCGCCTTCGCTCGTCCTTTGCGTCGTGCGTGTCTTACAGCTGGAGAAGCCTAAGCAGCCAATCAGTGCGAGTAGCGTACCAACGATGAGGTTGGAGAAGATATTTGAGAGTGTTCGCTTCATAATATAATAAGAGTGACGGGTCAGTGGTCTGTCCCGACTACTTACGCTCCACTTGGATCTCTATCTCCTTCTCGACCTTGCCGTTGTTCCAGTTGCCAGAGCCCTTGCTGACGAAGTCGCTCTCCTTGACCTCTACGGTGACCTGCTTGTCTGTGACGACGCCATTCTTTTCGCCATCGATGTCCTTCACCTCTAGGACTACTTGGTGATCCTTGCGGAAGCCTACGTAGCTACCATCTAGCTCCGCATTGCCCTGTGCATCGGTGAGTTCCTTTTCGTCTCCATGGCTTACGGGTAGGTCTACCTGAAGACCCTCGACAGGCTTAGCGTCTTGGTCAGTAACACGTACCTTAAACTCATAGTCGACTGTGGGCGTGCCGTACTCAGCCATTCCGCCTCCTAGGGACTCTGTGCAACTAGCGAATCCCAGCCAGCCCAGTAGGAGTGAGGCTCCTGCCGAGAGGAGCGAGCGTACGGATAGATAAACTCTTTTCATATTGTGGTCACTTTGATACTACAGCAAATGTAGTACAAAAAAATGAGACTGCCACGACATCACGCGCACAGCCAGCAGACCCCTTCACAAGGGGAGCTAGAGACGATGGTATTAGCAATCATAAAAAAGGGGCTGTCAGTACGACAGCCCCTTCTCATTAACCTTAAAATCTAACACCATGAAAAACACAATGCAAAGGTAAGACTTATTCTTCACATACGCAACACACTATCGTAATCGAGATGAAACGCACATTCCAGTGTCAAGTGCAACACACTTACAAATGTAGGAAAAAAACTTCA
>OHSQ01000625.1_pt1 | contig 15827 bp, 12 predicted proteins | sample 1578661 | NCBI WGS metagenome assembly OHSQ01 (sample SAMEA3879534, study PRJEB24766) | human gut metagenome | biome: human-associated habitat; feature: feces | place: USA | collected 1985/1987 | reverse complement strand
GCGTGTATAAGGGGATCCTGAGTATGCTCGTCAGCGAGATGACGAAGCGCGAGGCGCTCCCACAGCGCGAGATCGACGAGCTGCACGCACTGCTGCAGGAGATGGAGGAGAAAAAGCACCATGGCTGAATGGTTTGTTTCGTCCGCCGTGTTGGCGGCGCTGCTCATCGGAGCACACTATCTGCTGCGCGGGAAAATCAGCGCAAGATTGCAGTACGCACTCTGGCTGGTGCTGCTCGTGCGGCTGCTGCTGCCGCTTTCCGTCGGGAAAACCGCCCTCAGCGTGGCAAATCTCCTGCCGGAGGCCGAACCGGCCGCTGTCATACAGGCGGAACCTGCCGCTGTGCCGCCCGCGCAGGCGGCCAGAACACCGGAACCGTCTGCGCCCGCAGCGCCGGTGCAGACGCCCGCACAGCCGGTGCAGCGCCCGGCATCCATGCCTGCGCAGGCGGAAACGGGCAGCGCAGAACCGGAAAAATCTGCGCAGAAGCCCGTCGTTTCCGTGCGGAAGATTCTCATATTTGTATGGGCCTCCGGCGCGGTTCTGCTGGGCTTATGGTTCCTGTTCTGCAACCTCCGGTACGGACGGCAGCTGCGGGCGGGCGTTCTGCGCGCGATCGCGCCGAAGGAGGGCCGTCCGGCTGTCCGGCTGACGCGAACCGCGCTGTCGCCGTGCCTGTTCGGGCTTTTCCCGCCCGTGATTTACGTGACAATGGACTGCGCGCAGGACGAGCAGCTGCTGCACCACTGCGCGGAGCACGAATATACGCATTATCTCCACCGCGACCACATCTGGGCCGTCCTGCGCGGCGTGTGCCTCGCGCTGCACTGGTTCAACCCGCTGGTGTGGTGGGCGGCGGCGCTTTCCCGCACCGACGCGGAGCTCTTCTGCGACGAGGATACCGTCCGCCGTCTCGGCGAGAACGCACGTGTGGATTATGGCCGCTCACTCATCCGCATGACGTGCCGCGAGCGGGTCGATCCCCTCAGCGCGGCGACGACAATGTCGGGGCGCGGCGGGCAGCTCAAAACGCGCATCATTTCCATCACAAAGCACCCGAAAACCGCAATTCCCGTTCTGATCCTCGTGCTTCTGCTCTGCGCCGCGGCAGTCGGCTGCACCATGACCGGCGCGAAGGATGCCGCGCCTGCACAGCAGACGCCGGAAAAAACAGAGGACACGCCCGAGGAACTGGAAGCAACGGCAGATACACGCGAGGAACCGGAAGCGGCAGTGGAATTCACCACCACACAGGACACGGTCACGCTCAGTGTCCCGGCACGATACGAAAACGAAATCACTGCGGACGATTCGTTTATGATCGAAGCGCCGGAGACCGGCGAGCATGACCTGGACGATGTGCTGTTCTCCTTCTACGACAAAAGTCAGGCGGCAGAAGACCGCCTCGGCCTCGTCTGGGCGATCCGCGCGTTCCAGTTTGAAGACCCGGCGGAGCTGGTCAAGGACGGCGCAGACCGATGGGTCGAGGAAAATCTTATGGCGCTGAACACGCATCTGCTCGGCACACGCGGCAGCACGGCATATTATTTCTTCTGCCTGAGCCCGTCGGACAAGGCGGTACGGCAGTATGACAGTTCGGACACAGCGGCGGTCAGCTCGTATTACCAGCACGCAGCCGACGGCTTGGATATCTTAAAGGATTTTGTTGTCCGCAACGGCCTTGCGCCGGTGGAGGGCGCGGTCGACTGGGAGGCGTGGTATCAGGAATTCATTCTGCCGCGCATTGAGGCCGAAACGGACCCCGCCGCGGACGCGGCATGGTTCGCCGCGCGCGAACCGGTGGAGCAGTGGCCCGAATTCACCGTGAACGGCACGTCGATCTATAAACTGACACTGGACGATATCCAAAATGTTTACGGCACATATGAACGCATTTACCACTGGATGGACATCCATACGTCCTATTATGACATCGTGCAGTTTGCGGACGGCTCGCAGGCCGCGGGCTGGATGAGCAAGGACGGCACGATCCACTATCCGGACGCCGCATATCTGCGGCTGGATGCCGGGGTTGAGGTCTGCGGCATTCCGTTTGGTGCGGATTACCGCGAGGCGGCGAACCGCTTCCCGCGCGACACCGAGCCGGTACTCGAACAGGTCGACGAACACACGGCGCGGCTGATGCTCGGCGGCGAGATCCTGTACATGGGCAAATACAGCTACATCGAGTACACGGACGGCGCTGCAACAACGCTTGTCGTGAGCGACGAGACGCTCATGACGTTCTACATTGAAAACGGTGTGATCGCCGCCGTCAGCTGGATGGCGCCGGAGGAGTCCATGCGGCTGCCGGTCACGGAGGAATGGGTGCAGCAGCGCATGACGATCGACCCGAGCCGTCTGACGGATGAGAACCTGCTAAGCATTCTGATCGGCCCGGAGATCGCGCTTGTCAATAACGGATTTACGTTCGATTCGCCCGCAGACTTGTCGTCAGAGAAGCTGTTTATGCTGTTTCTGTACTGGTCGGTCGATTCCACGCGCGATAATTACAAGCAGGCCGACGGGAAGTATCACTTCACGCAGGACTTTATCAACGGCATCCTCTCACATTATTTCCGCACCGGCAGCTTCACGTTTGACATTACGCAGTGCAGAAACTACGACGCATCGGAAGGCACGGCGGTCATCGAGAACGTATCCGGCTTCGGCGGCGGCCCGGATCTGCGCATTGCGGACGTGCAGGTGCTGGAGGGCAGCACCGTACAGGTCACGGCGGATTTTTATAACGCCAACCCGTTTTTTGACAACAGCGGCGGTGAGATTCGCTATGCGCGCAAGGTCTATACGCTCGAATTTTACAACAGCGGCGCACTGTTCCAGTCGGCGCGGTTCGCGGCACTGCCGGAGGATGACCTGCGCACGGCCCTGCAGCTGCACACCGGCGAAACGACGGACGATCTGGCGCAGCTGTTCTGGACGTATGACGGCCAGAACAGGAATCTGCTGGGCAGTTTGCCGGACGGTAATTGGACAGCGCTGCCGCTGACCGAAGACGCGTGGGATGGACTTTCCCTGTTCGTCTACGAGCGCTGGGCGCGCGAAAACAACTGGCCGCTGACGATCAGCGAGACGGATTTCGACCATACGCTCGAACGCTATTTCCCGCTGGGCCGGTACGGCTGGGAGGATCGCAGCTCACACTATCTCACCTATCAGGATGGAACCTATACCCGCACCATCAATGACAACCACGGCGCGCGGTACTGTTATCTGAAACGCATCTCCTGCATGGCAGACGGAAGCTTCCAGCTGGTGTTCCGCTGTCTCGACGTGCCAGAGCTCACGGAGTACGCGGACGCGTCTGCGGACGTGCGCGCGGTCTATGACCACGCGGGCGCGGAGGAGCTTCAGCCGCAGGAATTCCGTCGGGCCGTGTATCGCGCGTTCGCCGACGGCGTCATTCCCCTCGGAACCGGCATGACGGAACTGACCGTGACCGTCCGCCTGACCGGCGAAGCGCGGTATCCGTTCCAGTTCCTGTCGGCCTCTGCATAAATCTGGCGTGTTCTACCCTTAAGCAGCCGCTCCTGTTTCCACAGGGGCGGCTGTTTGGGAAACAGTTTCGAGAAAAAGGTTGACAAATGTAGCCCTATATGTTATGATGGGTCTACAAAAGTAAACCAAGGAGGAATATCCTGTGCAATTATGCCAAAGCGAATGGACCGTGCTGCAAAGCCTGTGGGAGCGGCAGCCGCAGACGCTCATGCAGCTGGTGGAGGATTTGAAGCTCCGCGCCGGATGGTCGGCCAGCACGAGTAAGACCATGGCCGCCCGCATGACGGAAAAGGGCCTTCTGCGCTACGAGGGCAAGCCCCGGCGCTATTACCCGAACGTCACCCGCGAGGAAGCCGGGCTGGAGGAAACCGAGCAGCTGCTTTCCCGCGCGTTCGGCGGGAAGCTCGGCCTGCTGGTCAGCAATTTCGCTGACCACGGAAAAATCGGAAAGGACGAGCTGGACGAGCTTTACGCCATTCTGGACAGGGCTGCGGGCCGCGAGGAATAGGGGAGGGGAACCATGCTGGAAATTCTCATTTCATCGACTGTTCTGATCCTTGCGCTGACCGCGCTTCGATTTTTCCTGCGCGGGAAACTCAATCCGCGCCTGCAATACACGCTCTGGCTGCTCGCCGCGCTGCGGCTCCTGCTGCCGGTCTCGCTGGTCAGAAGCCCGGTCAGCGTGATGAACGCCGTTCCGGACGTGCCCGCCGCCGTGCAGCGGCTGACTGCTCCGGAAAATCGCCGTGCCCCGCAGACGGACAATACGCAATCCCCGGTGCAGACCGTATCCGAGCCGGAAACTGCGCCCGTGGAAGTGCAGACACGGCTGACAGCAAGTACGATTTTGAAACTCGTCTGGCTGACTGGCGCGGCAGCGATGGCGCTGGCCGTTCTGGCGCAGAATCTGCTGTTTCTCCGGAGACTGAAAAGGATCCGGCGGCCGTTTGCCTGCCCGGAAAGCCCGGTTCCGGTCTGGGTGGCGTCCGGGCTGCCGTCGCCGTGCCTCGCGGGGCTGTTCAGGCCTGAAATTTATCTCACGTCCGAAGCGGCGCAGGACCCGGAGACACGCCAATTCGTCCTTCGTCACGAGCTGGCGCATTATCACGCGCGGGATCAGCTCTGGAGCCTCCTGCGCCTCATCTGCCAGTGCCTGTACTGGTTCGACCCCTTCGTGTGGCTTGCCGCGGCGCTTTCCCGGCGCGACTGCGAGCTGGCCTGCGACGAGCGGGTGCTGAAAGACCTCGACCCCGGCAGCCGGGCAAGCTATGGCCGCGCGCTGCTCAGCCTTGTCGCGCCGAAGCGGGCGCGGGGCCAGCTGCTGTCCTGCGCGACGACGATGCAGCTGGGCCGAAAGAGCCTCAGAGAGCGCATCACGCTTATCGCGAAAAAGCCGAAAATGGCGGCGTATACCCTCGTTTTCGTGCTGGTTTTAAGCCTTGTCCTGACGGCCTGCACGTTTACCGGCGCGCCCGTGCAGCCGGAGCCGGAACCTGCACCGGAACCCGTACAGACAGAACCGGAGCCGATACAGCCGGAGGAACCGCCGGCTGATACAGAAGCCCCCCAGCCTGTCGAGGACGATCCGGAGGCGGAGTTCCAGATGGCGTTCCCGATGCTGAATTACGCGTCGTTCCAGCGCTATCTGGACGAGCACCCGGAGACGCTGGACAGCGGCTGGGAGCATATCCGCATCAACGAAGCGGGCTTTGACGACGCGGGCACGAGCATCGAGACGCAGCAGGGCGATCAGGTGCTGGCCGTCGATGCGGAATACGGCATTGTGCTCGTGCGCATCACCGGCGACGGCTATCGCGGCGTGCTGGCCATCTGCCGGTACCCGGAGCTTCTGCGGCTGGAAATGGCCTCGACCTATGGCACGGAAGGGGAATTGGCGGACAAGATCGCGTCCGACCACGGCGGCATCCTCGCCATGAACGCCAACGGCTTTCAGGACCCCAACGGCAAGGGCAACGGCGGCCAGCTTGCGGGCTGGTGCATGGCGCAGGGTGAAGAACACGGCTATCACTTCGGCGGCGACGTCTACCAGCGCGTCGAGCTGAGCGAAAACGGCCTCGACTGCCGCATCGTGCCCGCGTCCGACCCGGTCGGGGAGGGGACATACAACGCAGTCGAGTTTACGCCCGTCCTGATCCGGGACGGTGAAAAGATCGAGGATTCCTTCTGGACGGGCGAGCAGCCGCGCGCCTGCTTCGGCACCGGCGATCAGGGCCTTTACATGCTCATCATCGAGGGCCGCTACCCCGAAGAGGGCATCCGGGGCACGAGCGTCAACACGTGCTCGGACATCCTGCTGGCCTACGGCTGCCGGAATGCGTTAAACATGGACGGCGGCTCAAGCGCGATCTTGTGGTACGACGGCGAATACGTCACGCAGTCGTCGTCCTCGTTCCTGCGCTACACCGGCGGCCGCCCGCTGCCGAACGCGTGGGTCTACGGATGAATTTTCATGTTGACAATCGCAGGAAATGTGGTAAAATATCTGCGATATTGGAAAACCGCGTTGAAAAACCGAGCGTTCCGGTGCAGCTTTCAGAGAGAAGGGGACGGTGAGAGCCCTTCAGCAGGCCTGTCCGCAGCCAGTTTGGAGCGGCCGCGCGAAAGCGCGGCGGGTGCTTCCCGATACAGGAGCGCCGAGATGTGCGCAAGCACAATCAGGGTGGTACCGCGACTGACCTCGCCCCTGTCACAGGGGCGGGGTTTTATATTTTACTCAGAATTTTTCTTTCCACTGCACCTCTTGCCTCTCCCTTTGGGAGAGGTGTCTGAGCGAAGCGAAGACGGAGAGGGGAAACCAAGGTGCAACACCCTCTCAGTCACCTGCGGTGACAGCTCTCCCAAAGGGAGAGCCGAGGGGCTGCACCCCGTTACATAGTATGTTTGCATGAGAAATGGAGCGCATCTGTATCGATACGCTCCATTGACTGTTTTATGAACACCCATCTAATGGCCGGGGCTTGCTTTTTATATGTGCGCTGAGATCCAGTCGTACATTTCGTGGTAGGCCGCTTCGTTCAGGGGGAAGGTTTTTTCGTCCTCCATCTGGCTTTTTTCGTAGCAGTATTCGCCGTGCCAGCATTCGCATTTCATGCTGCTCTCGTCGAAGTTGACCTCCTTCTGCGTCAGCATGACGATGTTTGGCGTGACGCGGAAGCGGAGCTTGCCATAGCTCCCGGTAAAGATATTGTTGTTTTCAAAGCTGTGCAGCACCGGCAGAAATAACGGTTCCATATGCGTCTGCCCTCCCTTTTTTTGTGTATCATACCACAAATTCCGCCGCGCGGCAAGATTGTTTGACTTTGCCTCTGCGATATGCTATGATTGCTGGGATTCTTTTTTACGATAAAGGAGCAAAGGCAATGCATAAGCAGGCAAAGGGCAGTATTCTTCTTCTCCTGTGCGCTATGATCTGGGGCGCGGCGTTCGTTGCCCAGAGCGAGAGTATGCAGTATATCGGGCCGTTTACGATGGGCGCGGCGCGTTTTTTTCTGGCGGGGCTGGTGCTGCTGCCGGTCATTGCCGTGCTCGACCGGAAGGGCTGGTCGCAGAACCGGCCGGTCACAGGGGCTGAAAAGAAAAAGCAGCTGCTGTCCGGCATGATCTGCGGCGTGCTGCTGTTCGCGGCGACAACGCTCCAGCAATTTGGTCTGCTCGATACGACGGTCGGAAAATCCGGCTTCGTGACGGCGCTTTATATCGTGTTTGTCCCCATTCTGGGCGCGCTCATGGGCAGACGCGCCGGGCTGAAGGTCTGGCTGTGTGCGCTGGCCGCTGTGTTTGGAATGTACCTGCTGTGCGTCGGCTCCGGCTTTTCGGTTTCGGGCGGCGATCTGCTGACGCTTGGCTGCGCGGTGCTGTTCGCGGTTCATATCTGCTATGTCGGCGCAGTCGTGCCGCATATGGACGGCGTGCGGCTGAGCTGCGTACAGTTTCTGGTCTGCTCCGCGCTGTCCGCGGTCGGTATGCTTCTGTTTGAAGCGCCGGACTGGGATTCCATTCTGCAGTGCTGGTGGCCCATTGTATATGCGGGTGTCTTCTCCGGAGGCGTGGCATACACGTTCCAGATCATCGGCGAACGCGATGTGCAGCCCGCGCTGGCTTCCCTGCTCATGAGTCTGGAGTCCGTCTTCGCCGCCCTGTTCGGCTGGCTGCTGCTCGGCCAGACGCTCTCCGCACGGGAGCTTTTCGGCTGCGCGGTCATGTTCACGGCGATCATCCTCTCGCAGCTGCCGGAGCGGCAGAAAACGGCTGTATAACGAACTGTCCCCTTGCCGGTTCATGAAACCGGCAAGGGGCATTTTTTAAGACGCTGCACTGCGGTTCGCTTCGAGCGCTTTCTGGAAGCTTGCGGTTTTCAGATCGTCGATGTACGCCTGATCGTTCTGCAGGGCTTCCTCGGCTGCGGCGGGCGGGAATTTGGCGCGGATGTCGTCGGAATAGCTGCCGTCGCTGGGCTCCCAGTATTCTGTCACCGCTCCGCTGGAGGTGCTGAGAGAGAATGTGATCGCTGTGGGAATATAGCTTCCGTTCTCCAGCGTCAGCGATTCGCCGTCTGTGCTGTAGATCTCCTGCAGAACGAGCAGATATACGGTGACTGTCTCTGTGCCGCGTCTGTCCTCTGCCAGAACGACATGGCTTTCCACGTGGATCTGGCCGGGCTGCACGGCGTCCGCGTAGTGATCCAGAACCGCTTTGCCGATCAGCTCATCCAGAACCGAATTGTCAGCCTCCTCTGCGGCGGACAGTTTATCCTTCATCGCTTCCTGCTCGGCGGACAGGTTATCATCCTGTTCGGTGGGCTGGACAGGCTCCTCCGGGGCTGTGTCCGCCGGATCGGGGGTGGCTTCGGTGTTGGAAACGGCGGGATCAGACGGCTGCTCTGTCTTGGAGGCCACCGGGTCGGTCAGGAAGCAGACCGCGAGGACGATGCAGGCGATGATGGCCGCCAGAATGATCCAGAAGGTTGGTTTTTTGTAGTTCATAACAGATTTGACACGCTCCCTTACTCCGATCTCGCCGAAGGCGAGGGGGCAGGCCGCAATTCTGCGGCGGTTGACGCTGCACGAGACGAGCGCCTGCATATAATCGGCTCTCTGCTCGCAGCCCAATTCTCTGATCACGGTTTCATCGCACGCCAGCTCGATATCCCGGCACAGCAGCACATAGCTGAGCCACATCACCGGGTTGAACCAGTGGATCGTCAGCAGCAGGAAGCCCAGCGGCTTCCACAGGTGGTCGCCCCGGCGCAGGTGCGCCTGCTCGTGGGCAATGACGTGCTGCCGGTCGCGGCTGTCCATGCGATATGGGAGATAAATTCTCGGACGGATCGTACCGAGCACGAACGGCGAATCAATCCGCTCAGACTGGTAGATGTTTCCCCGCAGGCGGACCGCCTCGCGTACCCTGTGCCGCAGCCGCAGCGTGCTGACCATGGTATACAGGAGCAGTGCGGCAGCTCCCGCGAGCCAGACCCAGGCGAGGATCGAAAGCCAGCTCTGCGCCGGGGCAGCAGAGCCGCCGGCGGCTGCGGCAGAGCTGATCTGCGCAGGCTGCGTCTGCACGGTTGTGATTGCCGGGCGGATGGCTTCCGTACGCGGAAGCAGGCTCAGCGGGCTTTCGACGGAAAACGGGAAAATCAGCCGCACAGCGACGATGCCCCAAAGCAGGACGTTGAACCACTTGGGTGCTCTGCGCAGGCAGAGACGCAGAAGAAGCACTGCAAGCACAAGCCAGCTTGCGCAGACGCTCATGTGAAGGATGGTTAAAAAGAGTGCGCTCATTGTGTTTCTCCTCTTCGGATGCGATCGATCATCTGCTGCACCTCGTCGAGCTCATGCGCGGACAGATCCTGCCGCTTTGTGAACGCGGCAATAAAGGTGGGCAGAGAGCCTTCAAATTTCTTTTCGACCAGCTCGTCGATCTCGCAGGCCTGCGCCTCGTCCTTGGAAACGAGCGCGGTCACAAGCCCGTTCTCATTTTTCAGGATCCCACGCTCGCCAAGACGCTTGATGATCGTGTAGGTCGTCGTGCGCTTCCAGCCGAGCTGCTCCAGACACAGCTTCGCAAGCTGCGCCGCCGTGACCGGCTCATGCTTCCATAAAATCAGGCAGAAGCGATACTCCCCTTCGTGAATTTTCGGAATTTCCAGTTTCAACGCCTCCTTGTCTACTTGTGTAGAAGCTGCCGCTATTCTACACGAGTAGACGCGTGATGTCAAGTGGTTCTTGAAAAAAATATCGAACGTGCAGGTCGTTGACCCCGGCGCGCTCGTTCCATGTAAAAGGCGCTGAAGCGCAAAAGCAGTTGGTAAGAGGCTGCCTCCGGGGCGCTTCCGGGCTTGTCAAGGGGCGTGCGGACTGATATAATGTTGAAAAAGGGCGAAAGGGGCGATGGCATGGACAAGCTTGCGGTACTGCGGCAGTATTTTGGCTTTCCGGCATTCCGTGCGGGACAGCAGACGCTGATCGACGCGGTGCTTTCCGGGCGCGACGCGCTCGGCGTGATGCCGACGGGCGGCGGGAAAAGCCTCTGCTATGAGCTGCCCGCCCTGCTGCTGCCGGGAATGACGCTCGTCGTCTCGCCGCTGATCTCTCTCATGAAGGATCAGGTCATGGCGCTGCGGAACGCGGGCATCCCCGCCGGGTGCATCAACAGCTCCATGAGTCTGGACGAGCTGCGCGAGACGTACCGCGACGCGCGCTATGGCGCATATAAGCTGCTTTATGTCGCGCCCGAGCGGCTGCTGACCGACGGCTTCTGCTCCCTTGCGCAGGAGCTTGAGATCCCGCTTGTCGCCGTCGACGAGGCGCACTGCATCTCGCAGTGGGGGCAGGATTTCCGGCCCAGCTATTTAAAGATCGTGGAATTTTTGCAGCGGCTCCCGCGCCGCCCGGCTGTCGCGGCCTTTACCGCAACGGCCACGGCGCAGGTGCGCGCCGATATCATCCGTATTTTGCAGCTGCATGAGCCGGAAACGGTCGTGACCGGCTTTGACCGGCCCAATCTTCGCTTCGAAGTGCTGCGCCCGAAGGACAAGCGCACCGCGCTTTTGCAGCTGCTCTCCGAGCGGCGGGACAAGAGCGGCATTGTCTACTGCGCCACGCGCAAAACGGTCGAGCAGGTCTGCGGACTTCTGCAGGAGGCGGGCTTTGCCGCCACGCGCTACCACGCGGGACTGGACGCTGACGAGCGAAAAGAAAATCAGGAGGCGTTCATCTGCGACCGCAGCCCCGTCATGGCCGCGACCAACGCGTTCGGCATGGGCATTGACAAGTCGAACGTCTCCTATGTCATTCATTACAATATGCCGAAAAGCGTGGAGGCGTATTATCAGGAGGCGGGACGCGCGGGGCGCGACGGCTCCCCTGCCGACTGCATCCTGCTGTATTCCTCCGGCGACGTCACGACGGCTAAATTTCTGATCTTCAATTCATCCGCAGAGAACGAGGAGCTGACTGACGAGGAGCGGCAGATGGTGCAGGCGCAGGATCTGGCCCGGCTGGAGGCCATGACAGGCTACTGCAAGACGCAGGACTGTCTGCGCGGGTATCTGCTCGACTATTTTGGCCAGCCGCATGAAAAAACCTGCGGCAACTGCGGGAACTGTCTGGCAGAATACGAGACGCGGGACCTCACGCGCGAGGCGCAGATGATCCTGTCCTGCGTTGTGCGGGCGCGGAACCGGCTCGGCTACTGCGTTGGCGCGTCGATTCTAAGCCAAACGCTGCACGGGGGCCGTTCGGCACGCGTGCGGGAGCTGGGGCTTGATTTGCTGCCGACCTACGGACTGATGTCCGCGCTGCCGGGCGCGCAGATTCGAGAATGGATCGAGCTGCTGGAGCGCGCGGGATATCTGGAGACTGATCCCGTCCACGGCGGGATCGACACGACGGAGCGGGCAGCGGCTGTGCTGTTTTCCGACGAACAGGTGCTTGCGCGCGTGCAGCGTACGACGCTCGCCGGGCCGAGAACGCAGAAAAAAGCAGCTGCGTCCCGGACGGACGAGCCGCTTCTGGCCGCGCTGAAGGCGCTTCGCTTCCGCATCGCGCAGGAGCAGGGCGTCCCGGCCTATATCGTGTTTTCCAACGCAACGCTTCTGGATATGGCCGCGAAGCGGCCCGGCTCCATGCAGGAGCTGCTGGAGGTTTCCGGCGTCGGCCATGTCAAGGCCGAGCGCTACGGCGCGGCCTTTTTGAACGAGATCAGACAGTTTGAACATACAAACAGGGAGGAATCGTAATATGTATATCCGCCGTTTTGCCCCCACCGATGCAGACGCGGTCGTCCGCGTGTCGGAGCTTGCCACCCGCATCACCTCCGGCGCTGTCTATGACGCAGCCTTCGTCGAGGAAATGGTCGCCCAGCAGGATCGCGCGTACTTCCTGAGACGCGGCGAACAGATGCACTTCTACGTCGCCTGCGAGGACGACGGGACCGTGATCGGCTGCGCCGCCTTCGGCCCGTACCACAAAAACCCGGCTGAGGGCTGCTTCTATTCCGTCTTTGTGCTGCCGGAGAAGCAGAAGCGCGGCGTGGGCTGCGCGCTCATTGAGACGATCGAGCGCGATCCGCTGTTTTTGCGCGCGCCGCGCGTCGTGATCCCCGCTTCCATCAACGCGCTGCATTTTTATCAGGAACTCGGTTACGCCTTCGCCCCCGGCGGCGACCGGCTGGACGAAGAACAGCTTTACTGTCTGGAAAAGTTCCCGCAGCGTTCCGTGTAAATCGCAAAGGAGGAAATGCCGTGCGTTCCGTCAAGGGCATTATCATTGGGTTTTTACTGATCCTGCTGGGCTTTGCCGCCGCGCAGTACAGCCTGATCGCAGCCGGGATCCTGTCTGCGGGCGGGCTTGCCGCCGTCGTTGTGAGCGCGCTGCCGAAGCGGGCGGAAAAGCAGGAGCCGCAGGCGGCTCCCGCAGCTCCCGTGCCTGCCCCGGCGGAGCTTTCCGCGCCGGAGCTGCTGCCGGATATTCTGACCGACCCACCCGTGCAGCCGAAAATACCCCCGCTGCCGCAGCCGGAGGCGGAGGCGCTGTATAAAACGCTTGCGGACGCGTATACGCGCATTGACGCGCTTTCGTGCCGCGGCCCGGCATGGATGCTGGAACGGGATATCCGGCTCTGCAAGGCCTTCTGCGCCCGCTGGGACAGCGCGAAGGCAGATGCGCAGACGGCTGCGATCCTGCGGGAAAAGGCGCGCTTTGTCGAGTATTCCAACGAATTTCTTCTGCCGGGCTTCGGCAGGCACGGCAGGATCCCCAGCCGCCGCACGTCCGGCGATCTGCTGGAGGATCTGAGCGCCGCCGTTTTGAAGCAGGCCGCGCAGCAACAGGCGGCGCTTGAGGCCGCGCTGCGGGGGCAGAAATGGTTCGAGGGCGTAAAAAAGCAGCTCCGGCCCATTCAGCCGGGACTGGCCGACGCGCCTGCGCCGGAAAAGAGGCCGGACTACACGCCGCCCGACACTGCGGCGCTCACGCGGAAGACCGCGCCGGAATCTCTGGAAACATTTTACGTTCTCGCGTTCAAAACAACGGGCAAAAGCCCCTCGCGCGGCGAAATTGCGCAGCTTTCGATCCTGAAATTCCGCCGCTTTGCGCCGGAATCCGCGCTGACCGCCTGCGTAAGCCCGGAAAATGGTCTGACAAAATACGCCCGCGAGGCGGGCGTGACGGAACGCATGACGCAGGACGCGCCGAGGCTGGCCCGGCTCCTGCCCGCCGTTGACGCGTATCTCGGTGAGAACGCGCCGCTGATCCTGTTCCGCGCGGACGAGCTGGCGTTTCTGTCCGCAGCCGGAAGCGAGGCCGTCTGCATGAAGCGTCCTGTCTATGACGTGCGGACGCTGACGGGCCGCACGTCTGAGTCGCTTGCAGACGCCTTCGGCGCGGCGTTCGAATTCGTCCCCGCCATGGCCGACGCAGAGGATGAGGCCCTCGCCTGCGGCCTGCTCTTCTGCGGCCTCGCAGACCGCGTGCTGCATCTGACGGGGAAGCGATGATCTGCTTCCGGTCCTGCCAAAGCTGTGCGTCTGCCGGAATGCCATACTGTGCGAAAGTCAAGCTGATACTCGACGCGGAACGTGCCGGTGCGGCATATCCCGCTCGCTTCATCATCAGCTTCCCGCTAATTTTCTGCAAATTCTTGACTTCCCACGCGAATCTGGGTATAATCCAATCGTAATAATAGCCAATTCCGGCTTTTAGAATTCTTGAAAGGAAGACCTGTATATGATCTATACTGCAGAAGTCAAGCATATGTGCCCGGTTGCCAAGGGCGCGTATCATGGCCCGGCTCCCATTCCCGAAGAGGGCAAGTGGGTGCAGGCAAAGGAAATCAAGGATATCTCCGGCTTTACCCATGGCGTGGGCTGGTGCGCACCGCAGCAGGGCGCATGTAAGCTGAGCCTGAATATCAAGAACGGCATCATCGAAGAAGCACTGGTCGAGACGATCGGCTGTTCCGGCATGACCCATTCCGCCGCAATGGCTTCCGAAATTCTCATCGGCAAGACCATTCTTGAGGCCCTCAACACCGACCTCGTCTGCGACGCTATCAACACCGCCATGCGCGAGCTGTTCCTGCAGATCGTCTATGGCCGCAGCCAGTCCGCGTTCTCCGAGGACGGCCTCGCCGTCGGCGCTTCTCTGGAAGACCTCGGCAAGGGCCTCAGAAGCCAGGTCGGCACGATGTTCGCCACCAAGGAAAAGGGCCCGCGCTACCTCGAAATGGCCGAGGGCTACTGCTCCAAGATCGCGCTCAACAAGGACGACGAGATCGTCGGCTACGAATTCATCAACTTCGGCAAGATGATGGACTTCATCAAGAAGGGCGACGAGCCTGCCGAGGCCATCAAGAAGGCCACCGGCCACTATGGTCAGTGGGACACCGCGGCGAAGTATATCGACCCGCGTCAGGAATAACAGAAGGAGGACACGAAAATGGCATTGTTTGAAAGCTACGAAAGAAGAGTCGACAAGATCAACGCCGTCCTCGCCGAGTACGGCATCAACTCCATTGAGGAGTGCCGCGCTATCTGCAAGGAAAATGAGGACGATATGACCCCCGTGGCCGTGCGTTCCTCCGCCGCAGGTGAAGACTCCCGCAAAAAGGCCTTCGCCGGCCTGCAGGACACCTTCCTGAACATGGTGGGCGAGGACCACGTGGCCGAAGCCTACAGCTGGGACTGCGCCTCCGCCTACAACCTGCGCTCCATGACCTACCGCCGCGAGGCCATTCTCAGCGCCATCACCAGCGCCGGCTACCGGCTGTCGGACTTCGATGCCGTGTGCGGCCGCGGCGGCCTGTACCGCGCCATCCCCTCCGGCACCTACGCCGTCAACGACCGCGTCATGCGCGACGTGGAGGCCGCCCCCTACGGCGAGCACCCCTCCAACTTGGGTGCGTACCTAGCCAAGCAGCTGGGCGACACCGTGGGCATCCCCGCCTTCTTCGTGGACCCCGTCTGCGTGGATGAGATGACCGAGGTGGCCCACTACACCGGCTTTGCCGAGTTCCGCCGCAGGTGCCTGTTCCACGCGCTGAACCATAAGTCTATCGGCCGCAAGGCCGCGCAGCAGCTGGGCCGTACCTATGAGGAGGTAAACCTCATCGTTTGCCACCTGGGCGGCGGCGTCAGCGTGGGCGCCCACCAGCACGGCCGCGTGGTGGACGTGTGCAACGTCAAGGACGAAGGCGCCATGGGTATGGACCGCGGCGGCGGCCTGCCGGTGAACCAGCTCAGAATGGCGGAGGGCGACCAGCAGGCCGCCGCAGCCTATGAGGCTCTGGTATATCAGCTGGCCAAGGATATCGGCACCATGGCCGCCGTGCTGCACTTCAACGTGGATGCCATCGTCTACACCGGCGGCATGGCGTATGAGCAGTCCTTCTGCGACGACATCACCGCCTACGTGGGCAGGCTGGCCCCCGTACTCCGCCTCCCCGGCGAGGAGGAGATGCGCTCGCTGGCGGAGGGTGCCCTGCGGGTGCTCCGCGGCCAGCAGGAAGCCGGTCAATATTAAATAGGATATATAGAAAGGTGGAAAAAGCTATGAAGCATCTGATGTCCGGCAATGAGGCCACCGCCCGCGGCGTCTACGAGGCCGGTATCAAGGTCTGTTCCGCGTACCCCGGGACCCCCAGCACGGAGATCCTGGAGAACCTGCCCCAGTACGGCAAGGATGTGTACTGTGAGTGGGCCCCCAACGAAAAGGTGGCCGCCGAGGTGGCCTACGGCGCGGCCATGGCCGGCTCCCGCTCCTTCTGCACCATGAAGATGGTAGGTTTGA
>OHSQ01000621.1_pt1 | contig 15862 bp, 10 predicted proteins | sample 1578661 | NCBI WGS metagenome assembly OHSQ01 (sample SAMEA3879534, study PRJEB24766) | human gut metagenome | biome: human-associated habitat; feature: feces | place: USA | collected 1985/1987 | reverse complement strand
GGTGCTCCCAGTCGCCCAGCACACCGATGCGCTTGAAGCCCTCCATCTGCACGTCGATATAGTGCTGGGCGAACTCGTGGCAGGCGGAGCGGAAGGCGGAAACGGGCATGGCCTTGTGGTTGAGCTTGTTCTGCTTGATGATGGCGCTCTCGATGGGCATGCCGTGGTTGTCCCAGCCGGGGATATAGGGCGTGTAGTAGCCGCGCATCGCGTAGGAACGGGTGATGAAGTCCTTCAGGGACTTGTTGAGCGCGTGACCCATGTGCAATCCGCCGTTGGAGAACGGAGGGCCATCGTGCAGGGCGAAGCGGGGCTTGCCCTCGTTCTTTTTGAGCATGAGGTTGTAGAGGTCCATTTCCTCCCAGTGCTTGAGCATCTCAGGCTCGCGCTTGGGAAGACCCGCGCGCATCGGGAAGCCGGACTTGGGCATATTCAGCGTGCTTTTGTAATCCATGTTGCGTCTCCTTACATTTATATGAATTCTGTTCTCTTCAAGCTTGTGCTTAAATCATTTTTGCCGCGACCGCAAAAAATAAAAGCACCCTGTCCCATAAAGAGACAAAGGCGCTGACCTCTGCGGTACCACTCTTCTTGCTGTGTTTTGCACAGCCGCTCAAATGCTGCGATATAACGGTCGCACCCGTCCGGCCTTACTTAAAGTTCAGTCCGGCTGCTCCGAGGTGATATTCAGCCCTGCCGCGTCCCGCCTCTCACCAAAACGGCGGTTCTCTTTGCCGCGGGGGAGGGGCTTACTTGTCCTCATCCACGCATATTTCATAATGCAGTAGTAATATATCGGCTTTTTTTGGCTTTGTCAACCCCACCGCGGTGCTCTCAGGGCAGAAAAAGATGTAAATTTGGAGTAAAAACTTGTAAACTACGGCAAAATACGCCCGTGAGCGCTTGACAGCGCAAAAAAAATGTGATACCTTTTGCAGCACGGAAAAAAGGGAGTAGCCGGCGCCCACGGGCGTTGAGCAGATCGTCATCGCGGGAAAGTTTCCCCGGTCTGCTTGCGAAATGGCAAGACTTTTACCCCGGGCGGCGCCCGCGGTAGAGGTCTTTTTTCTTTTGCCCGGCTACCAAAACCGACTGAGTATAAGGAGTGTTTACAGCATGGAGTTTTTGCTTGACGGCATCCGCGCGGTCACACCGCAGCAGTGCGTGATGTATGTGGTGGGCGCGCTGCTCATCTATCTCGCCATCAAAAAGGACTATGAGCCCTCGCTTCTGCTGCCGATGGGCTTCGGCGCAATCCTCGTGAACCTGCCGATGTCCGGCGTTCTGAACCAGATGGTCGCGGGCGTGGGCGAGAGCCAGGGCATCATTCAGTGGCTCTTTGAAACGACGATCGAAGCGAGCGAAGCGCTGCCGCTGCTGCTGTTCATCGGCATCGGCGCGATGATCGACTTCGGCCCGCTGCTTTCAAACCCGAAGATGTTCCTCTTCGGCGCGGCGGCGCAGTTCGGCATCTTCTTTGCGATGATCGCGGCGGTCATGCTGGGCTTTGACTTGAAGGACGCGGCCTCCATCGGCATCATCGGCGCGGCGGACGGCCCGACCTCGATCCTTGTTTCGCAGGTCTTACACTCTAATTATATCGGCCCCATCGCGGTGGCGGCCTACTCGTATATGGCGCTCGTACCGATCATTCAGCCGTTTGCCATCAAGCTCATCACGACGAAAAAAGAGCGCGCGATGCACATGCCCTACAACCCCAAGCACGTTTCCCGCACGCTGCGCATCTGCTTCCCCATCATGGTCACGATCATCGCCGGCTTCATCGCGCCGATGTCCGTCTCGCTTGTGGGCTTTCTGATGTTCGGCAACCTGCTCCGTGAGTGCGGCTGCTTGGAGCGTCTTTCCCAGACGGCGCAGAACGATTTGGCGAACCTCATCACGCTCCTGCTCGGCATCACGATCTCGTTTTCGATGCAGGCCGACCAGTTCGTCAATCTCAAAACGCTCATCATCATGGCGCTGGGTCTTGTCGCCTTCGTCTTTGACTCCATCGCGGGCGTGATGTTTGCAAAGCTTCTGAACCTCTTCTGCAAGAACAAGGTGAACCCCATGGTCGGCGCGGCCGGTATCTCGGCCTTCCCGATGTCCGCGCGCGTCATCCAGAAGATGGGGCAGGAGGCGGACTGCACCAACCACCTGCTGATGCACGCCGTCGGCGCGAACGTCGCCGGTCAGATCGCATCGGTGCTCGCAGGCGGCATGATCCTCAATCTCGTGCCGCAGCTTTTAGGGTAAGGAGGAACGCACTATGACAAATCTTGAGATCGCGCTGCTCATCACGGGGCAGGGAATGCTCGGCATCTTCGCCGTGATGGGACTCATCACCGTACTGGTCACACTCTTCACTAAATTCGGTAAAGAGTAAAACCCCAAACATAAACAGGCGGCCGCTGCCAACGCAGCGACCACCTGTTTTCGTATATAAGGGTTAAAAGCCTCGCAGAGTTTCGAGCCCGCAGGCTCGAAATGATTTTGATCGTAAATCGCCGCGACAGGTGCGTGTCGATTTACACCTCTCAGTGCAAGTGTGGAAATTGCCCGCCAAGGCGGGCAACTTCTGCGTGCAGCGGGCTGCAATCCCCTCTCAAAAACGCGGGACTCAGTCCCGCGTTTTTGAAGTAATATAGAGCATCAGCACCGCGATGTCTGCCGGGCTGACGCCCGAGATGCGCCCCGCCTGCCCCAGATTCTGTGGGCGGATGGCGGCGAGCTTTTCGCGCGCCTCCAGACGGAGACCGTCGATTTTCGCGTAATCGATATCCTCGGGAATGGCGCGGCGCTCCAGGCGCGCAAACTCCGCGACCTCCGCCATCTGGCGGCGGATGTAGCCCTCGTACTTGACGGCGATCTCCACGCTCTCGGCGAGTGCGGGCGGGAAGGCGCGGCAGCCCGCATCAAAATCGCGCAGGTCGTCATAGGTGAGCTGTGGGCGGCGCAGCAGCGCGATGAGGGGACTGCCGTCGCGCACCTCCGCCGTGCCGCGCGCGCTCAGAAGCGCGTTGAGCGCGTCGGACGCGCCTACGCCCGTGTGCTCGAGGCGCTTGATCTCGCGGCGCACCGCGTCGTATTTATCATTGACCTTTTGCAGCGCTTCGTCACTCACAAGCCCAAGCTCATGACCGATGGGCGCAAGGCGCTCGTCGGCGTTGTCCTGCCGCAGGATCAGGCGGTATTCGCTGCGGCTCGTCATCATGCGATAGGGCTCGTTCGTGCCCTTGGTCACAAGGTCATCGATGAGCGTGCCGATATAGGCCTGCTCGCGGCCTAAGATGAAGGGCGATTCGCCCTTGATTTTCCGTGCGGCGTTCACACCCGCGACAAAGCCCTGCACCGCCGCCTCCTCATAGCCCGACGAGCCGTTGAACTGTCCCGCGCCGTACAGGCCCGAAATGTGCTTGTATTCAAGCGTCGGGTAGAGCGCGGTCGGGTCGATGCAGTCATATTCGATGGCGTAGGCCGGGCGCATCATCTCCGCGTGCTCAAGGCCCTTGACCGAGTGCAGCATTTCAAGCTGCACCTCCTCGGGCATGGAAGAGGAAAAGCCCTGAATGTAGAGCTCCTCGGTATCAAGCCCCATCGGCTCGATGAAGAGCTGGTGGCGGGGCTTATCGGGAAAGCGGACGATCTTCGTCTCGATACTCGGGCAATAGCGCGGGCCGACGCCCTCGATCACACCCGAGTAGATGGGGCTCCGATCCAGGTTTTCGCGGATGGCGCGGTGCGTCTCCTCGCTGGTATACGTTAAGTAGCAGACCACCTGATTTTGAGGCGGCGTTTGCGTCGAAAACGAGAAGGGCAGGGGCGCTTCATCGCCCGTCTGCACTTCCATTTGCGAAAAATCGACGCTGCGCGCGTTCACGCGCGGCGGCGTGCCGGTCTTGAAGCGGCGCAGGGGAAGGCCGAGCTTCCTGAGGGCTTCCGCCAGCGTCAGCGAGGCGTGCATTCCGTCCGGGCCGCTCTCGCGCACACATTCGCCGACGATCGTGCGCCCGTCCAAAAATGTCCCCGAGCAGAGAATAACGGCTTTGACCGCGTAAACGCCGCCCGTTTCGGTCACGACGGCGGAGACATGCCCGTCCTCCACGCGAAGATCGACGATCTCCGCCTGACGCAGCAAAAGATTTTCCTGCCGCTCGAGCGTGTGCTTCATCACGCTCTGGTAGCGCCGCCGGTCAGCCTGCGCGCGCAGCGACCAGACGGCGGGACCCTTGCCCCGGTTGAGCATGCGGTATTGAATGCAGGCCAAGTCCGCCGCCTTTGCCATTTCGCCGCCGAGGGCGTCGAGCTCACGCACGAGATGGCCCTTGCCCGTGCCGCCGATGGCGGGGTTGCAGGGCATGTTGCCCACCGCGTCTAAGTTGATGGTGAAGCACACCGTTTTCATGCCGAGGCGCGCACAGGCAAGAGATGCCTCGATGCCCGCGTGTCCCGCGCCGATGACGGCAACGTCGTAGCTTCCGGCGTGAAATTCACGCATGTTCTCAGCCCCTTTCCAGTGTGATGACCGCGACCTGCGGCCGATTCAGAATGCGCGGTACGATCTTCGGCGAATTGCCGAGCCCGCGGCTGACAAAGACGGACGCGCCGTTGTCTGAATAAAAGCCCGCCGTGTGCGTGGGGAAGAGGTTTCTCTGCGTGCCGAACACCCCATCGGTAAACGGAAATCTCCAGATGCCGCCGTGGCCGTGACCGGAGATCGTTAAGTCCGCGCCGAGGAGACTGTATTCCCGCGCAAAGCGGTCGTTGCGGTGCGCCAGCAGCAGCCAGAAGGGGTCGCCGCAGGCGGCGTAGATCTCCTGGGCAAGCTCGTACGGCGTCTCCTGATCGGCGTAGCCGTTCGGATCGTCGATGCCCGCGAGCACGATGGTATCGCCGTTTCGCGTGAGAGGCACAAATTCGTTGGAGAGTACCGTCACGCCGCTCTCGCGCAGCGTGCTCTTGAGCGCGCGCACGGCGGCAGTGCCATGTCCCCACTCGTGGTTGCCCGTGACGTAATATGTCGGTGCGATGGCCGAGAGCGCCGCGCCGACTTCCGCGGCGTAGGTGTTCGGTTCCTCTGTCCCGCGGTCAACGAGATCGCCCGTCACGAAGATATACTCCGGCTGCGCGGCAGCGACCGCCGCGTAAAGGCGCTCATTGTCCTTGCCGAAATATTTTCCGTGCAGGTCGCTTAAGTGCACGATGCGGCAGCCGTCAAAGCCCGCGGGCAGCGTACCCGAGGGGAACGTAACCTCGTCCGTCTCGATGCTGCTGTTGCCCCAGCAGAGGTAAATGCCGAACAGCACGATCAAAATGAGCAGGTTGCGCCAGAAATGATGTTTTTTTCTTTGTCTCACCATGGGAACTCCAATCTATAAGGAGGCTATAAGCCAAAAAACCTCGCAGAGTTGCGTGCCGCGCACGGCACGCAATCAATTCAAATCCGTTTTCTGCCGCGACACGTGCGTGGCAGAAAACACTTTGCGCGGAGCGCGTGTCGCAGCCGCCCTGCGGGTGGCAAGGCACGAAGCGCAGCGAATTCTCCTCGAAAAAGCGGCATGCCGCTTTTTCGACAATAGTAAAGGGCGGCTTTTTGCCGCCCTTTATTGTAGCACAATGCACTGCCGCGAAACAAGAAATTTATTCCGCGCTCTTGAGACTCTCGACCATGTCGATCTTCTTCATCTTGAAATGCGCAAGCACATTGACAAGGACGGAGAAGAGCATCGTCAGGATCGCGGCGTACACGTAGGCCGACGGCGCCGTCTGCCGCCCGAACATCATAAGGTCGATCTCCGTCGAGCGGACAAGGTAAATGTGCAGCCAGTGACCCATGAAGCAGCCCATGAGGATACCGAACACCGTGAGCACAATGTTCTCGCGGTAGACATAGGCCGAAACTTCCTTGTCGTAAAAGCCCAGCAGCTTGATCGTGGCAAGCTCGCGCTGGCGCTCGGTGATGTTGATGTTCGAAAGGTTGAAGAGCACGACCATCGCCAGCGCCGCCGCTGCCAGAATGATAATGACCACAACGAAGTCCACGCGCTCCATGCTGTGCATGTAGGTGTCCTGCGTGTCGCGCATGCGCGAGGTCGTCACAACGCCGTTCATGCTGAGCAGCTTTTCAAAGATCGCGTTGCAGGTGTCGGTATCGTCGCTCGTGAAGTTCATGAGATAGGCGTTCGGCTCGCTATCGGCGTGGAGCGTCTGTTCATAGTACGAGGGCGTCATATAGATGAAATGCCCCGTGTAATGCTCATAAATACCCGCGACCGTCATGTCCCCGCGCGCATCGCCGTCAAGGAAGAACGTGTCGCCCACCGAGACCTTCAAAAGCTCGGAGAGCTTCTGGTCGATGTACACACCGGTATCCTCCATGGTGATCGGCTCGCCGGTCTTGCAGTCCAGCAGATCAATGACCTTGCCGATCTCGCCTGCTTCCATCACCTCAACATAGGCGGTGGTCGAATAGCTCGATGTGATGACTGTGGCAGAGGACGCCGTACAGGGAACGTCATTCACAACGCGGGAGTCACCCGCGAGGAAATCCTCCACCGCCTGCCGCTCCTCCGGCAGTACATTGCTCGAAAGCGTCACCTGCGCGGAGTAATGGAACAGATCGTCATACTGGCGCGACATCGTAAAGAGGAGCGACGAGCGCATGCCGAAGCCCGCGATGATGAGCGCGGTGCAGCCGCCGATGCCGATGACTGTCATCCAAAAGCGCTTCTGGTAGCGGAAAAGGTTGCGCGCCGTCACCTTATGGGTGAAGGACATCTTTCTCCACAGGGGCTTGATGTACTCAAGGAACACGCGCTTGCCCGCCTTCGGCGTGCGCGGGCGCATCAGGCTCGCCGGCGTTTCGCGCAGCGTGGCAAGGCACGCCCAGAGCGTGGCGAGCGTGGTGCATGCCACTGCCGCAAGCAGCGAATAGGCGGAGATCCCGCCGTAGGCGCGCAGCTCGATGTTCGGCATCTGATACATGATCTGATAGGCTGTAAAGATCATCTTCGGGAAGAGGATATAGCCGATAACAAGGCCGAACATGCCGCCGGTCAGGCTCGGCAGAAGCCCGTAGAGCAGATACTTGCGGGAGATGGCAAGGCCGCTGTAGCCCATCGCCTTCAAAGAGCCGATCTGCACGCGCTGCTCTTCGACCATGCGCGTCATCGTCGTGAGGCACACGAGCGCTGCCACAAGGAAGAAGATCACCGGGAAGACGCTGGCAAGATTCGCCATGCGCTCGGCGTCCTGCCCATAGCCCGTGTAGCCGGGGTTATAGCTGCGGCTGAAGAGATACCACTCGCAGCTTTCAATGTCCGCGACCTTGCGGCGGGCGTCGGCGATCTTTTCCTCCGCGTCGGCGATCTTCTCGTCCGCCTCGGCCTTGCCGTCCTCATACTCGCGCAGTCCTTCGCGGTAGTCCTTTTCGCCGTCCGTCAGCTCGCGGTAGGCGTCGGCCAGTTCCTTTTCGCCGTCGGCGTATTTTTCCTCGCCGTCGTAGTATTCCTTCCAGCCGTCGTCCAGCTCCTTGCGCGCGTCGGCAAGCTCCTTGCGTGCGTCGGCAATCTTCTGCGGTGCCTCGTCCAGCTCTTTTTTCGCCTTGTCGAGTTCCTTTTTGCCGTCGCGCAGGTCGCGGTAGCCCGCGCTGAGCTGCTGCTTGCCGCTTTCATAGTCCGCGCGCCCCTGATCGAGCTGCTGCTTGTTTGCGGCGATGCTGCCGGAGCTGACGGTGCTGAGAGCGGCGAGCTGACTTTGCAGCTCGCTGAGCTGCGCGCTGACCTTGCCGCGCTGCTGCACAAGGGCGCTGCGCTGAGCCGCTATTTCCGCGCGCTGCGCGGCAACTTCTTCACTATCCGGGAGCTGCTCCAGTGCTGCAAGGCCCTTATCACACTCCTCGATCCCCGCGTCGATCTTCGCAAGGCCCTGCTGTGCCTGCGCGATGCCGCCTTCAAGCTGCGCGCGCATTTTGTCGAGCGCCGCGTCGGTGGCTGCGGCAGTATTTTCATCGCCGCGGCCAAGCTCGTCGATGATCGTCCCGCCGGTCACGCCGGCGTAGTTCGGATCGTTTTGCAGCGCACCCGCCACGGTATTGCCCAATGCGTCGAGCTGCTTTTGTCCCTCGTCCAGCTTTTCCTTGCCGGCTTCCAGCTCGTCCGCACCGTCGGCAAGCTGCTGCGCGCCCTTTTCATAGTCCTTCACGCCGTCGGCATAGTCCTTCTGACCCTTTTCATAGTCGCGCACAGCCTGATCGTATTTCTTCACGCCGTCGGCGTATTCCTGCTCGCCGTCCTCCAGCTCGGCCTTGGCATCGTCGAGCTTCACACGCGAATCGGCAAGCTCCTGCTTGCCGTCATCGTATTCCTTCCAGCCGTCGTCGAGCTTCCTGCGCGCATCGGCAAGTTCCTTGCGCGCGTCGCCGAGCTCTTTGTCGGCCTCCGCCTTGGCGTCGTCCAGTTCCTTCTGCGCATCGTCAAGCTTTTTCGTCGCTTCGTCCACAAGCTCGTCGTGGCGCAGGATCGCGCGGGCATCGCCGAAATCCTCGAGCGAGTCGATCACATCGTCAATGTAATCGTCGTAGTCGTCGTAAAATGCGGTCATCTCCTCCGCGCCCGAAACGCGCACATAGGCCGCCGTGTAGTAGTCGAGTGTAAACGCCTCGCGCGGCAGGTAGAGATACGCCTTCACCGTGCCGCTGCCGAGCGTCGACGTGCCGCGCTCCACCGCAAGGTACACCGGTGAGCGCACCGTGCCGACCACCGTGTAGGTGTCCTGCGCGAGCGCATCGGAAAGGTCGTCCCCCGGCGTGAGCGTGATCGTATCACCGACGGAAATGCTCATCAGCGCGAGCATATTTTCCTCCACCACGCACTCGTCCGCACGCTCGGGCATGCGCCCCTCGCGCAGCAGCACATCGCTGATGCCGCGATCCGTGAGGGAGAGGACCTTCACCACCGCATCGAGCGAATCGGACGAGGCAAACGCGTCGATGACGTATTCGCCCTCGGCGTCCTCGATCTTATCCTGTGCGCGCAGCGCGGCAATATCCTCATCGGTCAGGCCAAGGGTCGAAAGCACCTGAATGTCGGCTAAGTGCAGGGAGTCAAGATAGTCGTCGCCCGTGTGCTTCATATCCGGCGCCGTTGCCTTGAGTCCCGAAAGGAACGCGACCGACAGCGCAACCAAGATCATGATGGAGAAGAAGCGGCTGCGCGTATGGCCGATCTCGCGCCAGAAGTCCTTCTGCATTGCATTTTTCATTGCGCCGCCCCCTTTCTTGCTTGCTTTGCTGTTACCATTCGATGCTCTCCACGCTTGCAGGATTCTCATTGAGCTGCATGCTCTCCACCGTGCCGTTTTTGATGTGGATCACGCGGTCGGCCATCGGCGTGATGGCGCTGTTGTGCGTGATGACCACGACCGTCACGCCCTTTTCCCGGCAGGTATCCTGCAAGAGCTTCAGGATCTGCTTGCCCGTTACATAGTCGAGCGCACCCGTCGGCTCGTCGCACAAAAGGAGCTTGGGGTTCTTCGCCAGCGCGCGGGCAATGGCCACGCGCTGCTGCTCGCCGCCAGAGAGCTGACCGGGGAAGTTGTTCGCACGCTTGGCAAGGCCGACCTCGTCCAAAACCGTCGCCGCGTCGAGCGGATCCTTGCAGATCTGCGCGGCAAGCTCCACGTTTTCAAGTGCCGTGAGGTTGCCCACCAGATTGTAGAACTGGAAGACAAAGCCGATGTCGTGGCGGCGGTAGGTCGTGAGCTGGCGGGCGTTGAAGCCGCTCACAAGCGTGCCGTCGACCGTGATGGTGCCGCCCGAGCAGGCGTCCATGCCGCCGAGCATGTTCAAAACCGTCGTCTTGCCCGCGCCGGACGGGCCGACGATGACACAGAACTCTCCCTTTTCGATCGTAAAGCTGATATGATCCACCGCGCGGATCTCCACCTCGCCGCTGCGGTAAACCTTGGAAACATCTTCAAATGTAACAAAAGCCGCCATCCTGCGCGTCCTCCGTTTCAAAAATAAGCTTTTAGCCTATTATAAAGTGTCGGCCTCGAAAATGCAAGTCCTCATTCAGCAACTTGCATGAAATATCTGTTAACTTTTTGGTTAAAACCATGAATACTGACGATTGAAATTTGCTTTTTTTGCGGCTATCATATAAACTGAAATTGAAGAGAGAAAGGAGCGTGAAACACAATATGTTCGACAAGTTCATCAAGCAGGATGTTGACGACATGATCTTCGGCAACACCAAGCAGATCATCAGCGAGCGCTGAGATCCCTTTTGTACGACCACGCGAGAGCGTGGCTTTTTTGTTTTTATGGCCGGAAAAGCGCAAAAAGGCCGTTCCCACGGGATTTTTTGTCCCGGAGAGCGGATTTTTTCTTGCCTTTATCCGGCGTGTGTGATATACTTTTTCGGCTAATGAAGGAACAACGAAAAGGAGAGAGAACGCCATGGCTGTGATCGAATACGATTCCTACAAGCAGAAGCTGCTTGCAATGGACGAAACGTTTGAAAACCTCTTCAAAGCATTGGAGATCGAGCAGGCCCGCCAGGAGCTCAAGCGCCTCGAGCTGGAGGCCCACGAGGACGGCTTCTGGAACGATCTGGAGCGCTCGCAGAAAAACCAGATGCGCTCCAAGCAGCTCCAGAATAAGATCCACCGCTACGAAAAGCTCGTTTCCACGCGCGACGATCTGCTTGCGCTGATCGACATGGGCACGGAGATGGACGACGCGAGCCTGCTGCCCGAGCTCGAAGAGGGCTACAAAAAGCTCGAAGCCGATGTGGAGCAGGCGCGACTCACCACGCTCCTCTCCGGCGAATACGACAACTGCAACGCCATTTTGACGTTCCACGCTGGCGCGGGCGGCACCGAGGCGCAGGACTGGGCGCAGATGCTCTACCGCATGTATATGCAGTGGGCGAACAAGCACGGCTTTGAATTCGAGATGCTCGACTATCTCGACGGCGACGAGGCCGGTCTCAAGAGCGCGACGGTCATGGTCAAGGGTGAGAACGCCTACGGCTACTTAAAGGGTGAGAACGGCGTGCACCGCCTGGTGCGCGTTTCCCCGTTCGACGCCAACGCCCGCCGCCAGACGAGCTTCGCAGCGCTCGAGGTCATGCCCGAGCTGCCCGAGGACATTGAGGTCGAGATCCGTCCCGAGGACATCGAGATGCAGGTCTACCGCGCCTCCGGCGCAGGCGGCCAGCACGTCAACAAGACAAGCTCTGCCGTTCGACTGATCCACAAGCCCACGGGCATCGTCACCGCCTGCCAGACGCAGCGCTCGCAGTTCCAGAACCGCGACTACGCCATGCAGATGCTCAAATCCCGACTGATGGAGCTCAAGATCCAGCAGCACGCGGAGAAGATCTCCGACATCAAGGGCGTGCAGCTCAAGATCGAGTGGGGCAGCCAGATCCGCTCCTACGTCTTCATGCCCTATCAGCTCGTTAAGGACACGCGCACCGAATACGAGACCGGCAATATCCAATCCGTCATGGACGGCGATCTCGACGGCTTCATCAACGCGTATCTCACCAAGTCCGCCAACGGGGAACTGAAAAAATAATTCAAAAATGCACTGCGGTGCATTTTTGATTTGGGTTTTGCCGAGCGCTGCGCGCACTCGCGTTGCTCGCACACTTGCACTCTGAGATGAATTTTTTCCAGAAGGTGAATTGCCCCGCAGCGGGCAAGAGAAGCCCCTCTGGAGGGCGCGCGGGTCGCGGAAAAATGATTGCATTTTGATTCCGGCGCGGCAAGCGCCGGAATTTTTATGGGGTACTATCTATGGAGGAAAACGTCAGAGAAAACAAAATGGGCACGATGCCCATCGGCAAGCTGCTCGCCAATATGGCAGGGCCTGTGATGGTATCCATGCTCTTTCAGGCACTCTACAACATTGTCGACAGCGTGTTTGTCGCGCGCCTCAGCCAGGACGCGATGAACGCCGTCTCGCTCGCCTTCCCGCTGCAAATGCTGTGCATCGCCTTTTCCGTCGGCACCGGTGTCGGCATGAATGCGCTGCTCGCGCGCTCGCTGGGCGAGAAGAACCAGACGGCGGTGAACCGCGCCGCGGGCACGGGTCTTTTCCTGACGCTCTGCACCGCCGCGGTCTTTATGCTGCTCGGTTTTTCGCTCGCCACGCCCTTCTTCCGCTTCCAGACGGCAAATGAGCAGATCATCGCCTACGGACAGGACTATGTCAGGATCTGCATCGGCTGCTCGCTCGGCATCTTCGTGCAGGTCTACGGCGAGCGGCTCTTGCAGGCCACGGGACGCACGAACCTTTCGATGATCTCGCAGATCGTGGGCGCCGTGTGCAACATCGTGCTCGACCCCATTCTGATCTTCGGCCTTCTGGGCTTTCCCCGCATGGAGGTCGCGGGCGCGGCTGTCGCCACGATCACGGGCCAGTTCATCGGCGCCGCCCTCGGCCTTGTGCTCAACCACACGAAAAACCCCGATGTGCAGCTGCGCTTGTCGGGCATTCGCCCCCACCGCGCAACGGTGGCGGACATTTACGCCGTCGGCATTCCCTCGATCATCATGCAGTCCATCGGCTCGGTGATGATGTTCGGCATGAATAAGATCCTCATCTCGTTCACTGAGGCCGCCACCGCCGTGTTCGGCGCGTACTTCAAGCTCCAGAGCTTCATCTTCATGCCCTGCTTCGGCCTGAACAACGCGATGGTACCCATCGTGTCCTTCAACTACGGCGCGCAGAAATTTGACCGCGTGCGCAGGGCCGTGCGCCTGACGTCCTACGCCGCCATCGGCATCATGTGCGTTGGCTTCGCGCTCCTCGAGTTCATTCCCGAAACGCTGCTGGGGCTCTTCTCCCCGACGGAGGAGATGCTCTCCATCGGCCGGGCCGCGCTGCGCATCATCGGCATTCACTTCCCGCTCGCCGGCTTCAGCATCATCGCGGGCAGCGCCTGTCAGGCGCTCGGCAAGCCCACCTACGCGCTCGTCAGCTCCGTCTGCCGCCAGATCGTCGTGCTGCTGCCCGCCGCCTACCTGCTCTCCCTCACGGGACGGCTTGAGCTGGTGTGGCTTTCTTTCCCGATCGCGGAGATCGTCAGCGTGATCATGAATGCCGCGTTTTTGAAGCGAACCTACCGGGCGTCGCTCGGAGAATAAGGCCGCTTTCCGCAAAAAAGTGCAAAAAGGAGCGATCCTCTTTCAAGAGGATCGCTCCTTTGATTTGCTGCATTGTTCCTGCCGGCAGGAAAGGCGGACTTACTCTGCTTCCTGCATGGCCTTGGCCGCTGCGATGGCCTTGGCCTGCGCATCGGCGGAGCACTGCTCGTAGCGCACGAAGTGCATCACGAACGAGCCGCGGGACTGCGTCATGGAGCGCAGGTCGATGGCGTAGCTCATCAGCTCTGCCTCGGGGCACTCGGCCTCGATGACCTGCTCGCCGTTGCCGGTCGGGTTCATACCCATCACGCGGCCGCGGCGCTTGTTGAGATCGCCGAGAATATCGCCCATGTACTGGTCAGGCACAGTGACCTTGAGCTCGCACACCGGCTCGAGCAGCACCGGGGACGCCTCGGGCATTGCTGCCTTGTAGGCGAGGTTCGCCGCGGTCTTGAACGCGATTTCGGACGAATCGACCGGGTGGTAGGAGCCATCGTAAAGGACGGCCTTGAGGTTCACGACCGGGTAGCCGGCAAGCGGGCCATGGACGCAGGCTTCGCGCAGGCCCTTTTCAACGGCGGGGAAGAAGTTCTTGGGCACGCTGCCGCCGAACACCTTTTCCTCGAACACCACCTGCTCGCTGTCGCAGGGCTCGAAGTTGATGATAACGTCACCGAACTGGCCATGACCGCCGGTCTGCTTCTTATGGCGTCCCTGCTTCTGGCAGGCCTTGCGGATGGACTCGCGGTAGGCAATGCGGGGAGCTTCCAGACCGATCTCCACGCCGAACTTATTCTTCAGCTTGGCCTTGACCACATCCAGATGCTGCTCGCCCAAGCCGCCGATGACCTGCTGATGGGTCTCGGCGTTGTTGATGTAGCACAGGGTGGGATCCTCTTCCATCAGGCGTGCCAGTGCGCTGGAGATCTTGCCCTCGTCGCCCTTCTTGGCCACGGTAACAGCCATAAACAGGCTGGGCTTGGGGAACACAGGTGCGGGCAGCTTGACCACGCGGTCTGCATCGCACAGAGTATCGCCGGTCTTTGCGCTCACCAGCTTTGCCACTGCGCCGATATCGCCGGCACCGATGCCGTCGTTCTCCATCTGCTTCTTGCCAAGGACAGTCAGGGGTTTAGTGATCTTTTCCACCTCGCCGGTGCGGGCGTTGGTCAGCGGTTCGCCTGCGGTCACCTTGCCGCTGATAACACGCAGATAGCTCAGCTTGCCCACGAACGGGTCGGCCACGGTCTTAAAGACGTAGGCGGCAGTGGGCTCATCCTCGGTGCAGTGCAGTTCCACCGGCTCACCGTTGGCGTCCTCAGCCAGCGTGCTGGCCTCGTGCTCCGGGCTGGGCAGCAGCTTGTGCATATTGAACAGCAGCATATCCAGTGCCTGCATATTCACGGCGCTGCCGCAGAACACGGGGGTGATCAGGCCGTCCTTAACGCCCTTGCGCATACCCTCCACGATCTCCTCGGTGGTAAAGGGTTCGCCGCCGAAAAACTTTTCCATCAGCTCATCGTCGGTTTCTGCAATGGCCTCGCTCATGGCCTCGATCAGGCCCTGGAAACGGTGGCCGATGTCCGGCAGGTCTACCTGAATCTGCTTGCCGCCCTCGTACTTGAAGGCCTTCTGGCTGAACAGGTTGATGTACACGGGGGTGCCGTCGTCCAGCTTGGCGGGCACCACGCAGGGGCAGACGGTGGAGCCGAAGCGGATCTTCATATCCTCAAGGATCTTGAAGTAGTTGGCGTTTTCCAGATCGCACTTGGACACGAACACCATGGTGGCCTTGCCGTTCTTGCGGGCCAGCTGGAACGCCTTTTCTGCGCCCACGGTAACGCCGCTGCGGCCGGACACGCACACCAGCACGCTCTCGGCGGCGCGGATGCCCTCGTACTCGCCTGCCTCAAAGTCGAACAGGCCCGGCGCATCGATCAGGTTGTACTTGATGCCCTCGTACTCCACCGGCACAACGGACGCCGACAGGCTGGCCTTGCGCTTTGCTTCCTCGGGATCAAAGTCCGAAATCGTGGTACCGTCCTCAACCCGGCCCATACGCTCGGCAGCGCCCGAAAAATAGACCAGTGCTTCGGTCAGCGTGGTCTTGCCGCTGCCGGCATGGCCGGCAATCAGAATATTGCGGATGTTGTTGCTTGCGTATTTCATATCGGTTTTTCCCTCATTTCCGCCGCACGGAGCGTTCTCTCCGTTTTTGTGGCATATTTTACAAAGATAATACCACATCCGAAACGATTTTTAAATATATCGTTTCAAATTTTAGCAAAAGCGCCTGCCAAACTTCCGGGCACTGTTTTGTGCAAGTTGACATTCAGGTGCAAAACGGGTGGGTAGAAAAAGCAGAACTCCCGGCAGCGCGTGCAGGCGCGGAGCCGGGAGTTTTCGTTGCAAATATGCGGTTTTTGTGGTATGCTGTAAGTGCCGCTTCGGCGGTAAGGGCGTTGATTGCATAATCGGTGGTCTAGCTCCTTCCGGCTGCGCGCCAGAGGGGGACGAAAAACTTTTTGCTTCCCCTGACGCGAAAGCGGAAAGGGGGGATGCCTCATGACGTTCGAACAGGTCGTGCTGTTGCTCACGCTTCTTGGCGGAGCAATCTACATTACCTTCGAGATCGCATGGACGATTTCCAGTCAAAACCACCGGCTGAGCCGGTGGCTTGAGTAAGCCCTAGAAGGGCACCTTA
>OHSQ01000620.1_pt1 | contig 15863 bp, 19 predicted proteins | sample 1578661 | NCBI WGS metagenome assembly OHSQ01 (sample SAMEA3879534, study PRJEB24766) | human gut metagenome | biome: human-associated habitat; feature: feces | place: USA | collected 1985/1987 | reverse complement strand
GAAAGAGATACCGCAGGATAAGGAAAAAGCAGAAATTTATCTGACACAGGCAGCAGAGCAGGGCAACCAATATGCGGCTTATTTACTGGAACACTGGCAGGAGGCTGTAAGGCCGGATGTGTTTCTGATGACAACCCGACTGCTCCGTCATTTGGGAAATGTATTCGCAGATGAGAGTGAGCGCAGGAGAAGCGGCAGCGGTATGGCGGTGGATAGAAAGCTCCGCCGGAAAATCCGGGAGAAGAAAATCGCACAGGGACATGCGGAAGATGACCATGCACAGATACAGACCATGTAGCAGAAAGCAGAATCCGAAAGGGAAATATCACACAGCACAAAGCAGCATCATCAAAGGAGGGAAGAATTATCGGAGATTTTGTGTATTTTACAGAGGAACAGAAGGAACGAGCAAATGCCGTACTGATTGCAGACATTTTAAGCAGGGAGCATGAAGAAGTGGAGCGGTCCGGCAACGAGTGGCGGTGGAAGCGGCACAGAAGCGTGACTTTTCGTGGAAACAGGTGGTACCGGCACAGTGAGCAGGTGGGGAGTCATGCCATTGACTTTATGCAGGAGTTTTTCGGAATGAATTTCCCGGAGGCGGTCACCTATCTGTTAAACGGAGAAACCGGACAGGTCATACAGGGAAAAAAACATATCACACCGGAGCAGAGAAATGTGGCAGAACAGAAAAAGGTAAAAGAGCAGAGAAAACAGCCGGAGCCGAATCTGGAAGCCCCCAGACAATTAGCAATCCCGGAGAAAAATGACACCATGAAGCGTGTCTATGCTTATCTCATGCAGAAACGCTACATCGACAGGGATATTCTGTCCTTCTTTGCCAAGCGGGGAACGCTCTACGAATCCAAAGAACATCACAATGCCGTGTTTGTGGGGGTAAATAAAAACGGAGAACCGAAGCATATCCACAAGAAGGGAACTTATTCCGAGGGAGAGAGCTTCCGTATCAACGAAGAAGGCTCTGATCCCTGCTATGGATTCGGCTATGCCGGCACAGGGAACTGCCTGTATGTGTTTGAGGCGCCGATTGACTTTCTGTCATTTCTGACGCTCTATCCGAAGGACTGGCAGAAACACAGTTACGTTGTACTGAACGGAGTAGCGGAACACGCCATGCTGCAGATGCTGTGTGATTATCCGCAGATTGATACCGTCAGCTTCTGTCTCGACTACGATCCGGCAGGCATAGAGAATTCCTATCGTCTGGCTGAAATCGTAAAGGAACAGTATCCGAAGATAAAGCTGGAGAGACTGATGTCTGTAAACAAGGACTGGAACGAAGACCTGAAAGCAAAAAATGGAGAGGAACCTATCCCCGGCAGGGAACATCCGAAAATCGTAGAATGCCGGGCATGGTGTGAGCAGCTAAAGCAGGTGGCAGAAAACATAGACATGAAATATGCCACAGAGGAATACTTAAAACGCTATCACTATGGCATGTATCAGGCATTAAAACAGGGAACAGATGTGAAATATCTGGAAGAAGCCTTTGACGGAGACGGCATGTTATTGTCCGGCATTGCTGTGAGAATCATGGAAAAGTATGGCAGGGAGATGGCATACGAAGCAACCGCAGGACAGATAATAGACAATCTCGGCAACAGATACCGCCCACATAAGGATAAGGGAAATCTGAAAACAAGAATCACTTCCCTGCAAAAAGCCTTTGAGGAAGTCATGGAGTGTTATCCAAAGAATGAAAATGTAAGCAGGGAAGATAAAGGAATATTGGTAAAGAAGTGTATGAGCCTGACGATGGAGTGCATCAGGGCTCATATTTTTGTGGCCGAAAAAGTGCAGAGCCAGAGAATGGAAGGAGGTATGGAAATAAAATGCAGCCAGTAATCATGTTATTAATGTCCGGATTTTTTATGTTTGCTGTCATCGGGGGAATTTCCCTGCTGGCACATTATTATACCTTAAACGGAATCAAGTCAAAGACGGTGGGTGACGGTCAGCATGGAACGGCCCGGTTTGCCACCAGAGAAGAAATAAAGGATACCTATGAGCAGATACCATACGAGCCGGAATTGTGGAGAAAAGGGGAACATCTGCCAGAAGCACAGGGCATTATTCTCGGCAGTGAGGAACAGCATGGAAAGCTTTATGCCCTAGTGGATACAGATGATGTACATTGTCTGATGATTGGGGCAGCGGGTATCGGCAAAACCGCTAACTTCCTCTATCCCAATTTAGAATATGCCTGTGCCTGCGGCATGAGTTTTCTTACCACAGATACGAAGGGCGATTTATACCGCAACTACGGCGGTATCGCCAAGAAATACTATGGTTATGAGGTGGCAGTCATTGACTTAAGAAACCCAACCCGCAGTGACGGCGATAACATGCTCCATCTGGTCAACAAATACATGGACGAGTACCGGAAGGACAACCGGAACTTAAGTGCCAAAGCAAAAGCGGAAAAGTACGCAAAAATCACAGCCAAGACCATCATATCTTCCGGCGGGGGCGGGGATGCGGCAAGCTACGGACAGAATGCATTTTTCTATGATGCAGCAGAGGGAATCCTGACAGCAGTGATACTGCTGATAGCAGAATACTGTCCGCCGGAGAAACGGCATATCGTCAGCGTGTTCAAGCTGATACAGGACTTAATGGCTCCCTCCAAGATAAAAGGCAGAAACCAGTTTCAATTGCTTATGGCAAAACTTCCCGATGACCATAAGGCAAAATGGTTTGCAGGGGCGGCACTGAACACGGCAGAACAGTCCATGCAGTCGGTACTTTCCACGGCACTGTCCCGACTGAATACCTTTTTGGATTCGGAGCTGGAACAGATACTCTGTTTTGATACCGCTATCGATGCCGAGCAGTTCTGTAAAAAGAAAACCGCAATCTTCCTTGTCATGCCGGAAGAGGACAATACCAAATACTTTATTATCTCTCTGATTTTGCAGCAGCTTTACAGGGAGTGTTTGGTGGTGGCAGATGAGAATGGCGGGAAACTGGAGAACCGCATTGTATTTTATTGGGATGAGGTAGGTACGATTCCAAAGATTGAAAGTGCCGAGATGATGTTCTCCGCATCACGCTCCAGACGAATCAGTATTGTTCCCATGATACAGTCCTTCGCACAGCTCCAGAAGAATTATGGAAAAGAGGGTATGGAAATCATCGTGGATAACTGTCAGGACACCATCTTCGGTGGTTTTGCACCGAACTCGGAATCTGCCGAGGTGCTGTCCAAGAGCCTGGGCAACAAGACAGTCATGTCCGGCTCCATCAGCAGGGGAAAGAACGATCCCAGCCAGTCCCTTCAGATGATACAAAGACCGCTGATGACACCGGATGAATTAAAATCCCTGCCCAAAGGGAACTTTATTGTGTCAAAAACCGGCGCACATCCCATGAGGACCAGACTGAAGCTGTTCTTAAAATGGGGCATTACCTTTGAAGAACCCTATGAGATAGCGGAGAAATCGGCTAGACAGGTAGCCTATGCAGACAAGCAGGAGTTGGAAGAGGAAATCATCCGCAGAAAAGTGTGCTGTATGGAAGAAGAGGAAGAAGACGATACAGAACCGGAAGCAGAACAGACTTCATCCGGCAGAGCAGGCGGCATGCAGCAGGCACAGATGAATGAAACCATATCCAAGATGCGTCAGGTGTTGCGAACCGGAGACTAAACCGAAGAAAAGTCCAGCCAGAGAGGAGGGGATATGTGTCAGAACGAAGAAAAATCTATGAAGCAGACCTGCCACACCGGGCGGTAGCTGTCTATCTGTACTTACAGGATCGTGCTAATGCGGAAAAAACTTGTTATCCGGCAATCGGTACCATTGCCAGAGAACTAAATCTGTCCGTCAGCACGGTCAAACGAGCCATCAGTGATCTCGAAAAAAATGGATTTCTGAGAAAGAAACAAAGGTGGCGTGAAAACGGAGGCAGGAGCAGTCTGCTCTATGAAATTTTAAAATAAGCACAAAGGGGATACTACGCCAACACCGTGAACTATGGTATGGTTCACGGTGGACTATGCAGGGAAGATAACACTTTAACTATATTTAAGACAGAGAAAAAGGAAGTAAATAGCCTTTTTAAATATTTTTTATGTCCAGTTACGCAATAAATAAAATTTTTTTGTGATTTTTGACGATAATATAAGTGTAGAAAAAGAGCAGTCTGGAGGTGGAAATTTTGCATATTGGGATTTGTGATGATGAAGAAAATGTGAGGGCATATATCCGAAAGCTGATAGAGCAGCAGAATGAGGAATGTCAGATCACAGAATATGCTTCCGGGGAAGAATTATTGCAGGCAGAAAAAGAGAACAGTGAAAAAATAGATGTACTGTTTCTTGATATTGCAATGGGTGATATAGATGGTATGAGCGTGGCAAAGCAGCTTCGGCAGATACAAGCAGATAAGGAACAGGCGGCATGGGGCAGTCTGCCTTTGCTTATTTTTGTGACAGGATACTCCGAGTATATGCCGGATGCGTTTTCGGTCAATGCGTTCCAGTATATAGTAAAGCCGATAAAGAAAAAGGATTTTGTGAATGTCTTTACACAGGCAGTGCGGGAATATCAATATTTGACAGAGCAGAAAGATAAAACAGGAAAAGAAATCACTGTTGGAAATGGTGCAAATATGCAGACCATAAAGGCAGATGATATTTTCTACATAGAAAGCAGCAATCATAAAATATTCATCTGTCTGGAAGATAAGAAAATAGAGCATTGGGGAAAAATAAGTGACTTAGAGCAGGAACTGAATCCGGAGTTTTTCCGCATTCACAAAGGATATTTAGTAAATCTGAAACAGATAGAAGGCTATGACCGTACAGAGGTATGTATGAAAAACGGAAACAAGCTGCTTATATCAAAGTACAAGTATCAGGATTTTGTAAAAGCATATTTGCAATACATTTCGGAGGAGAGTTAAATGAGCCAGTCAGGGTTTGAGATGTTTTCCAATGTGGCAGGAATGGTCATCGTGATAGCAGATGTGATATTTTTCTATGCTCTCTGGAACATTTTTTGTAAAAATAAAAAAGAAAAAATGTCCATGATGATAGGGAGTGTGTTACTGCTCTTAAATATTGGATTGGGATTTATATCAAGTTTGCCGACAAGTGGGCGGCTGATAATATCGGCTATTGCCATTTTGACTTACAGTATTGTCCGATATAAAAAGCATTGCGAGAAACCGGTATTTATTCTTACTTTGTTTTATGGACTGCGTTCTTTCAGTTTGTTAGTTGCCAATAGTGTATTTCAATATGTGAATAATTCTGTATTTCAGTTATTGGATAGTAGCAGTGAAAATTATATAGAAAATATGTATTTGTATTTGGTATATACGCAAATATTGTTGTTTGGATTATACATCGTATTGTTTGCTCTTATGCTGACGGTTGTGTGGAAAATAGTAATTTCATTCAACAAAATGAGTTGGTATGATGTGTGGTTTCTTTCGGTATTGAATGTAGCGGGTGGCTTATTTGCAGAGGTAATTATAAATATAAGCATCGTAAAAATTAAAAATGAAGTATTTGATTTATTTCAGGTAAAAGAAGAACTGCTCTGGAAACTTCCGTTGATTGCGGTATTACTGTTTTTAGGAGAATTGGCAGCAATAACGATTTATCAGAAATACAGGGAATTGCAAAGAGAGAAACAGCAGCAGATTAAGGCGATGAAACTCCGCCTGGAGGAAGCGGAGAATTTCTATGGCAGTATTCGCAAAGTACGGCATGAAATGAAAAATCACATGACCAACATTAAAGGTCTGGCGGCAAGAGATCAGTATGAGGAAATTGACCGTTACATAGAAAAGCTGGACGCAACTATTGAGGAACTGGATTACAAATATGCAACCGGAAATGCCGTTACAGATGTGCTTATCAATGACAAATACAAGAAAGCCATTAGGGAAGAAATTTTATTTGATGTGAAGTTTGACTATCGGGACAGTGATACCATATCCGTTTTTGACATGGGAATGATTTTGAATAATCTGCTGGATAACGCAATCGAAGCCTGCCGGAAGATAGAGAAGGAGAAACGGTATATTAGGCTGTCACTAAAACGGAAAGATAACTTCTTGCTGATTACGGTGGAAAATAGTTTTGATGGAATATTACAGCAGGCAGAGGACGGACTTCCCCGAACCATGAAAGAGACAGAACTGCCGGAAATATTGATGGAGCATGGAGTGGGACTTAGAAATGTGAGAGAACTGGCGGAACGTTATTTCGGGGCAGTAAATATAGAGGCAAAAGGGAATAGATTCAAAGTAACTGTGATGTTGCAGAAACAACAGTAAAAATGGATGTTGAAAAGGAGGATACCAATATGTCAATGGAGATTACAAATAATTACGGTAACTATATAACGGGTTATGCAAATGCTGCAAAAAAGACAGGCAGTACCGAGAGTAAGAACGAAGAAGAAAAAGGAGTAAAAACAAGTACAGTGGAGTTGAAGACCTCAACACATGGTGTAACCAAAACTGCACAGATTAAGACAGGCTTCAGTAATGTAAACGACTACTCTAAATATTTGCAGGAAAAATACAGTTATATGAATACGGGAAAAACATCAATGTCTGGTATTCCAACAACGGTAACTGTATCAAGTGCCTTTCTAAAGAAGTGCATGAATGATCCGGAAAAGGCAAAATATTTGGAAGAAAATCTAGAGGCTATTCCAGACTGTGCAAAAAAAACATTAACGAGCTGTTTGGGAACAGTAACGAACCAAACATGGTCGATAGATGCTAATGGTAATATTACAGCAACTGTATCCGGCACAAGTGATTCTGACGGTAAAATAGCAAGAGAAAATGCGGAAAGAAAGGCAAAGGAGAAAAAGACGGCAGAAGAAAAGGCGGCTGAGAGAAGGGCTGAAAAGAAAACGGCAGAAGAAAAAGCCGCAAAGAAACGTGCTGAAAAAGCACAGGCAGAGGAACAGATTGCGAAAACTGGTGCAAATGAGATAAGCATTTCTGCTACAGGAAACGGCGTGGAAAATGTTACAAAGTCAATAATATCTGCGATGTCTACAAGTACGGGAGAAGGAGTGACCGGATTTGATGTAAAGGCGTAGTGCTTAAAAGGGAGGCAGACAATGAATATAAGATTTAGTGGACAATATAGCATGGCAAGAGTGACGGCAAAACAGTTTAATTACATAAATTCTCATAAGGGAATGCAATCAAATTTGCTGCAAGGTGGTTCACGAAAAAATCTATTGAATTATTTGGTAAATGTAAGCGGTGAACGCCTTACTTTTTATAATCAGAATAGAAGTAGTTCAAATACTTTGTTGGATGCCATAAATTTTTTCGATGAGGCAGTAAGTGCTGACACTAGCTTCAACGGATATTTTTATTTTGGAAGCGATGGAGGAGGACAGGCAATTCCTCAATCAGCAGTACCAAGGATTAATGTCAACTCCCTCTCTGCTCTTGCGGCAAAGGGAAATAAGCTCTGTTTAACATCAAGTAGTTATTATTCATATACAGCGATTGACGGAAATGCATATGCTTGTGCATTTAATGGAAAAACAATAAGCAGGGCATTTTCAGAAAGTGTGTTAGGAAATGACCGTGATAATGTCTCTCCAGAGTGCAGAGGCAACACAGCAACAACAATGTCTGTTATCAGTAGTTTGGCAAAGGGTTCGGTAGGAGGACTGCATATGTTAGGCAGAGAAACAGTAAAAAATGTACTAGCAAATGTAGGAATTACTCCGGGCAAGTTCCGCGTATCTGTTGATGGACAAGAAAAAGTATACTATATGGCAGATGATGGTGAAATATATACCGAAAAAAGAGCGTTGGATAGGATTGATATGTATAACAAAAATACATGGCTGAATAATCAGTCTGTCGGCGATAAAATTATGGTATTTGGCAGAGAGTATCCGATTGGTGAGGACGGACATATTCATGTACCAACAGAAGATTTCTGGACAAGCGGCAGATGCAATTACGGAAAAGCTATATAAAACTTAGGAAATATTATATACAGAATGATGGCAAAAGGAGGATATCAATATGTCAATGGAGATTACAAATAATTACGGTAACTATGCAACAGGCTATGCGGATAGTGCAAGAAAGACAAGCAATTCTAATAGTGTGGAAGAATATTATGAAAAATTATGTAAAAAGTTTCCGCAAATAAGTTTTAATACCAACGGCGGTGTTGTGCCTTGCAATTCCAATAAAGTGGTCGTAAATCTTTCTTATGACTGTTTGAAAAAAATGGCTAATGATCCGGAATTCGCAAAAGAAATAGAATGGAATTTATCCGGAGAGGTTGCAGCAAATTCACAAGTATATTCTTTTGCAAAGCGTGACGGTGTAGAGTTGGGAGGCAGGACAGTTACATATGATGCTAATGGAAATCGGCAATCTTCATGTGGTGGTATGAGAACAGCTAATTCGTCAAATAAAAGTTCAGATGTATTGAGTACACAAAATCAACAAAAAGCAGCAAAAAGTAGACGGGACAAAAAACGTGAGCAAGAAGAATACTTAGAGAAAATGCGTGAGAAACGAAAAAGAGATGAAGAATATTTGGAAGAATTGCGTGAGAAACGCAAAGATAGAGATGAGTATATTAGTGAAATGTCAGAAAACAGTAGTTCAGTGGTAAGAGCATATACTCAAGCGGAATACGATAATGTAGATTTATTATCTACATTAGATACGAAAATCTGAGGAGGACACGGATATGTCGTTGGAAGTTTACAGTAGGCAGAGTAAGGCGTTTCAGTATGATGGATATAAAATAAATTCTGAAATGCGGGAACACATAAATGCAGAAAAAAGCAGTTCAAATGTACATAAAGACAGAGATACCGTGAATTTTTCCGCAGAGGGCAGAAATATGTGTTACGGATTTGGAGTGCATGATGTAAAAGACCGTGCAAAACATACGGTAGTTAAGCCAGGCATAGCACCTCTTTTTGACACTATTTCAAGGACACTGAAAACAGTCAGAGAAGAAAAGGGAAGCTATGATTATTCTGATATTGCAAATGCCTGTGGATATGCCTATGCAAAATGTTTTTCCGAAATAGAAAAGAAATATGTGAATAGTCAAGATAAGTACTATAATCTCGATGGCACTCCATGTACAAAGAAACAGGAAATAGCATGGCTGGATGAAGCATACGAAGAAAAAATCAACTGGGAAACAGCAAATGTTAGAATCGCAGCAGGACGAGAACAGTTTTTAGGGCATATTCCGGATATTTCTCAAAAGGATATTGAAGAATATGAAGAAAATATAAAGAATGCAAAAGAGCAATATATAAAACAATATCAGGAAAAAGGTACAGTAAAATTACAGCATTTATCGTTTGGGCAATCTTCATTATTACAGAAATTGAGTGAGTTAATGAATATGTAGAATGGATTGTTGTCAAAAGATATAGAAAAAAGGATTTCAGGTAAAGGAAGACAAGGTGGTTCTATGAATATTAGATTTTCTGGTTTTAGTAATTCACTACAATCCTTAAACAGAAGACAGAGCCTGACGAATATCTTGCTTAATAAGCAAAATGTTGGTCAAAGCGGGAAAAAGGATTTGTTTGTCAGAAGTACAACATATGATGCAGGTACATATACAATTTCAGCGGGACAAAGAAGAAAAATGATTCCGGGTAGCGTATTAGCTGCTATGAATAATGATATTTCTAAGGTGCGAAAACAGGGAGATATATACGAATGCGGAGGAACATTTTTTACAGCGGAGCAGATACCTAAAATCAGTGGAGCTTGTCTGAATGAAATTAAGGCAGAAGATAATATCATTGACTTTGGGAAGAATAAGTATTTTAAATATGTTTCCGGTGACGGACAGGAGCATTGTTTATACACAGATAATAAGGGGATAGGCTCTATTGTTTCCGAGATTATGCGTGGTGAACCTTATGATCCGGTGTTGGAAAGGTATGCGAGCTTTTGGAATTACATGATGACAAAAGACCCTGTATATGTTCAGTTGTCTTATTCAGATGAAGAAATAAGAGGCTATATGGAAAATGCAGGGATAAAAAACGGCTTTTTCACTGTAAAGATGGGAGATAGGGAAGCAACTCAATTTTATTCTGCCACTAAAACAACAAGCCCAATTCAGTCTAAGGAACGATATGATGCAAGATACAAGAATTTGACTTCTGGTGGCATTTTACTTGATGAATATGAAGCCGGAGACATTTTTAAGATTGGCGATAAGGAATATATTTTAAGTGAAAATCATACTTTGGATATTCCGTATGGAGAGGATATTTATAATTTGGAATATCCAAGTAATTATAAGTTTGGGAAAAAGGTTGAGTGAGAATAACGGACAGAAAAGGATTTCAAAGGAGGACACGGATATGTCAATGACAGGTATAAGCAATTCATATAACAATTATGTGACACAAAACACAAATGATACCACTAAAAAGAATGTGGCAAAGAGCAATTCAAGACAAGTGGAATTTAAGGAATTCAACAGTGAGATTAAAGAGCCAAAACTTTCAACTGTGGCAAAAAATGTTTTAGATGAAATTAGGAAAACCTATGGGGATATGGACATCATGGTATATGAGGATGGGAAAGATGCAAAGGAGCTGCTTTCCCGCAGTACAAAAGAGTTTACAGTTATGTTTTCCGCAGAAGAATTAGAGAAAATGGCTTCTGGTGAGAAATACAAAAAACAGCAAATTAATGGAATTCAAGGTGCGGTCCGTATGTCAGAAGCAATCAATGAGAAATATGGATATGAGCGAGCCTTTGGAAAGCAGAATAATGATGTTGCTATTTCTAAAATTGCCATTTCGTTCAATGAAGATGGTTCTACTACAATGTTTGCTGAATTGGAGAAAATGTCAAAACAGCAGAGAGATCATATAGAAGCGGCAAGGGAGAAAAGGGCAGAGGAAAAGAAATCTGTAGAGAAAAAAGCGGCACAGAAGGAACAGGAGCCGGTAAAAAGGACAATCGTTTCTGCTTCCTCTATGGATGAGCTTATAGCCAAAATCAATGAAGTTGACTGGAACAAAGTAAAAGAAGAAAGTAATATTGGAAGCCGATTTGATTTTTCAGTATAAGAAATAAAGCGAATAAATCTATTGTTTCAAAGGAATAAAGGCTTAAAAAGAAAAGGATTTCAAATAAAGGAGGACACGGATATGTCGATGAATGTTAGTAGCAATTATAATCCGGCAAGTGTTGGAGGACAGTATTTTAGGAATGGGAACGATAAAAAACAGTTGGATGCAATTAAGCAATCCGGAAAATAAGATTCATGAAGAAGTGGTCAAGGTGGAAATATCCAGTGAAGGGTTGAAAGCCTTAAAGGATGAAGAAAAGATTGCATTTTTACAAGAATCTTTGCAGACGGCGGGAAGTCTACATCGAATAGAGCAGGGAAGTGACATTAGATTAAAATACGGTTATGTCAGTGCAGGCGAACTTATGAAAGAAAAAGCACCGGAGGAATATGAAAAATATTCATTTCTGTTGACAAAAGGATTTGAAAGGAATGATGAAAATATTCTTTTGGATGCAACAAGATATATGCTAGATTGGCAGAGCGAATTTGAAAAAGATGCACCTATTTTTCAAAACTATCAGAAGTTTCGTGATGATTGGGATGCGATACTAAAATCATATGGCTTTGTCAAAAGATAGAGAATGTTTTAATAAAGTAAATCTAGTGGTTATTATGTAAAGAAGTTAAGAAGGCGAGTAATGAACGATTTGTTCATTGCTCCCTTTGCATATACAGGATTAAGTTGCAAAACAACTAATTGCAAGTTGTGTAGCAAAGTGTTACAGGGTGTTTTGCGTTGTTATGATTAGCATGAAAGCGAGGTGCTGATCATGACAGAAGAACAGAAGTTAATAAATGTACAGATTGGAAAAAGGCTGCAGACCGTCAGAGAGAACATGGGATATACACAGGAGGCATTTGCAGAAGTGCTGAGTGTGGATGCAGGACATTATCAGAAGCTGGAGAGGGGACTATACGGATTAAGCACAGATAAGCTGTTGACACTGTATGAGAGATACCGGATTGACCCGACCTATCTGATTACCGGAGAGAAGAACCAGACTTTTGATGTGGAACTGTTTCTTGCGAACTGCGACAGGGAAGAAAGAAACCGATTCATCGAAAGAATGCTTGCCTACATGGGACAACTGATGCTCCAGCCGAAGTAAACCACATTCCTGCCTGTACAAAGATGTATAGGGAGGGATTTACATTATGAGGATTGCTGTTTGTGATGACAATCCAAAAGAATTGGAGAGAATAAAGGGGTGTTTCTGCCGTATACAGGGGTATGACCTTGTATGCAGTTATTTTGATTCGACTTCCACTGTTATGGAGATACTGAAAACAGAGAACAGTCCGTATGATTTATACATCCTTGACATTGAGATGCCGGGAATGAATGGACTGAAACTTGCAAAAAGTATCAGGGAAAAAGACAGCAGGGCGTTGTTTGTGTTCCTGACCAGCTACACCAGATACATGAAGGATGTATTTGATGTAGTGACCTTTGATTTTATTGAAAAACCCATATCGGATGAAAAGCTGCTGCAGATATTGGAGAGGGCAGCCACCTATCTGAATATTACAAGTCAACATTTTTCTTTTGGTTACAGAGCCAGTCGATACAGCCTGAAATATGACCGGATTCTCTACATTGAGAAGAAAGGCCGACAGGCACTCATTCACACTTTTGAAGATGTATATAAGACAAACATGACCTTGGAGGAAATCTGGAAACAGTTAAATCCCAAGTCCTTTGTGCATATCCACAGCTCGTATATCATCAATCTGTATAACCTTGACCGGAAGGACAACGAGATTGCCATTATGCGAAACGGGGAGAAACTGCATATTACAAAGGGATACAGACGGGAGCTTGCCATGCGGCATTATGAATTTGTACAGGGAGGGATGTGCGGATGATGCTGTATGGAGTCCGGTTCCTTCTAAACTTATTTGAAATGCTGATTTACCGCAGGTTTTTAGAGGCTTATATCGGGAACAGGAGAACGGGGCTGGAGCTGTCTGTGCTGATTATGGGTATCTGTGCAGGCATCAGCAGCTTTGTCAACTCCCTGGGCAATCCTGTGTGTAATCTGTTAAATACAGTAATGATATTGTGGCTGTTCAGCCTACAGTACCGGGCAGCAGGTCGTTCCCGGATTTTTGCCGTACTAATTTATGTTGGAATTAATTTTGTGACAGAACCCATAGGGTATGTACTACATATGGCAGTGGTAGGAGTTTGGGGGAGAGATGAAATGGTCAGTTACTTTCTGTTGGCGTTTATCTTGGAAATGCTTCGGCTTACGGTGGTAGAAATTTTCTGCCGGAAAAAGACAGGAAAGAAGCTGTCTTTTTCTATGCTTCCGCGCACGGTGGCAGGATTGTTCTGCTGCATCCCGTTTACAAGCATTGTCTGCTGTATTCTGTTGATAGAGATTGCCAAACGCTCCATCAGTGGGGAACTGGTAGTTTTATGTCTGGCGGTTATATTTACCATTTTTATCTGCAATTATCTGGTGTTTCTCATGATGGAGAAGTATACAGAAGTAATAGAAAAGAGACGGGAAGAGGAAATGGACCGACAGAAAGCAGCTTATAAGGAAGAGTATTATCGGGAACTGGAAGTATATGTGGACAAGATCAATGCCGTCCGACATGATATGAAGAATCAATTGCTGGCGGTGTATGATACCACAGAAGAACAGGGCAGTTCCGGAGCTAGAAGGATGATAGAAGGAATGTTACAGGATATTAGAACAGCGGATGAAGAAGTGTACTCCAGCAATCCGGTGCTGAATTCCATTTTAAAGGTCAAGGCAGGAAAGGCTAGACAGCATGACATAGAGATCGGGATAGAAACCTTTGTACCGAAAAAGATATTGGTGGCAGACGGAGATATGGGTATCCTGTTCGGAAATCTCTGATAATGCCATAGAAGCCTGTGACAAAATGGAACAGGGCAAAAAATATATTCATTTTCAGTTGAAATATCAGAGTGGCAATCTTCTGCTGCATATGAAAAATAGTAAGAGGGCAGGAAATAATGCCAAGCTTCAGACGGAAAAAACAGATACCAGAAAGCATGGAAGAGGACTTCGCTCTGTGAAGCGGACCGCAGAGAAATACGGAGGAAGCCTCTTTTTAGAGGATAAAGGGGACTTATTTGAAACCAAGTTAATGCTGACCGGAATCGCTTATGAAGGATAACAACTTCCGTTTTGTTACAGATAACTTCCGAGTTGTTACAGATGCCTTGTAAATGATGCAGGAAAAAGCTACAGTAGAGGCACCAAAACAAAGGAGGTTTCTCATATGAAGAACAGAAAATGGATGCAGAAATTAAACCGATTTGCCATGTCATCGGTGGCAGCATTTGCATTGATGGTAGTAGGTGGAATCGCCAATCGTTCCTGTTACTGGTATTTCGGACAGGATGAACTGCCGGAGGGAGCGAAGAAGCTTCGGAGATTTTAGAACGGTGTCGGAATGGTTCAGCCGCAGGCTGGCAGAGCAGGGCATCATAAAGGAAGAGGAACGGGAAATCTACCGGTACGGACTCAGTAATGGAATGGTCATCCTGCTGAATTTGTTCACCACATTGCTGATAGGGATTTTTTCAGGACATCTGCTGTCAGCCGCCCTGTTTACGCTGTTCTTTATGCTGCTTCGAAGCTACAGCGGCGGCTATCATTCGGACAGCAGGGTGTTCTGTTACCTGGTATCCAGTGCAGTCCTGCTGATTCCGGTTTATACCTCCGAAGTTATGACGAAGATACCAGCAGGGCTTGTAGTAGCAATCCTGCTTGCGGCATCAGCAGTTATATTTATTTTAAGTCCGATGGATTCACCAAAGCGGAAACTGGATGCAGAAGAAAAGCGGCATTTCGGGAAGAAGGCAAGACTGATTCTGTTTGCAGAACTGGCGGTGTTTGGACTGCTCTATGGACTACGATACTATGAGCTTGCTTACGCAGGATTTTGCAGTTTTTGTCTGATTGCCCTGTGTATGCTGCTTGGCAAGGTTATATTAACAATACAACTGAATATGGAAAAGAATGAGTAGAAAGCTGGCATGTGTATTGATACCTGGCCAGTTTTTTTCGCGAGCAACTTCCGACTTGTTACAGATAACTTCCCTCTTGTTACATATCCATTGAATACACTTCTTAAGACAGATATAGTTACCGCAGACACTGTGAGGGGGAAACAGTCTGTTGGAGGGAAGGAAGCTAAAAGTGTATCCCGGCAGTCCGCCGGGAAAAACAGGAAAGAAAAGAATAGGCAGTACACAGACCGCTACTTGGCGTGCAGTTTTATCGGAAGAGGTAATAACTGCACGCTTATTTTTTACCTTTTCTGCCGTTAAAGGCGCAGCAGAACTTCATAACAAGAGTCCACCGGATGTCCTTCATTTCAAGAAAAATCACGAAATGGAGGACATTTTCATGTCAGAATGGAGAAAAATCCGAGTACAGGATTATTACAGAGAAGCTGTCGGGGATGCGGAATATACCTATGTCACCCCGGAGGTTTATGAAATATTGGCGAACACTTTCAGAAGAGAGGCGCATGCAGAGCAGATGAGGGATTTGAGGAACAGAACCGCAGAGGGATATACGGAAGGCGATACGGAGGACTTACTAATGGAATCCCCGGAGTCATTGGAAGATATGGTCATCCGGCAGATGGAAATAGAAACCTTACAAAAAGCGATGCAGACACTTTCAGAAATCCAAAGAGAGCGCCTGCATCTTTATTTTTTTGAAGGGATGACTACGAGGGAGATTGCCGACAGACAGGGAACAAATCAGAA
>OHSQ01000615.1_pt1 | contig 15918 bp, 14 predicted proteins | sample 1578661 | NCBI WGS metagenome assembly OHSQ01 (sample SAMEA3879534, study PRJEB24766) | human gut metagenome | biome: human-associated habitat; feature: feces | place: USA | collected 1985/1987 | reverse complement strand
CCTGCTGCTCTAGGTAGGAGACGACCAGCTGGCCATCCTCCCGGTTGCCGCCGTCAATGAGCATGTACTCCCCGCCGCTTTCCAGCAGGGCGCAGTCCGCCTGCCCCACGTCGAGAAAGTGGACGGTGAGGCCAGCAGGAGGGATCCGCTCCGGGAGAAGTCGGCAGCCGCAGAGCAGCAGCGACAGAGTCAGAAGGAGGGCAGGAATCCCCTTCCTCATTTCGTCGTAAGCCCCTTGTTGTTCTTTGCTTTTTTCTGCTGGTTAAGCCAGGTGTTCATCACCAGGCTGTGGGGCAGAAGCTTCGTCAGTGCCGTCTGGAACCGGGCCACGAAGCCGAACTGGCTCACGTCCCTGCCCCGCCTGGCGTCCCGCCAGGCCCGCTGCACCAGCTGCTCCGGCTCATAGAACTTGTGGATGCCGGAGAGAATCTGACGGTCGGTGCCGGTGCCGTCGTCGAGCGTGAAGCGCAGGAGCTTTTCGCTCTTTTTCACGGCCTCGCAGGCTTTGACCTTGACGGCGCGGAAGTCGGACTTGCAGAAGGTGTCGAAATCGACCTTTTCCTCCGCCATCGGCTCGAACTCCATCGCGGGGAGAGCGGCCTTCTTCTGCGCCTCCTGAATGGCTTCCAGCTCTTCAAGCGCCTTCTGCGCGTCCACGCGCGGGAAGATGGCTTCGCCCTTGTGGACGGTGACGGTGGCGCTCAGGCTGCCCCACTTCGCGGCGCTGTCCCAATCGCGGCAGCACGCGCACGCGCCGATCTGCGCGAAGATCTTCTCGCAGGAATCGGGGATAAACGGGGTGAGCAGCACCGTGCAGATGCGGATGCTCTCGAGCAGGTTATACATGACGGAGGCAAGGCGGGGCTTGTTGGCCTCGTCCTTGGCGAGCGCCCAGGGGGCGGTCTCGTCGATATACTTGTTGGCGCGCTGAATGCACTTGAAGATGAGCTCAAGCGCGTTCTGGAACTGGAACTTCTCCATCTCGGCTTCGTACTTGCCGCGCAGGGCCGAGAGCTGAGAGATGAGCTCGTCGTCGAGCGCATCGGCCTGACGGCTTTCCGGCAGCGTGCCGCCGAAATACTTTTCGACCATCGCCGTCGTGCGGGAGACGAGGTTGCCGAGGTCGTTGGCGAGGTCGACATTGATGGTGTTGATGAGCAGTTCATTCGAGAAGTTGCCGTCCGAGCCGAACGGGAACGTGCGCAGCAGGAAGAAACGCAGCGCGTCCACGCCGAAGCGCTCGGCGAGCACATAGGGGTCGACGACGTTGCCCTTGGACTTACTCATCTTGCCGCCGTCCATCACGAGCCAGCCGTGGCCGTAGACATGCTTGGGCAGGGGCATATCCATGCTCATGAGCATGGCGGGCCAGATGATGGAGTGGAAACGGACGATCTCCTTGCCGACAAAGTGGACGTCGGCGGGCCAGAACTTATCGTAATCGTCGTACTTGTCGTTCATGAAGCCGAGCGCCGTGCAGTAGTTGAAGAGCGCGTCGACCCAGACGTAAACGACGTGGCCGGGGTCAAAGTCCACGGGGATGCCCCAGGTGAAGCTCGTGCGGGAAACGCAGAGGTCTTCAAGGCCGGGCTTGATGAAGTTGTTGACCATCTCGTTCACGCGGGAGGCGGGCTGGAGGAAATCGGTGTCCTCAAGCAGGTGCTGCACGCGATCGGCGTACTTCGAAAGCTTGAAGAAGTAGGCCTCCTCCTCGGCGTCCTCCACGTCGCGGCCGCAGTCGGGGCACTTGCCGTCGACAAGCTGGCTCTCCGTCCAGAAGCTCTCGCAGGGCTTGCAGTACTTGCCCTTATAAGTGCCCTTGTAGATGTCGCCGTTGTCGTGCATCTTCTTGAAGATCTTCTGAACGGCCGCAACATGATAGTCGTCCGTCGTGCGGATGAAGCGGTCGTTCGAAATATTCATGAGCTTCCACAGGTCGAGAATTCCCTTTTCGCCGCAGACGATGTTGTCGACAAACTGCTGCGGGGTCACGCCCGCGTCGCGCGCTTTGTCCTCGATCTTCTGGCCGTGCTCGTCCGTTCCGGTCAGGAACATGACGTCGTAGCCCGTCAGGCGCTTGTAGCGCGCCATCGCGTCGGTCGCCACGGTGCAGTAGGTGTGGCCGATGTGGAGCTTATCGGAAGGGTAATAGATGGGGGTGGTGATATAGAATCTCTTCTTGTCCATTGGTGCTTTCCTCTTTTCTGCCCGCGCCGAATGAAAGCGGGGCGTAATTAGCTACAGTTTACCACCGTTATGGCGGTATTTGCAAGGCCTTTACAATAATTCCCGTCCGCAGACGGAAAAGGCATCGCAGATTTTGCCGCCCGCAGACGGTGAAAGAAATAGAAGCGTCGCAGACTTTGTGCCGCGCACGGCGCAAATGAATTTCAATCATTTTTTCTGACGACATGTGCGTCAGAAAAAATACTTCTTAGCCCGCAAACGTGCGCGCCTACGGCGCGTGCGCTGCAGCGGGCGGCAATTCCCCTCAAAAAAGCGGCAAAGCCGCTTTTTTGAAGTTATAGCGAGTCGTCCTCGTCGATCCATTTCTGCACGGGAACGATGTCGAATTCGGTTTCCGTGCGGCGAATAACGACCTCGTCGAGTCCTGCGTTGATGATCATGCGGCGGCACATGGGGCAGCTCGTCGCGTCGTGCAGCAGCTCGCCGCTGCGCGCGTCGCGCCCGACCAGATAGATGCTCGCGCCGACCATGTCGCGCCGCTGGGCGGAGATGATGGCGTTCGCCTCGGCGTGGACGCTGCGGCAGAGCTCGTAGCGCTCGCCGCGCGGAACCTTGAGCTGCTCGCGCGTGCAGTAGCCGAGGTCGACGCAGTTCTTGCGTCCGCGCGGCGCGCCGTTGTAGCCCGTGGAGATGATCTCATCGTTTTTGACGATGATCGCGCCGTAGACGCGGCGCAGGCAGGTCGCGCGCTCGAGCACGGTCTGCGCAATGTCCAGATAGTAATTCCGCTTGCTGACACGCTCCATATCGAGTCCTCCTTGTTGTTTTATCGAGAGATATTTCGATTTGTTATCAAATTTTGTTTCCCTGGGTGACCGTTCGCCGCTCAGACGCCCTGCAAGTCAAAGATCGGCGTGTATTCCTCTTTCGCGCTCGATCGCTCCTGACAAAAGCCGTCGGTCAGGCCGCAGTCGCGCATGTACTGCACCGCTGTGCGGTACTCGCGCTCATTTAAGCGCCGCGCGAGCGCGCCGGTCGCGCCGCTTTGCGGCGTATACTGGCTCATGAGCGAAAAGAGCACAGTCTTTGGCGGAAAATGCGTCGAGACATAGTCGATGACACGCTTGGTGTTCTCCATCTGCCCCGGCAGGACGAGGTGGCGCAATATGACGCCGGACTTCATCAGCCCGTCCTCGCCGATCTGATACGGTCCGACCTGACGCACCATCTCGTCGATGGCCGCGGCGGCAACTTCAAAGTAGTCCGGCGCGGCGGAAAGCGCGCGCGCGGGGCGTTCCATGGCGTATTTTAAGTCGGGCAGATAGATCTGCACCTTACCCTCAAGCGTTCTGAGCGTTTCCACACGCTCGTAGCCGCCGCTGTTCCACACAACGGGGACGGGGAGCGGCGGATCCAGCGCTTCGAGCACCCAGGGGGTGAAGTGCGTGGGCGTGACAAGGTCGATGCAGTGCGCGCCCTGCGAAACGAGGTCCTCCATGATCTCGCGCAGATGTGCGGGCGTGATGACTTTGCCGAAATTCTCGTGGCTGATGCGCCCGTTCTGGCAGAAGACGCAGCCCAAATTGCAGCCGGAAAAGAAGATGCAGCCCGCGCCGTTCGTGCCGCTGAGCACGGGCTCTTCCCACAGGTGCAGCATGGCGCGCGCGACAACGAGCCCCGCGGGCATGCGGCACACGCCGCCCGATAATTCCCCCGTGCGCTCTGCGCCGCAGCGGCGGGGACAGATCTCGCAGCGCATCAGTCGCCCGTGCCCTGACCGTTGAAGTCGGGGCCGAGGTCGCCGAGCATCCAGTGCTTGCGGCAGAGGCCGATGTACTGGTCGTTTGCGCCGATGACGACCTGCGCGCCCTGCTTGACGACATGGCCCTGCGCGTCAAAGCGCGCGTTGAACGCGGCCTTTTTGCCGCACCAGCAGATGGTCTTGACCTCTTCCAACTTGTCGGCCATGACGAGCAGCTCATAGCTGCCGGGGAAGAGGTCGCCCTTAAAGTCCGCGCGCAGCCCGTAGCAGATGACGGGAATGCCGCAGTCGTCGACGAGGTGGACGAGATAGAGCACTTCCTCCTTCGTCAGGAACTGCGCCTCATCGACGATGATGCAGGCATTTTCCTTGAGCTTGTCCTCGTCCATCTCGCGCATCTCGTGAAAGTATACGCAGGGGTACTCTAAGCCGATGCGCGAATGCACCATGTGGTCGCCGTCGCGCGTGTCGAGCTGGGGCTTGCAGAGAAGCGTTTTCTGCCCGCGCTCTTCGTAGTTGAAGCGCGCCATCAGCGCGTTGGCCGTTTTGCTCGAGCCCATCGCGCCGTATTTGAAATAAAGCTGTGCCATGCGTCAAATCTCCCTCTTTTATTGCAGCCGCGCGCGAACGAGCGCGGTGTATTTCTTGAATGCCGTGGGCAGCGCGAGCGCGTCGAACGCATCGGCGTCCACCCAGATGAGATCGTCGTTTTCGCCCGCCACGTCGGCAAAATAGCCCTTCATATCCCACTCGATGTGGGTGAAGATGTGCTTTGCACTGCCCGCGGGGGCAATGGATTCAGCCGACAGCCCCATCTGCGCGAGCGCGAGCGAAACGCCCGATTCGTCGAGGTTTCCCAAAATGCTCGGAAATTCCCAGAGCGAGGCGAGAAGCCCGCTGTCCGGCCGCTTTCGCAGCGCGACCTTTCCCCCCTGAAAGAGCAGCAGCACGGTGCGCTCCTCGACCCTGCGCGATTTTTTCTTCGCGCGCACGGGTAAGACTTCGGTGAGACCGTTTTTGTATGCCTCGCACACGGTACGTGCGGGGCAGATCTCGCACTTGGGCGCGCCGTTCGGCAGGCACACGGTCGCGCCGAGATCCATCATCGCCTGATTATACGCGCCGGGACGGTCTGCGTCGATGGCCGCATCGAGCCTTTGGCGGAAAAGACGGCGCACCTTGGCATCCATGATGTCCTCGCCGCAGCCGCTCACACGCGCGGCGACGCGCAGGAGGTTGCCGTCCACCGCTGCGACCGGCTCAGAAAAGTTGATGGACGCGATGGCGGCAGCGGTATATTCGCCGATGCCGGGGAGCGACAAGAGCGCATGATACGACTGCGGCAGCGCGCCGCCAAAGTCGGAGACGACGATCTTCGCCGCCCTTTGGAGGTTCCTTGCGCGCGAGTAGTAGCCAAGCCCCTCCCAGAGCTTCAAGAGCCGTTCCTCCGGCACGGTGGCTAACGCCGCGGCGTCGGGCAGCTCTGCCATAAAGCGCTCGAAGTACGGAATGACGGCACTCACGCGCGTCTGCTGGAGCATGATCTCCGAGACCCATGTGCGGTACGGCGTGACGACGCTGCGCCACGGCAGCGTGCGGCCGTTTCGGTCATACCACGCAAGGAGCGGCGCGGTCATCGCAGTTAAGTTTTCCCAGTGTTCTGTCATAAGCCTTATTTATTGAAGCGCGCGGCAAAACCGCAGCGTCGGCAGAGTTCTTCGGCGGGTCTTCGCTGCGAAAAGCCCTCGCGCAGAGCACGCGCGCGCGGGGAGTTCAGAATTTCGTCAAGCGGCTGGGTGAAGAGATTCCCCAGCGGAATGTCGCCCTCGTGGTCGAGGCAGCAGGGCACCACGGTACCGTCGGCAAGGATCCCGAGCTGGTCGCGCAGGCCATAGCAGAACTGCGCGCCGGATTCGTTCGCAGAGAGGTCGGGCCATTCGAATTTGCCCGCGCGCTCCAAGTAGAGATGATTGCGCAGGAGGAAGCTGCCGTTGCGCATTTCGGGCCAGTCATTTCCCGTGCGCGCGCGCAGAAAGTCGAGAATTTCGCCGTTGCGCGCGTCCGCGCCGCCGTCGTTCCAGAGGCGCAGCGCCACGATGACGCCCTTTTTCGCGGCCTTTTCCGCAAAGTCCCAGACCTGCTCAAGATAGGCAAGCTCCTGCTCAACCGCGCCGTCGTTGCCCTCAAAGCTGTGGAGCGAAACGCTGATCTTGTGCAGGCTCCCGGCATTCAGCAGCTCGTTCGCGCGCTTTTCAAGGAGCGTGCCGTTCGTCGTGATGCACACCTTCATGCCCCGCGCCCCGGCAAGGGCGAAAAACGAGGAGAGCTCCGGGTGCAGCAGCGGCTCGCCCATGAGATGGAGGTAAACATACTGCACATACCCTTCGAGCCGGGAGAGGACGAGGTCAAATTCCTGCGCGCTCATCGTGCGCGGCGCACGCCGCGTCTTGGGGCAGAAGGAGCAGGCGAGATTGCAGCAGTTCGTGATCTCGACATAGGCTTTTTTCAGCATCGCGCGGCTCCCTTCTGCGAAGATACAACATTCGCTGTTAAAATTGCAGATATTTTACCACAACCGCGCACGTTTGAAAAGCCTTTTCCCTTGCGTTGCGGCTGCGCGTCTGTTATAATCCTACGCGCAAACACCTAAAGCTCCGTTGGGAAAGGAGAGGCCTATGACCGTTACGTTTATCGCCCACAGCGCATTTCTTGTCGAGTGGGACAAGTTCTACACGCTGTTTGATTATACCTACGAGCCGGATTATACCGGCACGCTGCCGGAGCTGAGGAGCGATAAGCCCCTGCTCGTTTTTGCGAGCCACAGCCACGAGGATCACTTTGACGCGAAGGCCTTTACGCTTTTGGAGAAGTATCCGGGCGCTCGCTTTTTCGTCTCGCGCGACACGCGCCTCACCGAGCGCAAGCGCCAGTGGCTCAACATTTCTGACGCTGCCTTTGCCCGCACGACCGTTCTGCGGCCCGACAGCATTTTGCTCACCGAGGTCGCGGGCGAGGACTTAAGCATCCGCGCCATCAAGTCAACGGACATCGGCAACGCGTATCTCCTGCGCTGCGAGGGGAAGATGGTCTACCACGGGGGCGACCTCAACTGGTGGGACTGGAAGAGCGAGGGCGAGGCCTATTGCAATAATATGGCCGCCCATTACCGCGCGGCGATCGAAAAGCTTGCCGCGGCGGTTGAAAACGAGGCGACGGACAACGCCATCGCGCCCGAGATCACGGCGGCGATGGCGCCGCTCGACCCGCGCCTTGGCGAAGAAAGTGAGGGCCTCGGCATCGAGTATCTGATGAAAAATGTGACGGTGCAGCACGTCTTCCCCATGCACATGTGGAAAAAGTACGAGGTCATCGACCGCTACCTTGCCGCGCACCCCGCGCAGAAGGACGCGATCGCGCGCATCACGCGCGAGGGCGAGTCGTTCGTGATTTGAAACTGAAAATGAGATGAGGAAAGCTCCCTCCGCCGAATGGCGGAGGGAGCTTTCCTTTGGAATGCGACACAAGCGAGAGGAGAAACCTCTGTGCGTTTTTATAGACTTTCTTACATCGCGGGGAGCTTGAGAACCTGACCGACGTAGATGAGCTCGGAACTCTTGACGGTTGCGCGGTTGAGTTCATAGATCTCAATCCAGCGGCTGCCGCTGCCAAGACACTTGCTGGCGATCTTCCACAGGTTGTCGCCAGAGACAACGGTGTAGGTGCCGCCGCTTGTGGGCTGGGAGGGCTCCTCAGCGGGCTTCTCAGGCTGCGCGGGCTCAGCGACGGTGCCGTTGCTTACAAGCGTGGTGCGCGGGTCGTTGCCCGTGTAGCGGTAGAGCGGGAAGTTCATGGTCTTTTCATCATACTTAAGCAGACCGTTCTGATAGATTGTACCGTTGTAGCGCGCGCTGTCGCCAACGTCAGGTTCCATCAGCATGCCGATGATCGTGCCGCTCTCCTGATCCATTGGGATCACGTAAGCGCCCTTTTCGAAGGTGACCTTTGCGCTGCCGCGTAGGTCGGCGATGCAGCTCTTGGTGCCATCGGCCTCGATGTAATAGTACTGCTGGAGCTCAGCGCTGGAACCGGCATTGAGCTTATAGTACTCTGCGCCGTGGTGGTCGAGCGTGTAGAGGAGCTTGCCGATCCACTCAACGTCTGCGGGGACGACATAGGCGGTCGGACGGGGGCGGCTGCGGACAATGGTGTCCTGCAGGCTGATGGCGTTGGCACCGATGCTGTTGATGTTGCCGTAGATATCGGCGACATACTGATGCAGCGGGGTCGGGCTCTTAACCTTGCCGGAGGCGCTCTGCTTGAGGACGAGAATATCGGATTCGTCGTAGGTTTTGCCGGCCTCGGCGATCTTGGCGCGGGCGGTGGTCACTGTGTCCATAACGGTCTTGGCGTTGGCGGCGGTGGTGTCATAGATGGACTTGGTCGCAACGACCTGACCGTACACGCGGCGAGGCATGGCGAACAGCGCGCCGTCAGCGCCGTGACTCTCAATCAAGATGGAGATGGCGTTGCCGAGACCGTAGTAGGCGCGGCCAATGGGGTTATTGCTGGTGATGCCGTAGTGGTAGGCGCGGAAACCGGTGTCGAGCAGGTCCTTGTGCATCTTGTCGACGACAAGCTCGGTGGTCAGCTTGGTTACGGCGGGATCGTCGTTCAGGCTGGAAGCGCCGGTGATCTGGAAGTCATTGAGTTCAAACTTCTCGGGATCGTTATTGTAGTTGCCCATCTCGGAGAAGAAAAACTCGTGGTTGTCGATCACAACGTGCGGCATGAACTTGTAGTAGGTCTCGTGCAGCATGGCCGTTTCCTTGGAGTTGATCGCCATGTGGTCGCGGTTCATGTCGATGCCGTCATAATCGGTGCGGACGAAGAGGAATGCGCCCTCCACATTGATGCGGGGAATCATCACGACATCGATTTTGTCGAGAATGTCCTCGCCGTACTGACCACAGAGTTCCTGAATCATGACGAGCGCGCTCTCACCGGCGGCAGGCTCATAGGGGTGGATCTGGGCCTGCTGCCACACGATGGGCTTGCCGCCCTCGCGCAGGATCTTGGCCGCGTCGTCCATGGTGGCGTTTGCGGGAATATTTTTCTTGGTGAACACGAGCACTGGGTAGTCGTAGCCGTAGTGGGCGGTCTTACCAGCGCTGAAAACGTGCATGTAGTTGCTCTTGGCCGCGTATTCCTTGATGAAAGCAGTCATTTCTTCGTTGGTGGTGGCCTGATAGAGCGCGCGGCCCTCCTGGAAGGCGGGAGTGGTGAAGGGCTTGTAGCCGACGAGCTCGTCCGTGCCGAGCAGGTACTCCATCTCATCGGTTCCCTCGATGGGAACACCGTAGCCAACGCCCTGGTCAAAACCTGCGGGGGCCTTTTCACCGTTCACGCCGACTGGATTATTGTTACTGGTCTCATAGCCGGTACCGGCGATGGGCGCAGTTTTGACGGGGAGCGTCTTCACACCAGCCTTCAGGTCGGCCTCAGTGACGAGGAAGAGCTTGACGATGCTGTAATACTTGCTCTCGACCTTGCCGCGGACGAGATAACAGTAGCCGCCTGCCTCGGTAAGGGTGTACTTACCGTCCTTGTCCGGTTCAATGATTGTCAGCTTGGGATAGTTTTCGCTATTAGGCTCGGTGAAAGCCTTGACAATACCTTCGACGGTTTTTGCTTCACGTTTCTGATACCATGCGGGGATACCCTTAAACATGGTTACGACTACGTCGTTTGCGGGAACATCCTTAGGATATTCAAGCGTGATCTTCACGCTTTTCTCTGCTGCGAGCGTGCTGGTCATCAGCAGTGTGACGACCATTGCGAGAGTCAGCAGACAGCTCAGGGATCGCTGCATCATTTTTTTCATAGCTTCTTTCTCCTTCTTATAAACTGTCGGTACCGAAACAACATGCATAAACGAAAGAGAGTTTATCCGCTGATTTCTGTTGACAATACCGATTTGAATAAGTAGAATGTAACTGTTAAAGCCGCCTTTAAGTCAATAGGCTTTCGCACGGTCATCTTACCAGTTTTTTTGAGGAGCTTTTCGTATGACTTACACAATCGGCGAAGTTGCACGAATGATGAATATCGCCGCGTCGACCCTGCGCTACTACGAAAAGGAGGGACTGCTGCTGCCTACCTCACGCTCGCAGAACGGACAGCGAGTGTACACGGACGACGATATTGCAACGCTTTCGATCATCGAGTACCTTAAATTCTGCGGTCTTCCGCTCAAGGAGATCCGCTCTTTTCTGCCGCTCGTTCAATCCGATGGGGAGACGCTCAGCGCCCGCCGCGAGATCATGGCCAGAGAGCGCGATAATGTCCGCACACAGATCGCGGCGCTGCAAACAAAGCTCGAACGGCTGGAATTCGGCTGCTGGTATTATGAGACGGCGCAGCAGTATGGGTCAGTCCTGCCGCTGTATGAATTTTCAGAGGAGCATTTTCCGCCCGAGTACCGCAGCGCCCTGCGGGATGGCTTCTGCCTGCCGCTGTCGCATGTGCGCAAAAAGCTCAAATGGTGATAAAAAGGAACCCTGAGACGGTATGCCTCAGGGTTCTTTTTCGCCGATGGCTACTTCTTCTTGTTTGCCGTGCTCCAGGGGTGATACTGGTAGGACTGCTCCTCGCTCATGCCAAAGTAGCGGAGATCCGTCCTGCCGTACTGATCGCCCCAGGTGACGTCGATGTGATACGTCGTGCCGTCCAGCTCTGCGAGCGTCCAGATGTGGCTGTCGTTGAAAAGCGCGGTGCAGTCGATGCCCTCGAGCTTTAAGAGCAGGTTGTACGCGCCTGTGTAGCCGTCGCACACGGCAAGGCCGCCCACGAGCGCGCCGTAGGCAAGGTGGCTGGCGGAATCGTCACCGGCGGCGCTGTCGTAGCGGCAGTTGTCGCACAGCCAGAGATAGTAGGCCTGCGCGATCTCATACTGGCTCATGCCGTAGCTCAGTGTGCCGCTCTCCCAGAGGGAGTCGTGCACGCGAATGGCGGCGGCGAGCGTTTTGGCGCGGTAGGATTCGAGCACTTTCTCCGCACAGGCAGTGGAGGAGAAGGTGAACACGACGCGCCCCGTCGCATACGAGCGGCAGGAGACCACGTTGTACATCTGCTCGCAGTAGGTTTTGACGCAGGAGGTGAATGCCTGTGTCAGCGCATTTGCCGTGGCAGCTGAGAGCGCCTTGGGGTATTGGAGCGTGACGCTGTGCTCGCCGCGCGCAAGCATGCCGCGCACGAACGCATCGATGGCGGCGGTATCCTTCGGCGAGGCGGGCAGCGCTGTTTTCTGCGGCGCTGCGACGAGCCCTGCGAGCGTTGCACCGGCGGCGGAGTGGTAGGGCGCGACCGTCCAGGTGAGCGTCAGGCGTGTTTCCGGTTCGACAACGCGCGTGAGCAGCGCCGCGATCTCCGCGCGGCTGACGCTGCGATCGGGCGCAAAACTGCCGGCATCGTCCATGCCGGAGAGCAGTCCGCGGCGATACATCAGGAGGATCTCGCTGCGGTAGGGGGCCTTGTCCGTCACGTCGGCGATGAAATCGCCGCTTGCGTAGGCGGTGGTGACGAGCAAGGCGTTCGGCTCATCGTACCATTCGGCGGGCAGAGCAAACGCAAAGATGCCCGCCATCTGCGCGCGCGAGGCGGGCAGGTGATAAGCGCCTTCAAAGCGGTTGTCGAGCAGGTTTTCCGCCTTGAGGTAGTCAACGTAGGGCTGATACCAGCTCTCTTCGAGCGGCGCGGCGGGAATGACCTCCTCGCCGCCGGTGGTATAGATGGCGCGCAGGCGCGCGGCAATGGTCAGCATCTCGGCGAGCGTCACATTGTCGCCCGGCGCGAACGCACCGTTCCCGCGCCCGGAGAGGAGACCGTATTCATAGGCGGAGACGACCGAGGGGGCAAACCAGTCGCCGCTTTTCACGTCGGCAAATTCGCCCGCATACGTGCGGAGCGGCGCGAACGGCGACGCCTTTTCGGCGGTTTCTTCCTGTGCGGGAGCGGGCGCCTCCGGCGCGCCTTCGCCGCTGTTTGCAAGGGCGTTGACGCTCAAAACGAGCATGAGCGCCGCGGTGAGCAGCGCGAAGCGGAACTTCAATGGCATCGGCGATCCTTTTCTCACTTTCTGAAAATCCTGCGAAAATTACGGGACTAAGATGTTCTGGTCGGCCGCGGTGATGTCCGCGGCGTAGGGGTTGAGCATGGAGTTGGTCATTTCCAGCACCTGCGTGGGGTCAAGGGCGTAGACCGACATGCCCTTGTACCAGCCTGTGCCGTCACCGGGGAGGGTGGCAAAGCTGATGGCGTCCATTCCGCCCATACCCAGCGCCTCGTTGGCAAGCCAGACAAGGTTGCCGAGTGTCAGGTCGGTCTTGACGTACTTTAAGAATGTTTCCGCCATCGCGGGGACGTTTTCGAGCTTCATGAGCTTCTGCGCCACGGCCTTCAAAAATGCCTGCTGTGTGCCGATGCGGCCGATGTCCTGCCGCCCGCCGTAGCCGGTGTTGTCGTTGTTGTGGCGGAAACGCACGACCTCCATGGACTGCTGGCCGCTGAGGTGCTGCAATCCCTTTTTGAAGTGAATGTGCAGATCCTGATAGGGGTCGTCGTAGTCCATGTCCTCAGGCACGTCGAAATCCACGCCGCCGATCTGGTCGATCAGCGCGATGAAGCCCTTGAGGTCGACGGAGACGTAGAAGTCCACGGGAATGCCCAGCATGTCTTCAATGTTGCTGCGCAGCTTTTCCGTGCCGCCGTTGTTATAGGAGGAATTGAGCTTGTGGCCGTTGCTCATCAGCGTGTCGCGCGGCAGGCTGACGACGTCGATTTTCTTGCCCTCCGCGTCAAAGCGCATGAGCATATTCGTGTCGCTGCCGCCGGCGTCGTTGTCCACGCCGTAGACCAGGATCGTGTAGCAGTATTTTTTGCGCTCCTTGCCATTCGCGATCGTTTCGATGGCGTCAGTGTCCTCGTCCTGCGTGCCGTCCTGTTCGGTCTGCACGCTCTCCTTGCCGGCGTCCGGCTCGGGCGCGCGCACAACATATTTGACCGTTGCCACGGCGGCCACGGTCAGGAAAAGCAGCGACAAAAGCGTGACGACCACGCGCTCGCCGCGGCTGCCGGATCTTTTCTTTTTGTGCTTTTTCCTGTTTTGGCTGCGGGCGCGGCGGGGGGCATCGTCATAGCCGCGCTCATAATATTCCTGATCTCTCATCGTATCGCTCCGTTTTCTCTTTTGGTTTACAATAATGCGTTGCTTGCATTCTACCCTGTGCGGCAGAATTGTGCAAGAGTATTTTTGAGGTGCATCGGTGCATTCTTCACAATTAGACGCAAAATGTCGAAAAAAGTTTCAGAATCCTTTGTACTTTTTCCGCGTGGCCAGGCCGCCGCGAATGTGGCGCTGGGCCTTGTTGACCTCCAGCACCTCTTTGACCTGAAGGTAAAGGCTGCGGTTGAACTGCGGCAGGCGATCCTGCAAGTCCTTGTGGACGGTGGACTTGCTCACGCCGAACTTTTTTGCCGCGGCGCGCACGGTGGCGCGGTTTTCGATGATGTAAGCGGCCAGCGCGCAGGCGCGCTCTTCCATGTTACCCTTCATGCAGCACACTCCTGACTGATGTTGCTCCATCTATATGCATCGGAAGGGAGAATATGCAAAAAAAGCGGTGCGGCCGCCGCAGACGGCCGCACCGCTATGGCGCGGAAAGTTATAACATGAGCATCAGCACGGGAATGACGACAAAGCTTGCCAGCGTGGACAGCGCCGCGCCCTGCGCGGCAAATTCCTCGTCCGCACCGTAGTCCGCGGCGGCGACGACGGTCTGCGTTACGACGGGCATGGCCGTTTCCACGAGCAGCACGCTGCGCGCGAGCCCCTCAACGCCGAAGAGTTTGCACAGGGCGAACGCCGCCGCCGGCACGAGCAGAAAGCGGAAGATCAGCACGACGGCGAGACTGCCGTCGAGCTTCAGGCTTTTCAGCCCGAGCTCATGGATAATATAACCCGTGAGCAGCAGGGCGAGCGGTGTGACGAGGTTGTTCATATACTTGCAGTAGCTCATCACGAGCGGCGGCAGCCTGAGGTTGAACCACACGAGAAAAAGCCCAAGGAAAACGCCGAGAACGGCGGGTGTGGTCAGAAACTTTTTGAGCATTCGGCGGTCAAAGCCGCCGCTCTCGCCTGCCCAGCGCACGAGCGAGAGTCCCACGAGCTGAACAAAGCTTGTGTTGACAAGGTAGTAGAGCATCACGTAAGGCGTGCAGGTCTCGCCAAAAAGCTCGGTGCACATCGGAAGGCCGATGAAGATGGCGTTGGACACCGAGCACATCATCATAAAAACGCCGAGCCGGCGGCGCGGCAGCTTCAGCAGCATGCCGACAAGCAGCGAGAGCAGAAACGCGCCGACGGTGGAGAGAAAGGGAACGAGCAGAAAGCCCGGCGACTCCGCGAGCAGCTCATGCGTGAGGTTGTTCGTCAGCCCGTAGACACACATGCAGGGAACGGCGACGGACATCGTGAAGCGGCTGATAAAGCGCTTGGCCTGCGGGCTCATCCAGCCTCTGACCGCGCAGAAGTAGCCTGTTGCCGTGAGCAAAAGAATGATGGTGACGGAAGTGACCGCGTGCAGAAACGATTCCATGGCGCACCTCGGGAAGTGAAGATGATTTTACCAGTATATCCATTCCTGCGGCAAAAGACAAGAGCGGAAAAGACGGTTGCAATGCCTCGCGGGATAAGCTATGATGGGGAGACAGCAAAATCCCTTTGAACAGATCAGAGAAGATTGAGAGGAGTTTAATCGTATGAAAGCAGCGCTGGTCATTATGGCGGCGGGCATGGGCTCGCGCTACGGCGGCAGCAAGCAGGTGGACGGAATCGGGCCGAACGGCGAGATCCTGATGGAATATTCCGTGTTCGATGCGCTGCGCGCGGGCTTTACGAAGGTGGTCTTCATCATCAAGCCCGAGATGCGGGAGCTGATGGAAGAGCTTGTGGGCAAGCGCCTTGCGAGGCGAAAAACGGCGGACGGCGAAAATGTCGAAGTCTGCTATGCGTATCAGGATTTTTCGAGCGTACCTTCCTTTTATCAGGTACCTGAGGAGCGCGTCAAACCGTTCGGCACGGTGCATGCGCTGCTGTGCGCAAGAGAGTGCGTGAGCGAGCCGTTCGTCGTCATCAATGCCGATGACTATTACGGCGTAGATGCGTTCAAGACGATCTATGCGGCGCTCTCCAAGCTCGCCGAGACCGGCGAGGGCACGATGGTCGGCTACGATCTTTGCAACACCGTGAGCGAGCACGGCACGGTCACGCGCGGCGTGTGCGCGACCGAGGACGGCCTGCTGCGCAAGGTGCATGAGACATATAAGATCCAGCTCTGCCCGGACGGCACGATCCGCGACACGTCCGGTGAGGGCGCGGGCGTCGCGCTCGACCCCGAGGCGCTCGTGAGCATGAACATGTGGGGCTATCACCCGGCGATGCTGGACGTGATGGCGCAGTATTTTGACGCCTTTGTGCGCGATCTTGCCCCCGGTGACGAGAAGCGCGAGTGTCTGCTGCCCGTGATGATGGACGCGCTCACGGCGCAGGGGCGCGTGCGCACGCGCGTGCTGCAGACCAACGAGCGCTGGTTCGGCCTGACGTATCAGGACGACAAGCCCGGCGTCGTCGCGGCGCTGCGCGCCCTGCACGCCGACGGGACGTATCCCCCGGCGCTGTGGAAGTAAATCTGCCGAAACTGCCAATCGCGGCGATCTGTCCGATCGCCGCGATTTCTTTACAAATTTCTAATGGTTTTTTAAGTGTCTCCCGGTATGATAAAGTAACCAAAGTTTCAGGAGGCACCCGCGATGGACGAGATGCTGCGCATCGCCGTATTCGGCGACTCGCTGATGAAGGGCACGCTGCCGGACGAGCAGCTGCGGTATCATTTTCACACCGACCTGTTCGAGGC
>OHSQ01000612.1_pt1 | contig 16008 bp, 19 predicted proteins | sample 1578661 | NCBI WGS metagenome assembly OHSQ01 (sample SAMEA3879534, study PRJEB24766) | human gut metagenome | biome: human-associated habitat; feature: feces | place: USA | collected 1985/1987 | reverse complement strand
GGAGCTATACCTATCCGCACACGGTAAGAACAGAGGCGAGGAGGGCGTGTAATGGCAAACCGTGAGATAAAAACGAAAGTCGCTATCGACGGCGAAAAAGAATACAAGGAGTCTCTCAAAAACATCAACTCCGCCCTCGGAATGCTTAAATCGGAATTAAAGCTCGTAGAGAGTCAATACGCGGGACAGGCGAACAGCTACGCGGCTTTGAGCGCGAAAGGCGACGTACTCTCCCGTATGTACGACCAACAGAAAGAAAAGGTCAAGGCGGCGGCGGAACAGCTCGAGAAAGCAAAAAAAGCTCAATCGGACTACGCCGAAAAAGTCTCCTCCGCGCAATCCGAGATTTCGCGTTGCGAGGCCGCTCTCGCCGCGCTCGGCGACGAGACAGGCGACACGACCGAGGAGCAAGCCAAGCTCACGGCGGAACTCGAAAAGGCAAAGGGCGAGCTCTCCGCCGCTGAAAAAGGATACGAGTCTACGACTCGCTCCGTCAATTCCTATCAAACACAGGTAAATAGCGCCGAGACGGAGCTAAACAAGCTCGGCTCGGAACTCGATAAAAACGCCTCCTATATGGACGAGGCCGCGAAATCCTCCGACGGGTGCGCCGAGTCTATCGACGAATACGGGAAAGAGGTCAAAAAGGCCGGAGAGGACTCCGAGGAGGCCGGGAAGAAGTTCGACAAGGTAAAGACTGCCGCGACCGCACTCGGAACAGCGGCGGCGGCGGCAACGGCGGCACTCGCGGCGGCGGCAATAAAGCTCGGGAAAGAGGTTATCAGCGCATACGCTGATTATGAGCAGTTAGTCGGCGGCGTTGAGACGCTCTTTAAGGATAGCTCCGGTAAGGTAATGGAGTATGCGAACGACGCATACAAGACCGCCGGGCTCTCTGCAAACGAGTATATGGAAACCGTGACCGGGTTTTCCGCGAGCCTTATCTCCTCCCTCGGCGGGGACACGGAGAAAGCCGCGAAATATGCGGACATGGCAATTACGGATATGTCCGATAACGCTAACAAAATGGGCTCGGACATGGCCTCCATTCAGAACGCATACTCCGGCTTTGCAAAGCAGAACTATACAATGCTCGATAACCTCAAGCTCGGGTATGGCGGTACGAAAGAGGAAATGCAAAGGCTCCTCGAGGACGCGGAGAAGCTCTCCGGCGTAAAGTACGATATTTCGAGCTACTCGGACATTATCGACGCAATTCACGTCGTACAAACGGAAATGGGTATCACGGGGACGACCGCAAAAGAGGCGGAGGCGACTATCTCCGGCTCTATCGGGATGCTGAAATCCTCGTTTCAAAACCTCAGTACCGGCCTCGGCGACGCAGACGCAGACATAGACAAGCTATGCGATAACGTCGTAAACTCCTTTAATTCCGTCGTCAAGAACATTACGCCGGTCGTTAGAAACCTCGCAAAAACCGTCCCGAACGCATTAGAGGGCATCCTCGACGCTATCGCGCCTCTCCTGCCGGAACTCCTCGAAATGGGAGTCGGGCTCTTTGAGGCGCTCTTGAGCGGGTTTACATCGGTGCTCCCGGAGCTTATGAACACGGCGGCCTCGCTCGTGACAACGCTCGTACAAGGCATTATCGAGGCTTTGCCGCTTGTCGTAGAGGCGGCGGCACAGTTCATTACAACGCTCGTGCAAGGTATCGCGGAGGCACTACCGACGCTCATTCCGGCGGCGGTGGAGACGGTGACGACCGTTGTATCGACGCTTATCGAGAATATACCCTTGCTTATCGACGCGGCGCTCCAACTCATGCAGGGGCTCGCGGAGGGCGTTCTCGAGGCTATCCCGGTACTCCTCGAGGCTTTGCCGGAGCTTATCGAGAGCCTCGTAACGACGCTCCTCGACGCTATCCCGCAAATCATCGAGACGGGAGTCGAGCTTTTAACCGCCCTTGTGGAAAACCTCCCGGAAATCATTACGACGATATGCGAGGTTTTGCCGCAAATCATCGAGAGCACTATCTCGACGCTCCTCGACCATTTGCCGGAAATCGTAGAGGCGGGCGTAAAGCTCTTGACGGCGCTTATTACCAACCTCCCGCAAATCATTTTGACGATAGTACAGGCGCTCCCGCAAATCATCACGGCGGTAATTAACGCCCTCGTGAACAATATCCCGAAAATCATCGAGACGGGCGTAAAGCTCTTAACTGCCCTCATTACAAACCTCCCGCAGATTATCGCCGAAATCGTCCGCGCTATGCCGCAGATTATTACCGGCATCGTGAGCGCGCTCGGCGAGGGCGTGTCGCAGGTCGCGGAGGTCGGCGCAAACCTCGTCCGGGGCTTGTGGCAAGGCATCCAGTCGCTCGCCGGGTGGCTATGGGATAAAGTGTCCGGGTGGATTTCCTCCATTTGGGACGGCATTACGGACTTTTTCGGCATCCACTCCCCGAGCACAAAAATGGCGTGGGTGTCCGAAATGAACGTCGAGGGCGCAGTCGTCGGCATTGAGAAGAACAAGAGCAAGGCCGTAAAAGCCTATGGAGCTATGGGCGAGGAAATGCTCGCCGAGGTAGACTCCGGGCTCGCGGCGGTAAACGACAAGCTCAAAAGCTCTATCGGGGAAATCGAAACGGGCTTTTCCGCAAAGGCGACCGTCGAGGCCGTCTCCGCATCCGTTCCGGCGGACTTGACCGGGCGCGGCGGCGGTGCGACGACCTCCGGCGGCGGAGATACAAACGTCGTAAATCATTTTCATATCGCGGAGCTCGTCGTCCGTGAGGAGGCGGACGTAAAGAAGATTTCCCGCGAGCTCTACAATATGCAGAAATCGAAATCGCGGAGCAAGGGGGTATCTATGGCGTGAGCATGGGTTTTATTTTCGACAACAAGCATAGCGGGGATATGGGAGTCGTGTTCAAATCCACAGACCGAACACTCCTCCCCGCGAAACGGGTAACGCAATACACGATACCCGGCAAGAGCGGCACATACGACATAGAGGACGGTTACGAAAACCGCGAAATCGTATGCACGGTCGCTTTCGTCGGTGAGGGCTACCATTACGCGGGCGTGAGAACGCGAGCGCGCGCCGTGGCGGAATGGCTCTCCGGCGAGGGCTTGCTCGTATTTGACGACGAGCCCGAAAAGGCGTACTCCGCAAAGGTCGTCGGCGGTATCTCTATCGAGCAAATCGCCGTTACGGGGACGTGCGAGGTACGTTTCTTGTGTAAGCCGTTCGCCGAGTCCTTGCGCTACAATCAGCAGGACGTGAAATCCGTCTCTCTGCCTCACACGGAGGCGGTAAACGTCCGAGGGACACAGGAAACGGACGGCTTAATCTATATCACGGCGCGCGGTAATATCCAAACGCTGACGATAACACGGCTCAAGGTAAATTAAAAAATTAGGAGGTTTCTACTATGAGCGCATTATCTAACGTCCACGCATCCACTCTCTTGAATACGTCCTTGCGGAGCGGGACGTACTACCTCGCTCTTTTCCTCACCGACCCGACGGCATCCGGCACGGGTACGGAGGTATCCGGCGGCGGATACGCGAGAAAGATTATCAACTTTAGCGCGCCGTCCCTCGTGTCCGGCAAAGAACAGGTTTCCAACTCCGCGCCCGTTGACTTCGGAACTCTGACGGCAGACCTCGGCACGGTGGCCTATTGGGGCATCTATGACGCGCTGACGGCGGGCAATTTGCTTTGGTACGGCTCCTTTACCCGGAGCAAGAACGTACTCAACGGCGACGCTATCACGGTATCGGCGGGGGCTATCGTTTGCACTTTGGCATAACGAGGAGGCGAGCAAATGTATAACCGCACTCCGTACAATAAGACGACGTACAACCGAACAACGTCCATTGTGTTCGAGTGGCTCGCTACGGCGAACGCGGAGACGGATGCCTCGGCGACGCTGAAAATCATTCGATACCTCGACGGCTCGGCGGCGGCGGTCGCTACCGCGTCCGGCGTGTTCGTCCGCGTCCTCCTCCCCTCCGCGCTTGCGGAGGCGGAGGCCGGGAGCGTCGGCGACTATATCCGCACTCTCTTTTTCTCCGCGCTTGCGGAGGCCGTAGCAACGGCGAGCGGTACGGGCGTTTCGACCTACGGCTCCGTCACTATGGTAATTGAGGGCGTGAACATGGTCGCCGGAGACGAGCTTATTATCGACACGGAGCACATGACCGTAACGCTCAACGGCGCGAACATCATCGACCGCGTGAGCGACGATAGCGCATTTTTCAAGCTCCAACCGGGCGAGAACGATATTATCGTCGAGGGCGGCACGACCGCAGACGTTAAAATCTTGTGGAAAGATAGGTGGTTATAATGGCAAAGCCGCAGATTTTCAACCGCGATATGAAGCGGCTCGCCTACCTCGACAACGCGCTCGCCGTCGGCTACGGCCTCGAGACTAATTCCCTATGGACGGCGACCTTTACGCTCCCGGCGGACGACCCGAAAAACGCCTATTGTACGCCGCTGAACTTCGTCGAGATTTTCGACGGAGACGAGCGTATCGACCTTTTCCGCATCATCGGGGAGGATATGGAGCGGAGCAACGGCGCGACTCGCTATTATGATTGCGAGCACGTCCTCGCTACGCTCCTCTCCGACGTTCTCTTTCAGTATCATCAATGCGGCGGCTCCGGCGTAAAGACCGCCGACGTTCTCAATTACATTCTCGCACGGCAGACCCGGCAAAACTGGAAACTCGGGGCTTGCGATTTCAAACGCTATTTTGAATATAATTGGGAAAACTCGACGCTCCTCGCGGCGCTCTTTGCCGTGCCGGAGTGCTTCGATAGTGAATACCTTTGGTCGTGGGATACGACCGTATACCCGTGGACGCTCTCGCTCACCGTGCCGACGGAGGCGCTCAAAAGCGAAATCCGATACGCAAAGAATATGACGAACATCAAAAAGACGACGGACGCGACCAGTATCGCAAACCGCGTCTATGCGCTCGGATACGGCGAGGGTGTAAACCAACTGACGATAGAGTCGGTGAACGGCGGCGTTCCCTATGTCGAGGACGCTTTAAGTATCGAGCGTTACGGCTTGTGTTCGACTATCCTCGTAGACTCGCGGTATCAAGTGGCGGAAAACCTCAAGGCATACGCCGAGCAGATACTCGCCGGGCTCAAGGAGCCGTATGTGAGCTATGAAATCGGCGCTATCGACCTCCACCGGCTGACCGGCGACAAGTTCTCAAAGTTCCGCCCGGGCGAAATCGTCCGTGTCGTGGACGAGGCCGACGGAATTAACCTCCGTACCCGCATCGTCCGCGTTGAGAAAGCGGATGCAGAGGGCGACCCGGGAAACGTCACGGTAACGATTGCCAACAAGACGCAGGATATAGCGGGCAGTATTTCCGACTTGCAGAGCCGCGCCCTCATTTCCGAGACATACGCACAGGGCGCGACCAACCAACAAATCTATAATTTCTCGGATAACGCCGACGCAACGCATCCGGCGAAACTGCAACTCTATATCTCCGACTCGGTGGTACGCATTAACAAAATGCTCCTCAATATCGAGTTCGAGGCGTTCCGGGCGTATGAGAAAGCTTCCTCCGGCGGCGGGCAGACCTCCGGCGGAACGGCGCTCGAGTCCTCGAACGTGCTCCCGAGCGAGACGAACGGACAGGCCGTGCATAACCACGGTATTTCTCAACACGCCCGCCTCGCAACGACAAGCGACGGGAAAACCGTTGACGGATATGAGACGTTCATTTGGTCGGGCGCTCATACGCATCCGTCGCACACGCACAGGATTTCCGCACATACACACGAGGTCTACGACCATACGCACACGGTAAGGGCGCACACGCATACGGTGAAAGACCATACCCACACCGTAAAAGACCATACCCACGCTATCGAGTTCGGCATCTACGAGGGACAACGAGCCTCGAAAGCGACTATCAAGGTAGACGGCAAAGAGATACCCGCGCCGTCCTCGTATAGCAATATCGACATTGTGAAGTATCTCGCCACGGACTCGAGCGGGAAGATACGCCGTAACTCGTGGCACTCGATAGAGATACTCCCCGATAACATGAGTCGTATCGTGGGCGCGGTATTCGCTCAAACATTCTGTAATTCTCGCGGCGGCGGGGACTACTAAAAGGAGGAAAGAATATGTCCGAATTAGTGACAATGTACCCGGCGCAAGCCAACTCCCCGGAGACTTCGCTCTCCGGCGCGCTGACGGCGGCGGGTACGACCGTAAACGTCGTTGACGGCTCCGTACTGCCGGAGGCTCCGAACTTGCTCACGATTGGAGCGGACGGCTCCACGGCGGAAACGGTGCTTATGACCGCAAAGAACGGGAACGTGCTCACCGTCACGCGAGCGCAGAACGGCACGACCGCCCGGGCATGGTCGGCGGGCGACGTTATCGCCCGATATTTCACGGCGGCAGACCAAACCGCCATGCAGGAAAATATTAAGAAGCTCAACGAGGGCAAGGCCGAGAAAGCCGCCTCACCGACGGCGGGCAACTTTGCCGGGCTCGACTCCTCCGGCAATCTGACCGACAGCGGCAAAAAGCCGGGCGACTTTGCCAACGCCTCCCACGCTCACGCGGGATACGCCGAGGTAAAGATTTTCTCCGGCGTGTCCGTCGCCGCATCTGCATGGGTGAGCGACAGCACATACGCGGCGTATCCCTATGCCGCCTCTATCGCCTGCCCCGGCGTGACGGCGAGCCACGTCCCCGAGGTCGTGTTCGGTGCGACAGAGGCCGCGAGCGGAAACTTTGCGCCGGTCGCTCTCTCCGGGAGCGGGACGGTCAAAATCTACGCCGCGACAAAGCCGACGGCGGCTATCACGGTGCAGAGCATTACTTGTATTAAGGCGGTGAGTTAAAAATGATTGGTAGAACAAACGCAGTCAGCAAGCCCGGAGTCGAGCTCTCCCTCGTGGTATCCGTTACGAGCGGAGCGGCGGTCAAGGCGACAAAGGGCTCGAAAACGGTAAACGGCACGGCGGCGGGCGGCTCGTGCGTCCTCTCCTTGCCGGAGGCCGGTACATGGAGTGTAAAGGCCACACTCAACGGGCAAACGTCCGACACGAAAAACGTCTCCGTCGTCGATAGCTACGCGGTGGCGCTGACGTTCTTTTCCGCGACGATTACCGTCAACGTAGACTCCGGCGCATCCGTCACGCTGAAAAAGGGCGGGACGACAATCGCCACAAAGACGAGCAACGGGACGGCGGTTTTCACCGTCACGGAGACGGGGGCGTACACGGTCACGGCAACAAAGAACGGGCAGACGACGAGCGGCTCGGTCAATGTCGTTTCCTCCGCGACCTCCTACTCGCTGACGCTCTCTTTCGTGAGCTCTACGCTCAACAATAACGAGTGGAGCGTTATCAAGTCCGTTTCAGACGCGGGACAGGGCGCGAACTATTGGAGCATCGGCGACCGAAAGGCGGTCACGCTTAACGGCACGGTCGGAAAGCTCTCGCTCTCGAATGTCACGACCTACGCTTTCATTATCGGCTTTAACCATAACGCAAGCGTCGAGGGCGCAAACCGCATCCATTTTCAGCTTGCAAAGACCGCGCTCTCCGGCGGTACGGACGTGTGTTTCTGCGATAATCAATATGGCCCGGATAGCGGATGGTCGTCCCCGGGTGCGGGCTATTTCGTTATGAACGCGAGTAACACGAACTCCGGCGGATGGAAAAGCTCGCAAATGCGTACAAACATTTGCGGGACGAGCCTCTCGAGCTATTCCGGGACGATTATCGCAGTCATTCCGGCGGCGCTCCGTGCCGTCCTCAAGTCCGTTACCAAGTACACGGACAACACCGGCGGCGGAAGTACGGTGGCGAGCAACGTCACGGCGACGACGGATTACTTTTTCCTCCTCTCGGAGTACGAGGTTTTCGGGAGCATTTCGAGAGCGAACTCGAACGAGGCGAGCAAGCAAGCACAGTACGCCTATTATTCCGCCGGGAACAGCAAAATTAAGTACAAGCACAACGGCACGAGTACCGCCGCTCGTTGGTGGCTCCGTTCTCCGTTTGCGAGCAACTCCTACAGTTTCGTGTATGTGTACGCCGACGGGACAGTCAGCAGCACCACCGCGAACTATTCCCTCGGCTTCGCGCCCGGCTTTTGCGTATAATTCGGAAATCGAGACTTGCGCCCTCAATGGGCGCATAGTCGGCGAGGAGGAAAGAAAATGTCCGTACCAAAATCGAGACGCGGCGAAAGCCCGGCGGAGTATATCAACCTCGCCCGCGAGATTTATGTATTCACATACAACCGCGTCCGCATCCTGCCGAAAAGCTACACCTTTTATTTTTCCTTGCCGCTCTACAACGCGGCGCGAGAGGCTTATCGCATGATAAAGACGGCAAACCTCATTTACGTTGACGAGAAATCTCCCGAGGAGATACGCCGCCGGAACATCCAACGGCGGAAAGAGTATTACGAGACGGCACAGGGCTATTATAACTCGATGCTCGACGTACTCGACCTCGCGTATCTGACCGTCAACCATGAGAAGATACCGCCGAACGTCCTCAAAGAGTGGGTAAAGCTCATTACGGACGAGCTCTCGCAAATCTCTAAAATCAAACGGAGCGATAAGGCGCGAGCTTAATCCTCCGCGTGATTAGGTTATATTCCGTATCGCCGCTAATTGGTGGCTCCGTTCTCCGAATGCGAGCAACTCCAACAATTTCGTGAATGTGAACACCGACGGGACAGTCAACAACAACAACGCGAACTATTCCCTCGGCTTCGCGCCCGGATTTTATATCGACACGGGGCAGACCGAATAACTCCTCACGGAGCGAAAGCAGTCCCCATATAAAAGGGGAATATAACCTCTCTGACGGCCTCGCGCCGTCGGACAAACATATACCGCGATACGGTTAGCCGGACGCTCCTTGCATGGGTGCGGAGTGCGTGTTTTCCGTGCTTTCATGGCTCGCCGTTACGCATTTTAGACAACACGCCGAGAAAGAAATGTACGAGGTATTTTTATTTTATGAACAGCGCAGAACGACGCGAGGCACGGTATCAGCGTCGCAAGGCCGCACGAATGAAAAAGAAAGCCGCCGCGCTCCGGGAGTACGGAGATTTCGAGACGGTTTTCTCATTCGAGCGGCTCTATGAGAGCTACCGCGCCTCCGTCCGTGGCGTTGGGTGGAAAGCGAGCACACAGCGATACAAAGCCGCCTCGCTTGCCAACGTCACAAAGACACACGAGGAATTGATAGCCGGGAGATACCGCTCCAAGGGCTTTTACGAGTTCGATATTGTGGAGCGGGGAAAGCCGAGGCATATTCGGAGCGTCCATATCTCCGAGCGCGTCGTACAACGGTGCTTGTGCGATTACTGCCTCGTGCCGATGCTCTCCCGGTCATTCATTTACGACAACGGAGCGAGCTTACGCGGCAAAGGGTACGATTTCGCCGTATCCCGGGTGACGCACTTTCTCGCGGAGCATTACAGAAAACACGGGCGGGAGGGCTACGTCCTCGTATTCGATTTTTCAAAGTATTTCGATACGGCACAGCATGAGCCCGTTTTTCGAGAGTTCGAGCGGAGCGGCATCGACGACCGCCTCGTCGCGCTCTCGAAATATTTTATTCAGAACTTCGGCGACGTGGGGCTCGGCCTCGGGAGCCAAGTCTCGCAGATCGCCGCGCTCGCCCTGCCGAACAGGATAGACCACTATATCAAGGACGTGCTCGGCATGAAGTATTACGCTCGCTATATGGACGACGGGTGTATCATCAGCGAGTCAAAGGAAAAGCTCGAGATTTGCCTCCGGGAGCTCCGGCGGCTATGCGCCGAGCACGGTATCCGCCTCAATCCGAAAAAGACGCAGATTATCAAGCTCACGCACGGCTTTACATTCGTCAAGGTGCGCTTTCGATATGGCGCAAACGGGAAAGTCGTCCGCCGGGCAACGTACAAGGGTATCCGGCACATGAGGAAAAAGCTACGCATTTTCCGGCGTTGGGTGGACTCCGGCAGAATGACGGCGGCGGACGTGGAAACGTCCCTCGTATCATGGCGGGGACACATGAAAAGATTTCACTCGTACCACATGGAGCAGAGCGTCGAGCGGCTCTATCGTGAATTATTCAAGGGAGGGTAAGCTATGGAATATGTCGTTTATCGGCGCTTTAAGGCCGAGGGCATCGACGGAGCCTTTAACCTCCGATACGGGACGACCGTAACGGAGCGGGACGGATTTCTCTTTGCCGCCGACGGGCGGAAGATTTGCGCCGCAACGTCTGAAAACGGATGGGAGCATTTTAGGCCAAACACGCCGGAGGGCGCGTATCGTCAAAAGATGCTCGACGGCCTCTATCGCTATTACGGCAAGCACGAGGGCGCGTCGGACTTCGACCCGGAGAAATGGGCGGGGGCGGAAAATCTGTATTGGAAAAACCTCCTCCGCACGATGAACACGCAGGAACTCGAGGAGTTTTATAAAAAGCGGCTCGGAGAGCTGCCGAAAATGGAGGGATAACGTATGTATGCTATCAAAAGCGGCGGAAAGGTCGTCGGCTACTCCGATACCGTTGTCTATGTCCGCCTACACGAAAACGGGTGCTATGTCCCGTGCGACGAGGCGGAGGCCGGGGGCTTTTGCATCAAGACGGCAATCGACCGCAAGGACGAGGAGACGGGCGAGACGACGACATATCTCGAGGACTTCGTTTACGCTTTCGCCGACGGCGGGCTCCTCGGTATCGAGCCGGTCGGCTCCGTGGAAAATGTGAGCGGTACGCTCATGCTCGCCGAGAACGATAAAGTTCTCGATATTCTGTTAGGGGGTGCGGCGGAATGATTACCGTTGAAAAGGCGAAAAAGCTCCGGGCAATCATCGAGCGGGCAGTCGCCGCGCTCGAGCTCGACAACGAGGCCGCGCTTGAGTGCGTCGAGCTTTTTCCGGCATGGGAGAACGGCAAGGCGTACACCGTCGAGACAAGAGTGCAGTACGGCGGAAAGCTCTATCGTTGCGTACAAGCGCACACGTCGCAAAGCGATTGGACTCCGCCGGTCGCCGCCTCTCTTTGGAGCGGAGTAACGGTAGACCCGACAACCGGGTACGACGAATGGAAACAGCCGACCGGCGCTCACGACGCATACAAAAAGGGCGACCGCGTTCTCTTTAACGGCTCCGTGTATGAGAGCCTTATCGACGGAAACGCATACTCCCCGACGGCGTACCCGGCGGGGTGGAAGCTCATCGAATGAGCGCGGCGGTCTACACGGTCGAGCTCGACGGCAAAATCATAGCGCGGCGGGAGTCTCTCTTGTGGGTGAGGCTTGACGCTCCCGGCCTCTATGTCGTATGCACGGAGGCGGAGGGCGAGGGCGTTATCGTTGACGGGGAGATTTACCACGTTCGGGGGTGTCCCGTATTGCCGGGAAAGCAGACCGTTAAACTCGATTATTACGAATTATAGCGGAGGTTAAAAATGGACTATGTAGGAGCGATTATCGGAGTCCTCGGGACTATCCTCGGCGGCGTGTTAAGCTATGCCGCTTTTCATAGGAACTCGAAAAAGGACAGCGAGGAGGAGGGCAAGTCCTCCGGCACGATGCTAACCGAAATCGGGTACATTAAAGGCGGCATCGACCGTATCGAGCGCAAGCAGGACGCACAGGACGCGCGCTATATCGGCATGGCGGAGCGTATGTCGGCGGTGGAGAGCTCGGCAAAGTCGGCGCATCATCGTATCGACAGGCTCGAGGGGCGCGAGGTGCGGGAGGACGGATAATGTCCGCCCGCAAAGGCGCGGCGCGGCGGCGGAAGTTCAAAAAATGGGCGCTCGAGGTATGGAGCTTTGCAAAGGGGTATCTCTCCTTTTCAAAGCTCCTCGTTTATGCCGTCCTCTATATCGACTACAAATCGACCATGACGACGCTCGACCTCTGCCGGATTTCCGTAGCCAACAACTACACCGGCTCGCTCCCGTATTTGACCGCCCTTATCGCCTTTTTACAGGCCGCGACCGCTACCGTGCTCTCGTTCTCGCTCAATAAGAGCAAGGCCGAGAACACGACCGGCGGAATTACATACGACACGGCAACAAAACGAGATTGCTAAAGGAGGTAGCAAAATGAAAGAAATCATCGTAAAGCGGCTCGGCGCTCTCTTGAGCGTAAAGAGCCTCGTCACGCTCTTGCTCTCCGGGGTATTCGCGTACCTCGCCATTACCGGGCAGACGAGCCAAGAGTTTATGACGGTCTACACGGTCGTTATCGCGTTCTATTTCGGGACGCAGACGCAGAAAATCAGCGACGCGGTAGAAAAGACCACAAAGGAGGGCTAAACCGTGACGGAGCAACAGGTACGCGAGCTCGTCGTATCGACGGCGAGGGCGTGGCTCGGGAAGAACGAGCGGGACGGCTCTCACCGGGAAATTATCGACCTTTACAACGCACACAAGCCGCTCGCCCGGGGATACGCCGTCAAGTACACGGACGCATGGTGCGCGACGTTCGTCTCCGCCGTCGCTATCAAATGCGGACTCTCGGACATTATGCCGCTCGAGTGCGGGTGCGAGGCTATGATTTCCCTCTATCGTTCTCATGCGGTGAGCCGCTGGGAGGAGGACGAGAGTATCACGCCACAGCCCGGCGACGTGGTTTTCTATGACTGGCAGGACTCCGGCTCCGGCGACGACCGGGGAGCCGCCGACCATGTGGGCATTGTATCCAGCGTGAGCGGGCGCGTCCTCAAGGTCATTGAGGGCAATTTCTCGAATAGCGTCAAGGAGCGGACGCTCGAGGTAAACGGAAAGTATCTCCGGGGCTTCGGCCTCCCGGCGTACTACACCAAAACGGACAACAAGGAGGATTTCGACATGGATATTAACGAGGCAAGAAAGCAACTGACCTCTTGCGCCGATACCGGCGACACGCCCTCCGCATGGGCGAAAGAGGCGGCGGAATACTGCAAGCGCAAGGGCATTTTCAACGGCGACGGAGCCGGTAATTTCGGCTGGCAACAGCCGATTACCCGCGAGGCCGTCGCTTGCATCATCTACCGCGCACTCGAGGCGGCGGGCGCTCTCGGCAATCTTTCCGACGTATAATCGTGCAGAAAAAGCGGGCGGGGCTCTATGGCCTCGCCCGCTTTTTTGTTACGCTTTTAGTGCTTTATGTGCGTTATTTTTCCTTTAATGCACGTATATAGCTTTTTTGTTCCGATTGCCGCATACTTGAACATGAGATAAAGGCCGTAGAACAGGCCGTAAAGCATCCATCCGCAAGCCAACACGGAATACCAACAGAAATAGAAACAGCCGACGAGCACCAAAACGAATAGGAAGTACCAACAATTACGCCGAGTAAGCCGGAGGCCGACTCCGAGCCGGAAACCGCTCATTGACCTTAGGCGCTTCGAGAAGCTGACAAACATAGCTCACCGCCTCCCGCTTTTCGCTTTCAGATACGGCACGAGCCCCCATGCGACCAGCGCGCCGCCGATAACGAGCCCGCACACGAAAGAGGAGATATTCCCTTGTACGGCGAGCGAGACGGCGGCGAACAGGAACAGAACACCGACGACAATCTTTACGAGCATAGCGGCCTTTGACTGCCGCATACCTGTAACGCGCTCGCGCTCGTCTGCCTCTGCCTTGCGCTCCTCCGCCTTGCGAGCTTTTTCTCTATCCGCCTGCTCGGACTTCTGTTTATCTACACAACGCTTGCAGACATAGCGGCGGGACTCGGGATAATAAGCGCCTCCCTCGTTCGCGTCGAACTGCCTCCCGCACTTCACGCAAGTAACAATATGCTTTTTCATGGTATGAGTAACTCCCTCCTATTTTTTCGGTCTGCTGACCTTTAACACAATTATGCGTTGCGTATGTGCTAAAGTCAAGAAAAATGCAGAACATTAACACACAGGAGGCGAGAGCTTGCGGATATATGATTTTGAGGGAAAGAAGAATATAAGCGGCGAGCGCATCCGCGAGGCACGGCTAAAGCTCCGGCTCTCACAAAGCGACCTCGCGGCGCGGGTGCAGGTCGAGGGCGTAACAATGGAGCGGGACTCGATAAGCCGTATCGAAATCGGAACGCGGTTTATCCCCGATTATGAGATACCCGTCTTTGCCCGCGTCCTCGGCGTGTCCGCCCTTTGGCTCCTCGGAATAGAGTAAATCCCCGGCTCCGTGCCGGGGATATTTTTTGCACTTTTTCTAAATAACGCTTGACATACTGCAAGCAGTATGATATTATAATAGACAGAAAGGAGGTAAACGCATTGAGCAAGCGAAAAAAGAAACGCGGCAACAAGGCAGAGCCGGACAGCTACTTAAACCTTGTTACCGCAATCCTAAATCTCGTGATTGCTATTCTACTGCTGATAGAAAAGCTCACCGAGTAAAGGGCAGGGGGAGAAATCCCCCTTGCCCTCCAAGGATAACACGAAATGCGCTCAATGTCAAACGACCATGACAACGGTTATCTATGTTTTGTGCGGGGTAAGCATTACCCTATCCGCAATCTCTATTTTCATCAACGCCAAAAGGAGGCGGCAGAATGGCAGAGGAAAAAAGAAAGACTAAGACCTCGACGGCGGTAAAGACTCGATATAATGAAAAGGTCTACGACGTTATTTCGGCGCGAGTCCCGAAAGAGCTCGCGGCGGCTTTCCGCGAGAAATGCACAGCCGAGGGCATACCGCAAGCACAGATTATCAAAAAGGCGATAGAGGACTTTCTATCGCGGTAACGAGAGGGCGGGACTTTCCCGCCCTTTTTTCATATCTCGAGGGAGGGCGCGCTATGGGAGAGCGGACGTATAAACAACTTAATTGGACGAGCCGTATCAAGCTCGAGACGATGCTCAAGCATGGACACTCGAAAAAAGAAATCGCCGAGGAGCTGGGCGTACATATCAGCACCGTTTACCGCGAGCTCAAGCGCGGGACGTATGAGCATCTAAACTCCGATTACACGACCGAGGAACGGTATAGCCCGGAAAAGGCCGAGGCGCGCTATCAAGAGGGGCTCGCCGCGAAAGGTGCTCCGCTCAAGATTGGGAAAAATCACGCCGCCGCGCAGTTTATCGAGGACAAAATCGGAAATGAGGACTATTCCCCGGCGGCGGTGTGCGCTCTACTCAAGCAGGAAAAATATAAACACTTCGGAATAACCTTTTGCCGTGCGACGATTTACAAGTACGTCGAGGACGGCGTTTTCCTCACGCTCACAAATCAAGACCTCCCGGAAAAGGGCGACCGCAAAAAGAAGCATAGAACAATCCGCAAGAAACAGGCTCGGGCATCCAGCGGCACGAGTATAGAGCAGAGGCCGGAGTATATCAACGAGCGGCAGGAGCCGGGACATTGGGAAATGGATACCGTCGTCGGGAAGAAACGGACGAAAGCCCGCCTCCTCGTCCTCTCCGAGCGCGTTACGCGGCGGGAAATCATTATCCGCATTAAGGACGGGCGCGCCGAGACGGTCGTCGCGGCATTAGACCGCCTCGAGCGCCTTTACGGTGCGGCGTTCTATCGGATATTCAAAACGATAACCGTAGACAATGGCTCCGAGTTCGCGGATGCTGACGGCATCGAGCGGAGCGCCCGGCGCAAGGATGCAAAGCGGACGACGGTCTATTACTGTCATGCGTATAGCTCTTGTGAGCGCGGCACGAACGAGAATATTAACCGCATGATACGGCGGCAATTCCCGAAAGGGACGGACTTCGACAAGGTGACGGCGGCGGAAGTGAAGCGCGTCGAGACGTGGCTCAACAACTACCCGCGAGAAATACTCGGCTTTATGTCCTCGGCGCAAGCGTTCGAGCTCGCCTTTGACCGCGCCGCATGAGCCCTCAAAAATTTATTCTATCTTTTTCGCACAAAATACTTGACATTTGCGGAGCGAGAATAATATCCCTCTCATATACCTCAAGAAAAAACGGGCTTTTTATAACCCCCTCAGTCGAAATTTCTCAGTTTTTTTTCAAAAAGGAAATTCCCTTGCGAATGGACTTATACACGGCGGGCTGGGTTGTGTT
>OHSQ01000602.1_pt1 | contig 16166 bp, 12 predicted proteins | sample 1578661 | NCBI WGS metagenome assembly OHSQ01 (sample SAMEA3879534, study PRJEB24766) | human gut metagenome | biome: human-associated habitat; feature: feces | place: USA | collected 1985/1987 | reverse complement strand
CACCTTGTTGGTGGCATGTAGCGATGAGGAAGCTGTAACAAGCTCATTGCAGGTCGTTGCGACCGACGGCATTGATTTCTCTGCTGCCAGTGGAGAAGGGACTATTACCGTGAGTGCTACGGAGGCTGTAACCGCTGCTTCGAATAAGGAGTGGTGTACAACGACTGTGGAAGGCAATGTGGTACATGTGGCTGTAACCACCTCTTCGGAGGTGACCAGCCGTATTGCCGTGGTTACCATTTCGGCGGGTACGAACTCTGTAGATGTGCCTGTGATACAGGCGGGAGCGGTCACCATTCTGGATGATTATAACTTGTATTACTGCTGCGGATACGATGGCGGAGAGTTTGATCTCAGCTTCAAGACCAATACCTCTTATAGTGTGGAGGTGCCGGAAGAGGCTGCCGGATGGCTGACTTATACGTACGATACAGAAAACAATGTGTTGAAGTTTAATGTAGCTGCATCTGAAGATAAGACTCCACGCGGTGCGGAAGTCAAGCTCTCGGCAGGTGCAAAGGAACTGGTACTCAGCCTTTCTCAGATTGAAGTATCGGCTGATATGATTGGAGGCTACTGGGATATGTCTTATAATAGTGGAGCGTATGAGGGACAGAAAGTCGCTGGAACCGGTCAGGTTGGTATGCTTTCGGGCAATCTGGTTATCATAGATGCGCTGCAGGAAAATTATTTGCCGCTGGAAGTTGGCGAAAACGGAAACTTGAGTGTTCCGGCAAACGTAACAGTAGGTAGTTTTAGCGGTTATACGCTGAAAACAGCTACAGCCCTGAGCGGCGGATATTACTCACTGGATGTGCCGTGTGTAGCTGTGCCTAAGGTAAAGGGTGGAAAACTGATTTATCACTTTGGACATTGCAGTGCCTATACCGACGGAGCAGCAGTAGACTATCCGATGATATACGCATTTGCGGGTTCTTCGGTAGCAGGATATTGGGAATACTATGAAAATTTGGAAATAAGTAAACCTTTGGAATAAAGGTTATTTTTTCTCTCTTAAAAATCATTCTTGGGGGGCTATTCCTAGTGATAGGGGTAGCCTCTGTTTTTTTATATATAATAAATGTTAACGGCTGTTGGGCGGAGAACCTTTTGCCGGTTTTGTTGTTGTTTATTGCAAATACTAAACCAGACCAATTTTATGAGGGTTGTACTGTCAATGCTACTGTGTCTGTTTTCCTGTGAAACGCTGCTGGCGTCACAGCAAAAAGACAGTCTTGATTTTACTATTTACTTCAGAGTAGGGAAATCGGCAGTAGAACCTGATTTCCATGGAAACTCCGGTAAATTAAGTAAGATCGTAAACGAGATTGCCCACTTGAACCAGAAGGGCATGTTGAGAAGGTTGCACTTCTTTTCGAGCACATCTCCCGAAGGGGGACTTGAGCTGAACAGGAGATTGTCGGGGAGAAGAATGCAACGGTTATACGAATACGTAGGCTCGAGGGTGGAAATACCGGACTCCTTGTGTGAGTTCTCGTCCATCGGAGTGAACTGGGACGGGCTTTCCAGCCTGGTAGACCGGTCGGAGGTCCGCTACCGGAGCGCAGTCCTGAAAGAATTTGCCGGAAGAGATGCTACGTACGACGAGCGGTGTGCATCGCTGATGAGCATTTCCCGCGGAGATGCCTGGAAAGACATGAACCGGAGGTTCTTTCCTTCCTTGCGAATGGGCAGGCTGGTTGTGCACTACGAGCATCCGCCATCTGCCGTTTCACTTTCTCCGCCTCATGGAGGCTGTACACTGAATGTCCCCGAAGCCGATGTTAACCTTATTGAAATCCGTTTGCCAAACGATTCGCTGGCACTTCCCAAGAAGAAATGTACGTTTATCATGGCTGTAAAGTCGAATCTGCTGTACGACGTGGCGCTTGTTCCCAACGTCGGGGTGGAGCTTTACTTGAAAAATAACTGGACCATAGGCGCCAACTGGATGTATGCGTGGTGGAAAAACGATGACCGCCACCGTTACTGGAGGGTTTATGGCGGAGAGCTCTATGCCCGAAAATATCTGGGCAAGGTTGCTTCGTCGAAGCCGTTTTCGGGTCATCACCTGGGGGTATATGCCCAGATGCTGACTTACGACTTCGAGCTGGGCGGTAGGGGCTACATGGGCGGCAGGCCGGGAGGAGATATCTGGGATAAGTCCGTAAAAGGAGCGGGCATAGAATACGGATATGCTCTTCCGGTGGCGCGAAAGCTCAATCTGGACTTTTCGCTGGGACTGGGAGGTCTGTTCGGTACCTGTCACGAGTATGTGCCGGTAAACGGGCATTATGTATGGGACAAGACCAGGAAAATCTCCTGGATAGGTCCTACCAGACTGGAGGTATCATTGGTATGGGTACTGGGGAAAGGTGTTTTCAACGAAGATAAATAAGGGGATAAAGGCATGAATGCGAAATGTGTTAATTGTAAAAGTATATGTTTGGTGTTGGGGATGGCATTCATGCTTCTCTCATGCAGGCATAAAGATTTATGCTACGACGATGTGTATACATCGGATGTGGAGGTGGTATTCGACTGGAGTGAGGCGCCGGAAGCACGTGTGTCTTCCATGCGGGTGTTTCTCTATCCCGACGGCGGCGGAAACGTGCTGACGTACGAGTTCGGAAATATGACGGGAGGGACTGTCAGGATTCCCGGAGGGAGTTACAGGGCTATATGCATCAACTCCGATACGGAATCGCTGCTTTTTCAGAATACGCAGCTGTACGACGGATTCAAGGTACGGACACCGGCCAGCCTGATGAACGAGATACTCTATGCTTCCTTGCAGTCGAAGTTCAGGGAGGCTCCCATGCCGGTGCAGGCACCCTCGGACAATGTCTATTCCGATCGCATTGATTTATTGACTATTGAGGCGGCAGGCAGAAAGCAGTCGGTTGTATTTTATCCGAAGCCGTCGTTCAGCCGGTATAGAATAAAGATTGTAAATGTCTCGAACCTGGAGCATGCTGTTCAAGGCAGCATCACGGGAGGGCTTTCGGGCATGTCGGAAGGGCTTTTTGTTGGTAAGAATGAACTGGATGAGGATATGACGATCGTACCCTTTTCCATGGATGCTGCCGGAAGTTCTACCCTCACCACGGAATTCTTTACGCTGGGACATGCCGTTTCCGATGAACATAAGGTAGCCGTGCTTGTCAGCTTGGGCGACGGGCAGCAGGAGTGCTATGTGTTCGATGTGACCGATCAGGTGCACAATGCGCGGGACAAGCGCAACATCTTGATCCAGCTGGACGGAATGAAACTTCCCAAGCCGATATATAACGGCAACGGCTTCAAGCCTTCGGTCGAAGAGTGGCAGGATGTGAACATTCCGCTGGATATGTAATGCTCTCGTCCGATGGAGAGTGGCAGGGATTGGGTAAATGATATCTTGGGAAAGATTATATAACAGACTATATATTTTATAGATAAAAAGTAAGTAGGTTCTATTTTTTAAACAACAACAAATGAGAAAAACTTTAATTGGAATGGCTACAGTGCTTGTAGCGATGTCTTCTTGTATGGAAGATGAGGTATTGGAACGTAATCAAGGAAATGCATTGGCTTTCAGACCGTCGATAGACAAGGCGTTATCTCGTTCGGGCGATGGGAACGTGACGGATCTGGGTAAGTTGCAGGAGTTCAAGGTAACGGCTACCATCGACGGACAGTCGAATTATTTCACAAATATGCTGGTAAGTAAGGCTTCGTCGGGAAGTACTTGGAATACCGAGCATACTTACTACTGGCCGAAATACGATTTGGGTTTCTATGCGTATGCTCCGACCAACATAGGGGGAGTAAGCATTAACGATGCAGGTAAGAAGATTACAGGCTTTACTCCCGGTAAGAATGTTGACAATCAAGTAGACTTGCTTGTAGCGTACAATACGGGAAATAGAAGGAACAATGAAACTCAGGGGGTGGAACTGAACTTCAAGCATGCGCTTTCACAGATTGACGTGCAGGCAAAATGCTCGAATCCGAACATCGAAATCGTGGTGAAGAGCATCAGTTTTGTGAATGTAAAGAAAAAGGGGGATTTTACTTATCCTGCTGATATTACTTCAACAAATAATACTTTGGCTAATTGCTGGAATCCGAGTAGCGAAGTTTCTGATGCTGCTTATTACAAGGCTTCGTTTGGACAGGGACAGGAAGTGACACTGGGTACTGATCCGAAATCTATCAACCCAAGTAAGAACAACTTTATGCTTATTCCACAAAAGCTGACCAAATGGGATAAGACTTCTGCTGCAAACGGAGCATACATTGCCGTACTGTGCCGCATCAGCAGCAAGGATGGAGAACACAAGACGCAGTTGTATCCGGAACTGAATGGAACTAACGCAGAGAAGTTCGGTTCAATTATCGTACCGATTGATACCAACTGGGAAGCTGGAAAGAAGTATACCTATACGCTGAATTTCTGTGGAGAAGGCGGTGGTGCCGGTCAGGTAGACCCGAATCCGGATGAAAACGACCCGAATGTAGACCCGAATCCAAAACCGGGAAGCAACGGTGGAGATCCGGTACTGGGTAATCCTATCAAGTTTACGGTGAAAGTGGAAAGCTGGACAGAAATTCCTGCAGAAGAAATTAAGTTATAATCAGGATGACAGAGAGGAAATGTGAAGAACAGACGTGGAAACGCAGCACATTTCACTCTCTATCCAAACGACGGTTTATGATGAAGAGAAGGGATTATTTTTTATATATCGTATGCTTGTCCGTTACTTTATGGTGTGCGACAGCATGTCAGCGCAACGAGCTGCCGACGGCAGAGGGCACCGCTACAATCGGTTTCCGCTCGGCTGTCGATAATGAGGGCTGGCTCGACCGGCAGACGGATCATGGCGGATATGCTGGTGCAGACCGGGCTTCCAGAGGAATGCTGATGACGGATATGTACAACAGTTTTGGCTGCTGGGCCGGATTTTACAACAGCAACGGGCAGTGGAACGAACGCTCGCCGATGAACCTGATGTACAGGCGGGAGATAAAGAAGTCGGAGGCGTACGATACGCATGCCTACTGGCCGGGAGCGAACAAGAAGGTGAGGTTTTTTGCCTATGCTCCTTACGGACTTTCCACGCTGTCCGTGCCTGCCAAGGTGACGGGAAATCCGCTGCTGACGTATACGGTTCCGGCGGATGTGACATTGCAGAAGGATTTGCTGATAGCTTCATCGGGCGAGTATGCGGGAGATTTTAACCGGCCGGTACCGCTCAGTTTCAAGCATGCGCTTACGGCTGTCCGCTTTCTCGAGCGGGAACTGCCGGAGGGGGTGGTGACGAGCATCACCATCGGGGGAGTGTTCTCGAAGGCGAATCTGCGCATCGGGGCGCAACCGGCAGAGGTGTGGAGCGCGCTGGACGTGAAGCGTGACTTTACGGTACGGCTGGATTACCGTACGGCGGGTGTGCCCGTCGCGGACCGGATGATGAACCTGCCAGGGGCGTATCTGCTCATGATTCCGCAGCCGATGCAGGACTCGGCGGTCTTGACGCTCCGGATAAGGGACAATACGGGCGTGGAAACGGAATATTCCACTTCGTTGAAGGGGACGGCCGACTGGGAGATGGGAAAGGTGGCTAATTACAGCCTCCGTATCAGCAACGATATTCTGGTGGTGGTGCAGAGCCTGAACGACTGGAAGAATGGGGGCAGCTTGTAACGTACAGGTGTTTTTTGTAGGATGTAAAAAGAGATAATATAGAGATATGAAATTGTCAATATGGAAAGTCGTGCCGCTGTGTGCCGTGCTGATGCTGGGCAGTGTCGCCTGTCGTGATGAGGTGCCGGCGGATGACGGAAGACAGTCGGAGGTGCCGGCGGATGTTGTATCGACCGAGGACTATACGGGCGAGGTGCTCGACGTGGGCTTCCGTATCGCGCTGCCGCAGCAGGCCAGCGTGGTGGATGCCGGAACGGAAACCGTTTCCCGAAGCCTGAGGGAGAACGAGGCGAAGGAGATTCATTTCGACTACGACAACATGCGCGACGTGTTCATCCACGTGTGTCTGCAAAACGGCGACGACGTGCGGTCGCGCACCTATGCCACGCTGGAAGGGCATATCGTGAAGGATGCCTCGGGCGGGTATTCGGTGGAGATTCCCGACCCTTACATCCGGCTGAGGGAAGGACGGCTCACGGGTACGGGATGGAAGGCGTGTGCCTTGCTCGAAACGGCGGAACGCAGTGACGTGCAGCGCTTTTTCGGAGTGAACCGTTACAGCTCGCGGGTGAATACCGACCGCTACTTCTCGGCTGGAAGCGGAAACATGGCGAAGAACTTGTCGCAGCTCACCACGCCGCTGTACAGCAGGTATGCGCCGGTGTCGACGCAGGGACGGAGAACCATCGTCAACCTGAATTTCGATCCGCTGGGAACCATCATCCGCCTGAACGTGCAGAACACGCTGGCCATGCCCATCTACGTGAACCGGATAAAGGTGAAGAACAAGAGCATCAAGCGTGGCAACGCGAATGTCACCTTGGGCGTGGAAGAAAACGGCATGCTGAAATTCGACTTCGGCGTGCAGGCTTCCGGAACTGCATCGAATTCGAACGGGGGACTGTGGTTTGCCGATGAAGTGAGTATCTGGAACGTAAACTCGGCAAAGGTGGAGCAGGCGGAGAACTTCTATCTGTGGTGCATCCCGGTAGATGCCGCCGTCTACGAATACAATCAGGTGGAGCTGGTGTACTCTACCAGCACCTCGTATTCGGAAGCGTCGGTCGACAGCGTGCTGCTCGACAAGTCGCCCAATCCGGTGCGGATGCAGTCGGGGTACTACTACAGCATGGATGCCCCCCTGAAGGAGTCGGACCTGATGATTTCGGAGATGCTGCACTTCAATCCGCTGGGCTACAACTATACGGTCATCGAGATTTATAACCCGACCAACAAGGCGATAGACATCCGGAACTACGGCCTGTGCAGGGTGCTGAAGTGGGATGCCACAAATCCCGTCATCATCGGCGAAGCAAGCTCACTGCCGCAGCCGATGGGGAATGCGCTGGTGCAGGACCTGTTCGTGACCAGTTTCAGTCAGCCAGTATACCGCTTCGACGGAAAGCTGGCGCAGAATACCTATCAGGGGAAGAACCGTTATTACGACATGTACGGAACGCACATCAATAAGGATGCACGGTACATGCTCCAGCCGGGAAAGACGGTCGTGCTGGTGGCGGGGCAGATACGCGAACGTCTGGCAGCCTCGTACCTGAGGGAGCAGTACAACTGGCCTACGGGCTCGCTGATGTACAACACGCCTTACCTTGCCAATGCGGTGAAGATGGGGTACTGCCAGTATGCGGTGGCGGTCGACAACGGGATTACGATGATAGACTACGCTACGGCTGCCAACAGCGGAGTGATGCAGCACGGTTTCAATCATGTCATGGTGCTGGTGAAGAAGAAAGCCGGTGGCGGCGGTTACGAGGCAGTGGACTGGCTCTTTTCTGCCTGCCGGCGGGATCTGGTCAACCTGTTGCAGTCGAAGGCTCTTCCCGAAGGAAACTACAAGGACGACCATCTGTTTGTTGCCCGCAAGGAGAGTGTGATGTATCCGGTGTCGAAACGCGACAACGACATGTACCTGCATTCGTCGAAGAGCCACTTGCCCTCGGGCGAGCCTATCTTCAATATTTCGGAAACGTATCAGTTCTACGATTGGTATTATCATTTCACCCAGCAGCCTCGTGAGTATTACAACGAGATGTACAGATACATGACTCCCGGCACGAGGTTCTTCCGCAAGGAGGTGGAAAACGGCTTGCAGTGGATGCCCGGGGCGTACAACGAAACGGGTAAGGATTTCACGCCGAACAATACGACCGGAAAGTGATGTGATGGGGTAGAGGCTGCATCAAAATGAAAAGCTGAGACAGGCTTACTTATAATCTATAAGTTACAACATAAAAATCTCCTACTTTAGTCTTTGTCTTTCTTTAATTACAAGACTAAAAGTAGGAGATTTTTTACTTCTAAGTTGCAATCTATTAGATTTTTACTTTTACAATTCTATTTTGAGACGGCCTCATGTTTATCATTGGACGGTTGCTGTCCGGGCGGATCTACCAATCTGCAATACTCATTAATATATTATTACTGATTATTGCTGATTATGCAGGGATTTCAACCGAGGAGTTTCCTAAACTCAAATCCGTTTAAGCCTCTTCCTTTGGTGAAACAGCGTTTGTTTTGGATTTGGTTGAACTTCTCAAACCTAAAATCGTTTAAGCCTCTTCCTTTGGCGGAACAGCGTTTCCTTTCGGTTTACCCTTGCTGAACATCTGTGCAGCCTCCTTGCGCAGGCTTCTCCAGCTCGGCATAAGCTTCAACTCACGGCGTACGGGCGCATCGTAGAGCAGGAAGAGCAACAGCAAGAAGACGCAGGCGTAGAGGGTCCAGCCGTAAATCTGACGGATGCTCACTTCCATCATCTGCGACACGAATTGCTCGATGAAGCGGTCGAGGGCGAACGGCTGACTGCTGAATGTCACGCGGTCGACAGCGGCTCCGTAGCGCGCCATGTTGTCGGATACGTAGTACGACAGCCAGCGACCGTACAGGGCACCTCCCATGACACCGCCCACCACCATGTGCAGCATGTTGAATACGCTCAGCGCCTGAAAGAAGTGGCGGAAGGTCATGATCTCTTCCAGACACACCATGAAGGTAGCACTCAGGATGGCGTAGGCGAATCCGCGGCACAGCGTAGGCAGGAAGAGCTGTGAGATATGGATGTCGGCGGAGAGGACGAAGTAGAACGTGAGCAGGTAGCATGTCAGCGAGGCAATGCCTACGGTGATGAGGCGCAGGTAACTGAGCTGACGGACGTGCATCCACCAGTAGGCGAAGAGGCTTCCCGCTACGACGCCCACCAGCATGGGCCAGTCGAGCTGCATGGCCACCATCTCTTCGTAGTGCATCACGCTGCTGTGGAACACGCCTTCCAGCACATGCTCGGTGGCAAGAAAGGCTTCCACCAGCGTAATGAGGATGAGGATGGGCAACAGGCGACGGTAGCCCCACATCTCCGGTTCGATGTAAGGATGATGGATGTGCAGCATTCGTCCCACGCAGAACCCTAAGGTTATGACGATGACAACGGCAAGTCCCTGCATCACCGGACTGTTCCACCAGTCGTAAAACTCACCGTAGTCGAAGAAGTAGGCGATTTCCAGCAGCAGGAGTGCCCAGAGAATCGCTCCCAGCCAGTCGACACCGAACAGCGGGAACTTCTTGACGATGCGGAAATGCCGCGTACAGCCCTGCACGATGAGCAGATCCACCAGCATGATGCCTGCCATGAACCAGTGCATGTAGCTCCAGTGCAGGTAATAGCCGAAGTAAGTGGCAAGGATGCTCGACACCTGCATGCTGCCTAAGATGATGATGTGCAGTAGCGGGAAGAACACGGTAAAGTCACGCTTGGGCGTCATCCACAGCTGGATGGTCGACATCGCCTCGAAGGTACCCTGAATCTTGCAGATACCTTCGATGAAGCAGAGCGTCCAGAGCAGCGGCAGAAAGGTGGTGTACGGCGCGATGAGGTTGCACACGATAACCCCTAAGGCAGCCGCCGTGAGCAGCGTTTTGTTGGTAAAGCGGAACTTCATGCGGAAGAGGATGGGGAAGTACACCGCCATCCCCGCCAGGTTGCAGTACAGACACATCTGGAGATCCTCGCGCATGAGCGACGTTTCACTCACCATGTGACTCAGGTTGGCCATGTACAGCCCGCCCGAGAGCTGGAAGCTGACGGCCAGAAAGATATAAAGCCACGGTTGCAGCTTACGAGGCACGAAGTTGCGGAACATCGGCATCGTAAACGGACCGTTCAGTACAGGTGCTCCCATATCAGTATTTCACTTTACATTCCACATTGAATCCGGCACGCAGCAGTTTCAGCTTGTCGGCACTGTTTCCCTTCAGGCTGATGCGCACCGGCACACGCTGTTCCACCTTCACGAAGTTGCCCGTAGCATTGTCCTGCGGGATGAGGGAGAAAGCCGCTCCGGTAGCGTCGGAAATCGATTCCACCACACCCGTGTAGGTCACTCCCGGCACGGCATCGGCGGTAAGCGTTACCTCGTAGCCCTCCTTGATGTTGGGAAGCTGCGTCTCACGATAGTTGGCAATCACCCACAGATCGCTGCTGTCTACGATGTCCACCATGGTCTGTCCCGGTTGCACCAGCTGACCTTCGTGGATGTCTTTCCGTCCTGTCACGCCGTCGCAGGTAGCCACGATGACCGTATAGCCTAAGTTCAGCTGAGCCAGTTCGACGGCAGCCTGTGCCAGACGAACCCCAGCCTCGTTCTGTCCCAGTCGGTGGGTCTGCTCACTCTTGGTCAGCGAGGTAGAATGCTTGGCACGGCATACCTGATCGTAGCGTGCCTTGCTGGCTTCGTACGCCGTCTTCACATTATCGAACTGCTGACGGGTGACCGCTTTCTGCTGCAACAGCTTCTGGTAACGCTCGTAGTCGCGCTTGGCATTCTCCATCTGCACACGTGCCTCCTCGATACCCGCATCGTTCACCCGCAGGTTGTTTTGCGTAGTAGCGATGCCCATGCTGGTAGCCTGCTGACCCGACAGCGCGTTGGCAAGATCGGCCTCCGCCTGAGCCAGTCGCAGCTTGAACTCGCTGTCCTCGATGATGACCAGCGTATCGCCCTTGTGTACCGGCTGATACTCTTCGAAACAAATCTGCTTGATGAATCCCTGCACACGCGTATTGACGGGTGTGATATGCTGTTTCACCTGAGCATTGTCGGTATATTCCACGCCCGGATGAAAGAAGCGTGAACACACATAGATAAGTGCCACTGCCAGCAGGCAGATGATAACGGTATTGTAAATGAGTTTTTGAACTTTTCTTGTAGCCATAATGGTAGGTTTGTTATAACGTATGAGTAATATATTTCATCTTATAATAATTGTAAATCACGTTGATGCGAGCGTTCACCAGCCCCAGGTCGGCACTGAGCTTCATGTTGCTGGCATCCAGCATATCCGTCAGCAGTGCCAGATCGTTCTGATAACGGTTGCTCGTCACGCTGTAGTTCTGGTCGGCAAGCTCCACGCTCTTCTGCTGCGTGCGCAAGTCGGTAAACGACGTGAGGAAATTCACGTAACTCTCCTGCACCGCATGATTGGTCTGCTCCTGTGCCAGCTCGTACGTTTCCTGAGCCTTCCGCACGTTGAGGCGAGCCGCCTTCAGCTTCCGGTTGTTCTTGAAGAGTGACGAGATATTGTACTTCACGCCTACGCCCACATACCAGTAATTGAAATTATTGTCGAGCACAGGCACCTCGATGGTGATCGGTCCGTCCAAGTGTTCGGCTGCCACGAGCGAGATTTTCGGCAACCGCTCCGAACGCTCCATCTTCACCCGCTGGCGGTTGATCTTGATGCCCGTTTCCGCCTGCTGCAAGTTGAGGTTGTTCTGCGCCGCCAGCTCCTGCCAGTTGGCTTCACTCAGCGTCTGAATCTGACTGTCGTTCAGTGTTGTATCGGGCTGAACCACCGTCCCTTCGGGCAAGTGCAGGGTGATGACCAGCTGATGATTGGCTATCTTGCAGGCATCCTCCACCTTGGCAAGTTGCAGGCGGAGCGTTTCCCGTTGCAGCTCGTAGCGCGTGATGTCGTTCTCCAGCGCCGTACCCTCTTCCAGTCGCGCCTGCATGTTGGCAATCAACTGGTCGGTCAGCTCCAGATTCTTGTGCAGCACTTCGATCTGGTTATGCAGCTTATACAGGTAATGTCCCACGAGCAGGAAGCGGATCTCCTGACGATTCTTCTGCCAGTCCATCTCCGCCAGTTGCTTTTCCAGCTCCGCCAGCTCGATACCACTGCTGATGGCACCACCGGCATACACCACCTGCTGAGCCTCGAGGGCGAAGTTATTGCCCCAGTGCGGCATGTCTATCTTGGTGGCATTGCTGAAATCACGATCCCACAGCTTGCCGTTGCCCCAGTAGCTGCCCGAGAGCGACGCACTGATGTCGGGCAACCGCTGTGCTTTGGCAGCTTTCAGGTTCTCGTCGGCAACTTCCTTTCCGGTGCGGTAAGTCTGGATACTCTTGCTGTTCTCGTCGGCCAGACGGAACATCTCTTCTATGCCCATCGTACGCGACTGGGCACACAAATACTGGCTGCATAGTACTGCACTACACAGCACTATGAGCCTGCTTGTTTTGCTCATACAAATAAAATGTTTATTAGATTTTTACTGAATGGATATAAACAACGGAAAAAGACATGTAGGAGGGTAAAATCAAATCAATGCAGCAGCTCCCCACGTATGGAAATCGTGGATTTTGTTGATGTAGCGAACCGTATTGACAAGAATGATTGTTTTCATGATTTTTGTGATGTCCTTGTTGTTATTCTGGCGGCAAAGGTAGAAAATTGATGAATAACTTGTGACCTTATAGGCCTCGCTTTTTAAGAGGGTTTAACGCTTATGTAAGGTTTGTTTACAAGATGCTCTCACGGTATGCAGTAGGAGCCATGCCGGTGAGCCGCTTGAAGATACGGTTGAAGTGCGCCGTCGACTCGAATCCGCACTCCAGACTGATCTGCGATACGTTCATCCGTCCGGCAGCGAGCAGCTTGCAGGCATAACCGATGCGCATGTCGAGGATGTACTGCTTGAACGTCTTGCCCGTTTCCTGCTTGAAATACCGGCAGAAAGCCGCCTCGTTCATGGCGGTGTACGATGCAATCTCACTCAGGCTGACGGGCTGTGTGTAACGCTTGTTCAGGTAGGCGATGATTTTTTCTATCTTCTTGTCGCCGAACACCGACGGGTCGGGGAGGTAGTTGGGTGAGGCAGCAAACTGCTTGCGCGGGAAAGCCGAGAGAGCTTGCAGCAGCCTCAGAATCTCGATCATCTGTTCCACCCCGTGCGCTACGGGAATACGCTTCAGGCACTCGGCTATCTCGCTTCTTCCGGCAAGCGGGAAACGGATGCCGCGGTGTGCCTTCTCCAGCAGCGAACGGATGGAGGCAAATTGCGTGTAGTGCGAAAACGAATACTGCATGAAGTCCTTCTCCAGCTGGATGTTCACCCCGCACACGTGATACGCCTCGTTCTCCTCCGCCTCGGGACAGTTCTGCATGCAGTGCGGCAGTCCCGACCCGAAGAAAATCAGGTCGCCCGCCCGGTAGTCGATGATGCTGTCGCCCACCAGACACTTGCCGTACCCCTGTTCCACGAACATCAGTTCGTACTCGCTGTGGAAGTGCCACGGATACGTAAATCCGCGGTAATCGTAAAAGCGCGCCCGTATCGGGTTCGAGCTGGAGATGGCAATGCGTTCGTTCAGAATCTTTTTCATGACGTCGGGGAAAAGGTTGTCTGCAAAAATACGCAAAACTCTTGCAAAAATACGCATCATTCGGTCCGTAAATTCACGCTATTTTTGCAGCAGACAATCGAAAAACAATTCAGCTTATGAACGAACAGTTTAGCATCGCCGGAAAGGTAGCCGTCGTTACGGGCGGATCCGGCGTATTGGGCAGCAACATCGCCGAAGGTTTCCTGCGTGCAGGAGCCAGAGTCATTATCATAGGAGCGCATCAGGAGCGTGTGGATGCGGCACTGGAACGCCTTCGTGCGGTGAGCAGTGAGGTAGCGGGTACGGTGTGCAACGTGCTCGACATCCGCAGCCTGCAAGCCGTGAAGGATCAGGTACTTTCGCAGTGGGGACGCATCGATATCCTGGTCAACGCAGCCGGAGGAAACATCCCCGGAGGTACACTTACCGTCGACCAGAACATTTTCGACATGAAGGTGGAAGACCTCGACAAGGTGGTCGACCTGAACCTGAACGGTACGGTATATCCTTGTCTGGTATTCGGCGAAATCATGGCACGCCAGCAGTACGGAGCCATCGTCAACGTATCGTCGATGGCAGCCTACGAGTCGATTACGCGTGTGCCGGGCTACTCCATGGCGAAGAGTGCGGTAGAGAACTTCACCCGCTGGATGGCGCAGGAAATGGCCATCAAGTTCAGCGAAAAGATCCGTGTGAACGCCATCGCGCCGGGATTCTTCATCGGCAACCAGAACCGTGCCATCCTTCTCAATCCCGACGGCTCGCTGACGGAACGCAGTCGGAAGGTGATTGCCAAGACACCGATGAAACGTTTCGGCGACATCTCCGAGCTGAACGGAGCGGTGCAGTTCCTGTGCAGCGATGCGGCAAGTTTCATTACCGGAGCTGTACTGGCTGTGGATGGTGGATTTAGCGCTTTTAGTGGGGTATAAAACATACAGAACATTATGATGGAAAAAACATGGAGATGGTTTGGAAAGAAAGACAAGATCACACTTTCCATGCTCCGACAGATAGGAGTGGAGGGCATCGTAACCGCCCTTCACGAAGTGCCGAACGGAGAAATCTGGACGGTAGAGGCAATAAACGACCTGAAGCAGTACATCGAGTCGTACGGTATGCGATGGTCGGTGGTAGAGAGCCTTCCGGTGTGCGAGGCTATCAAGTATGCGGGACCGGAACGCGATCAGTTGATTGAGAATTACAAGGTGAGCCTTGCCAATCTGGGCAAGTGCGGGGTTAAGACCGTGTGCTACAATTTCATGCCGGTGATAGACTGGGTGCGTACCGACTTGCATCATCCGTGGGCGGACGGCAGCAGTTCGCTGTACTACGACCGGGTGCGCTTTGCTTATTTCGATACGCGCATCCTGCAACGCGCGGGTGCCGAGAAGGACTACACGGAGGAGGAGCTGCGCAAGGTGGCAGAGCTGGACAAGGTGATTACCGAGGCGGAAAAGGACGAGCTGGTGGACGCTATCATCGTGAAGACGCAGGGCTTCGTGAACGGCAATATCCGTGAGGGCGACAAGAATCCGGTGGCTATCTTCAAGCGTCTGCTGTCGCTGTACGACAGCATCGACCGCGATGCGCTGCGCGAGAACATGCGTTACTTCCTCTCGGCGGTGATGCCGGTGTGCGAGGAGTACGGCGTGAACATGTGCGTGCATCCCGACGACCCTCCTTTCCAGATATTGGGACTGCCGCGTATCGTGACCAACGAGGAGGATATCGACTGGTTCCTCCGTGCGGTAGACAATCCGCATAACGGTCTGACGTTCTGTGCGGGTTCGCTCAGTGCAGGCGAGCACAACGATACGCGCGAGCTGGCAAGGAAGTTTGCCAAGCGTACCCATTTCGTACACCTGCGCAGTACGGCTGCCATGCCGGGAGGCAACTTCATCGAGAGTTCGCACCTGTCGGGACGCGGTCACCTCATCGACCTGATCCGTATCTTCGAGCAGGAGCGTCCGGGACTCCCCATGCGTGTGGACCACGGTCGCATGATGCTGGGCGATGAGGACAAGGGCTATAATCCCGGTTACTCGTTCCACGGTCGCATGTTGGCGCTGGCTCAGGTAGAGGGCATGATGGCGGTGGTAGAAGACGAGCTGAAACGCGGTATTTCACTCTGAAACCGCCTGTCACATACTACGATATTTCATGAATATTAGTATAAAAGGTTTTATTTTTTGTACAGAAAACAAGAATTCCTGCCCACGTTTTCCCTAAAACGTTTTGATGATTTTGGGGAGAACGTGGACGGGAATTCTTGCATTAAAATACTTCTTTTGATACTAATATCTTTTAGCTTTTAATGGGTCCAAAAGTTGATTTAGAATCTGTTTGATATAAAATATTTATAGTCTCTTTGTAATCTCTTCTTCCAAAGTCGGTTAATAAGACTTGAATCTTTTCAAAAAATATTTTATCACATCAAATGAAAGCAATATATTTGCGTTATATTCAATATTGTGATTTTATGGAGGATATAAATAGACTTAAATTAGTTCTTGTTGAAAAGAAGAAGACAGGCAAGTGGTTAGCGGGGCAATTGGGTAAGAATCCATCTACGGTTTCTAAATGGTGTTCTAATGTTGCACAGCCCGATTTAATAACTCTTGTAAAAATTGCAAGTTTATTAAATGTTGACGTGCAAGAACTGATAAATAAGCAATGAAGTACATGACTAAAAAGATGTAAAGACAGAATAAAGAAAATTACTTTTATATACGAATCCATAAATATAATTGGTTAATCAGGATAAAATATATGAGATATTTAGGAAGTAAAGATTC